>OGTB01000802.1_pt1 | contig 23654 bp, 19 predicted proteins | sample 1553611 | NCBI WGS metagenome assembly OGTB01 (sample SAMEA2580032, study PRJEB22360) | human gut metagenome | biome: human gut; feature: human-associated habitat; material: faeces | place: Denmark | collected 2008/2010 | reverse complement strand
GGAATATAGAATGATTTTTGATACTCATGCGCATTATGATGATGATGCATTCAACGAAGACAGAGAACAGCTTCTGGCGGCGCTGCCGGGGCAGGGCATTGCCCGGGTGGTGGATGTGGGTGCGAGCCTGACATCCTGCCGGAAAGTGTTAGAATTGATGGAGCAGTACGATTACATATATGGAGCTATCGGCGTACATCCCAGCGAGACCGCGGAATTGACTGAGGAAACTTATTCCTGGCTGAAGGAACAGTGCCAAAAGGAGAAATGTCTGGCGGTGGGAGAGATCGGACTGGATTATTACTGGCCGGAGCCGGACCACGAGACACAGAAAAAGTGGTTCCTGAGGCAGCTGGAACTGGCGCGTGAGATCAAAAAGCCTGTTATCATTCACTCCCGGGATGCGGCGAAGGATACCGTGGATCTCATGACGGAGGCGCACGCAGAAGAGATCGGCGGTGTAATTCACTGCTATTCCTATACGAAGGAGACGGCGAAGATTTTTCTGGATATGGGATTCTACTTTGGAATCGGCGGCGTGCTGACTTTTAAAAATGCAAAGAAGCTGAAGGAAGCGGTAGAATATATCCCTATGGACCGCATCGTGTTGGAGACGGACTGCCCATATCTGGCGCCGGAACCGAACCGCGGCAAACGCAATAGCTCCCTGAACATTCCTTATGTGATCGCTGCCATGGCGCAGATCAAGGGGATCACAGAGGAAGAAGTGCGCAAGGCGGCATGGGACAATTCCCTGAAATTGTATCGAATGGATAAATAACCGGGTAAAAAGAAATGGAAGCAAGCAAAACAAAACTATTTTCAAAAGATGATCTGAAAAAACTGATCATTCCGCTCTTATTTGAACAGGCACTGGCAATCACTGTGGGCATGGCAGATACCGTCATGATCTCTTCGGCGGGCGAGGCGGCGGTCTCCGGCGTATCCTTGATCGACATGTTCAATAATCTGATCATCAGTGTGCTGGCGGCACTGGCTACCGGCGGCGCCGTGGTGACCTCCCAGTTTCTCGGAGCCGGGAAAAAAGAGGATGCATGCAAATCTGCAAAACAGTTGATCGTGTCATCGGTATGCATTACGATCGGTATATCGATTTTGGTCATGGTGTTCTGTAACGGCATCATTTCCCTGTTTTTCGGTAAAATTGAAGCGGACGTATTTCATAATGCTGTGATCTATATGATGATCTCTGCACTGTCCTTCCCGTTCCTTGCCCTGTACAATTCCTGTGCGGCGCTGTTCCGCTCCATGGGAAATTCCCAGATCACGCTGAAGGTCTCCGTGGTGGAAAATATCATTAACATCGGCGGTAATGCTTTGGGTGTTTATGTACTGGGACTGGGCGTGGCAGGTGTGGCGATTCCTTCCCTGATCTCCCGTGCAGTGGCAGGATTCATCCTATATCGTTTGCTGAAAAACCCGTCCAACGAAGTGCATTTATTAAAAGAAAGCTTCCACATCGACTGGCCGGTGATCCATAAGATTTTTTACATAGGTATCCCCAGCGGGATTGAAAATGGTATTTTCCAGCTGGGACGTGTCATTGTGGTAAGCATTATCGCGGGTTTCGGAACTGTGCAGATTGCTGCCAACGGTGTGGCGAACAGCTTGGACAGCATGGGTTGTATTGTGGGACAGGCTATGAATCTGGCAATGATCACGGTAATTGGCCGTTGTGTCGGTGCCGGAGATTCCGGTCAGGTGCGGTATTATACGAAAAAATTATTGAAGATTACCTACTTGTGTACCTTTATGGTAAACAGCGTCATCCTGCTGTGTCTGTCGTGGATCCTGAAATGCTATGGATTAAGTCCGGAGACCACGCAGTTATCCTATATTCTGGTCATGATCCACAACGGTATGGCGATGTTTTTGTGGCCGGCGTCTTTTGTTCTGCCGAATATGCTTCGTGCCTGCAATGACGTACGGTTTACTATGGTGCTGTCTATTTTTTCCATGTTCGTGTTCCGTATCGGATTCAGCTATATCATCGGTGTGAACATGGGTTACGGAGCCATCGGTGTCTGGATCGCTATGGTACTGGACTGGATCTTCCGAGTGATCTGTTTTGTGGGCAGATATTTGTCCGGACATTGGCTGAAGACAGCCGGATTACAGGATAACAGATAGCAACAGTTCATCTTGTGAACATATGCGGCCACAAAGCCATACGAGCATGATTTTGTGTGCCCGGATATATTCACGGATGAACTGTTATGAGGTATAATGTGGGAAAAAGAGAGAGAGGTATGCAATATGCAGGTAGTATTGGAAAATGAAGCTTTAAAAGTAACCATCAACAGCTTTGGTGCAGAGCTTGCAAGCATTCGGGGGAAAGCAACTGATACTGAGTATCTGTGGAATGCGGATGCAAAATTCTGGAAGAGAACTGCCCCGGTGCTGTTCCCCTTTGTAGGAAGTCTGAAAAATAAGGAATATCATTATGAAGGAAAGACCTATTCCATGGGTCAGCACGGCTTTGCCAGAGACATGGAGTTTGCCGTGGATGTACAGACGGCGACAGAAGCATGGTTTTCCCTGCAATCCAATGACGAAACAAAAGCAAGATTTCCGCTGGAGTTTATCCTGAAGATTGGTTATGAATTGGAAGGAAAAGACCTGAAGGTCATCTGGCAGGTGGAAAATCCGGATACGAAAACACTGTACTTTTCCATCGGAGGACACCCCGCATTTATGTGCCCTGTGGATGGAAAAGGAAAGCAGTCGGAATATTATTTCAAGTTTGATACGGACAAAGATCTGACTTACGGATTGGTGGCAGATGACGGACAAGGACTCATGGGACAGCAAAAGGATGTATTACCGGTGAAAAACGGCTATGCGCAGATCACAGAGCACTTATTTGACCGGGATGCCCTGATCGTGGAGGATCGTCAGGCTTCTGCAGTGAGCCTGTGTACTCCGGACAAAAAGCCGTATGTTACCTTAAGCTTTGATGCTCCGTTATTTGGTCTGTGGTCTCCCGCGGGCAAGGGAGCACCGTTTATCTGTATCGAGCCCTGGTATGGCAGATGCGACAAGACGACCTTTGACGGCAGCTTAGAACAACGGGAGTACAGTAATACCCTGCAGGCAGGAGAGGTATTCCGCAAGGAGTACACTATCACAATAGTATAATTACGAGAAAGCGAAAAAGCTTCTGAAAAAAGCTTCGGGCACAGAAAAAGATTGTGCCCGGAGCTTTTCTTATGCTGCTATTCAATATAAATTTATCGAATATCAATAAATTTATATTGACATTCGTATCATAGAGTGATATGTTAAGGCTACCAAGAAGGAAAGAGGTATTCATTATGGAGAAGAGAGAGTTGTCGGAAAAGGAGCTGCGGGAGAAAAAGTTATCTTTGGCGAAGGGGACAAAGTACCTGCTGGATTTCATGTTCTATGCGGGAATCCTGGTGACGATAAGTCTGCCGCTTAGTCTCAAATACATAGGAAAGTATCTGGAGGCGGTGGAGGAGCATTACCTTCCGGCGGTGATCATATTCGCCATCCTGGGTGTGCTGGCATTATTGTTGGTCAATGAACTGCGCAAGATGTTTGGCACGGTGCTTGCGGAGAACTGCTTTGTACCGGAAAATGTGGCGAGCCTTAGGAGAATGGGAGACTTAAGTTTTTTCATCGCGGCCATGAGCGCTGTGAGATGTGTGGTGTACCTGACCATTGCCATGCTGGTGATCATTCTGGTATTTATCATTGCAGGCATGTTCAGCAAAGTGCTGGCGATGGTATTTGAAGAAGCCGTGCGCTACAAGGAAGAAAACGACTTAACAATCTAAAAATTCAGTCACGAAGTGATAGAGCGTGTGATACGCGACTATGTAAATGACGCCGGCTGAACGGAAATTCAAAATTAGAAAGGCATCTATTATGGGAATCATTGTAAATCTGGATGTAATGATGGCAAAGCGGAAGATCAGTCTGACGGAACTGGCGAATCAGGTGGATCTGACACAGGCAAATTTATCCATCCTGAAAAATAATAAAGCAAAAGCAATCCGTTTCTCTACACTGGAATCCATCTGCGAGGTGCTGCATTGCCAGCCCGGAGACATTCTGGAGTACGTAGAAGACACAAAAGAAGAGGAAACCAAATAAAACCTGAGAGGGGGAGATCATAATGCAGGAAAATACAGTAGTACAGGAAACAAATTCAGTAAATCAGGGACAGATTTCCGGGCAGAGCGTAGTCCGGGTGGTGGAAAAGACAGAGACTGTGGAGACAAAGCGCTTGCAGGAGCACTATAATTTCTTTGGACCGGTGACTTTTCTCTATGCCGTGTTCTATGCATTTTGTATGTTCCGGAATGGCTCGGGTATCACCTTCCCTTTTTTTCTCGCAGGCACTTTACTGTATTTTGTCTTCTCGCTGTCAAAACTAGAGATTACCTTGAAAAAAGGGAGCGCCTTTTATATGGTCAGCATTCTGCTGCTGGGGGTATCCACCTTCTGCACCGACGGATGGGCGATCATAGGTCTGAACAAGCTGGCGGTGTTTCTGTTAGTGATGTGTCTGCTGCTGAATCAATATTTTGATACGAAAAAATGGAAGCTTGGGAAATATGTGGGGAGCATCTGTCAATTAGTGGTTATGAGCTTCGGGGAACTGGGGAAGCCTTTTTCCGATGGCAAAGCCTATTTTCGTGAAAAGGGAAAAGTAAATAAGAAGGTATGGTACGGACTGCTGGGAGTGGTGATCGCACTGCCGATTCTGCTGATCGCTGCCGGACTGTTAAGCTCTGCCGATGCGGTGTTCCGCAAGATGACAGTGGATTTCATGAACTGGATCCGTCCGGGAAATGTATTTAACGTGGTCATCCGGGTAACGTTTCTGTTCTTTGCTTCCTATGCACTGACTTCCTACCTGTGTAAGCGAAGCATCCCGGAAGAAGTGAAGGATCGCAGAAAGGGTGAGCCGGTACTGGCAATTACGATTATGTCACTGCTGTCACTTTTGTATCTGCTGTTCTCCGGTATTCAGATCTTCGGATTATTCTTAGGGAAAATGCAGCTACCGGAGGGCTATACTTACGCACAGTATGCAAGAGAGGGCTTTTTCCAGCTGCTGGCTGTCAGCATTCTGAACCTGATCCTGGTATTGGTGTGCCTCAGCTTTTTTAGGGAGAGTAAGGTACTGAAAGTGATTATGACGGTTATGTCATTATGTACTTTTATCATGATCGCGTCCAGCGTAATGCGAATGATCATTTACATCCGGTATTATTATCTGACTTTCCTGCGGATCTTCGTATTGTGGATGCTGGCGGTATTATTCGTCATGTTTATCGGAGTACTGATCAACATTTACAGGGAAAGCTTCCCTCTGTTCCGCTATGGTGTCGTGATGGTGACAGTTCTGTACCTGGCATTGTCCTTCAGCCATCCCGACTATATTATAGCCAGAGTGAATATTGCCAATGCACCCGGCGGAGACTTCTCTTATCTGAGTGATCTCAGTGCGGATGCGGCACCGGTCATTATTCCTTATATGGAGAGTCTTGGGTATGATTTTGGCGCCTATGAACTGGAGAACCCTACGGATATTATGAGTGAAGATACGCAGGCTCAGTGGTGGGGGAGTTATCAACCGAAGGGATTCGGATATTATTACCTGAACCATAATAAGAAGCGTCTGGATCAGACATCTCTGCGGACATTTAATATTTCCAGATATATGGCGCGGAAACAGATAGAGGCAAGAATCGATGGAAAATAAAGAAATGAATACGGAAAAAATTAAGTTTTATAAAAAGCATCCGGTGTTGCTTGCATGGCTGATTTCTATATTTATCGGACTGGGCTATGCGCTTTTTACGATCATAGCCTCTGTTATTCATTATGAGCAAAGAGATTATGTATGGGAGATCATTAAGGCTTTTACAGAAATGTTTACTTGGGCAATTTTAATGGGAGCGGTACTGGTATTTCCTGTGGTGCTGACGATCAGCGAAGGAATCTGCCTGATCAGTGAAGCATGGGAACGTCCGGTGAAGGGAGCCTGGCTGTTTGACCAGCATGTATTTTGGCTGGGCGGATTCTATGAACTTTGTTATTTGGGGTTGATTATGGATGTGACATCCGCTGACTGGCAGACGCAGTTAAGCAATTCCAATAAACATACACCGATTTACAGCGGTTCCATGGTTACTTTTATAGTACTCCTGCTGCTGGCATTTATAGGGTATGAGATTCTGCAGAGTATTCCGCTTCGGAAGCTGCCGCCCCTTGTGACAGTCCTGTCGATTTCCGCAATGTACCTGGGATTGTTAGAACTGATTCTGTTCACAGTACAGATATTCAAGCCGACGATTTTGCTTGATGGATATTTGTTATTATTTCCACTGTGCTGTGTGCTGCTAGTTGTGCGATTGCTTCTGAAGAAAATACGGGAGTGGAATGCACTGATGCAGAATGCGGAGGCGGAACACTTTGGGACGGGGAAGATTTATCAGAATCCCATGCTGCGTTGGTGTGACAACATTTTGCGGAAGGCTGCATGGTGGCCGGTGCTGGGACTGGTATTGATGTTCCCACTGTTGGGGATCCTGATCGCAATCCTCATGCTGTTTGGGCAGGCACCGGATTCTGTGATTAAAGCATTCACGGAGACCAGCGACTGGAATCTGTCACTAAGACAGGCACCGCAGAATGTCATGTATGATGAACATTATCTCTGCACGGTAGCTGCCGGCGGTCATGAAAAAGTCGTAAAGCCTATCCGCCTGGGGAGGCGGCATGGGCATGAAGTCATTGTGAACCGTCAGTTGTGCATCGCCAATGCTTTTGAACAGGTGTTGGAAGAACGGACTCCCGGCTTCCACCGGGCGCTGCGTCATTTTTATGACAATTACGGGTTCCCTGTGGCGAGACTGATCCACAGTAAATACACGGCGGATCTGGTGTATTTTATCATGAAACCTTTAGAATGGATCTTCCTGTGTGTGCTGTACCTGACAGACGCGCATCCCGAGAACCGCATTGCCTTGCAGTATACCGGGAAAACGGCAGCGCAGGTGGAAAAATTGTATAAATAAATCGGAATTGTGCGCCCAGATAAGGGCGAGTAGTCTAGCAGGTGGAATGCCTGTCTGGTAAGGTCTAACCAACCGCCAGTAGCGAGTCTTGGGTGACTGTCAGTAATGGTAGTTGCTAAGCGTAGACAGCGAGAAAATAGAGAGTGTGATTGAGCCTCGAAATTTTGACATCTGGAAGGCTGACGTTTTAATTCCAGCGGAAAGCAACACAAACCAAATCGTCATGGTAAGAAATGGTTTGCTTCTGCGGGGTCAAAGAGCACTTTATGTTTTACATTGTGATTATTCAGTCAACTGGGGAGAGCCTATTGTTTCTTGCCATTGCAAGTATGGCAAACAACTGCAAAACAGGAGAATGTCAAAAGAACAGTAGGCAGTCGGATAGCTTCATAGTACTGAAGAAGTTGGGTAATGCCAATGGAGGGAAGGGAGCTACATAATAATGGTCTTTCTGAGGACACATCAACCGTACTCAGGGACGGAGGTATTGATGGAAACGAAATTAGAAAGAATAGCAGAAATATCAGCAAGTTCGCCGAGACCAGAGTTCACATCGTTGTATCATCTAATCAATAAAGAAATGCTTCTGCAATGTCACAAAGAATTAGACGGAAGTAAGGCAGTTGGTATGGATGAGATTACGAAGAGAGAATACGAGAAGAATCTGGAGCAAAACATAGATGACTTGGTAGAAAGATTGAAAAGAAAATCATACAAACCACAGCCATCAATTAGGGTATATATCCCTAAAAGCAATGGAAAACTTCGACCATTAGGAATTGCGTGCTATGAGGACAAAATAGTCCAATTAGCATTAAAGAAGATACTGGAAGCTATCTATGAACCGAGATTTCTGAACTGCATGTACGGATTCAGACCAAATCGAGGATGTCATAACGCAATAAAAGAACTGTATAAGAGATTAAACAACACGAAAATCTGCTATATTGTGGATGCTGACATCAAAGGATTCTTCGACCATATGAAGCATGAATGGATTATCAAGTTTCTCAAACTTTATATTAAAGACCCCAACATAATTGGTCTTGTCAAGAAGTATCTTAAAGTGGGAGTGCTGGATAATGGTGAACTTATGGTGAATGAAGAAGGTTCAGCGCAAGGCAATATCATAAGTCCAATCCTGGCAAACATATATATGCACAATGTATTGACACTATGGTATAAGTTTATTATTACCAAAGAATGCAAGGGAGATAACTTTCTAATTGTATATGCAGATGATTTTGTTGCAGGATTTCAATACAAATGGGAAGCAGAGAATTACTACAAGCTTCTTAAAGAACGAATGGAAAAGTTCGGTTTGCAATTAGAAGATAGTAAAAGTCGTCTCTTACAAAGCGGTGCTTATATTGCAAGGGCAAAGCAAAAGAGCGGTGAGTGTATCAGATTACAAACATTTGATTTTCTGGGATTCACATTCTATTGTGGGCGTTCACGCAAAGGCATGCCATATATAATGCCAAAGACAAGCTCTAAGAAATTCAGACAGAAAATTCGAGACATCAAGGTATGGTTATATGCGAATAGAGACCAACCGCTAAAGAAACTAATGGGTATGCTAAATCTGAAACTAATAGGTCATTATAGGTACTATGGCATAAGTTTTAATGGCAGAATGATTTCAAACTACAAACAACAAGTGAGAGAACTTCTGTTTAAGGTGCTGAATAGACGAAGTGACAGAAAGAGTTATACAAGAGAAGGATTCATTGAAATGCTGAAATATTATCCATTGGCAATGCCAAAGATTTATGTCAGCTTGTTTTGAAACTGTAAATATTATTATGAAGAGCCGTATGCGGGAAAGCCGCACGTACGGTTCTGTGAGGGGCTTACATTGTGAGGTGTAAGTCTACTCGACTGAGGGAGGAAACAGTATGAAAAAGATTATTGCAATGGTTCTTTGTCTTGTGTTGGTTTTTTCATTGGCTGGTTGTGGAAATAATGATCAAAGTTCAGATACGCATGATGCGAACTACGAAGAAGGTTATACGGCTGGCTACGAGGTTGGATATAATGATGGGAAGCAGCAAATGGCCGAAAACAAAAAGTACTTTGCACAGTTTTCGGGATCTTTTACAGCTTCCGTTGAACAACTCTTGCCGGATTACTTTGCGCTTCCGGGAAAAACGATTGCCGTAGTTCACTTCTTTCAGGATAAACCATTTTTACTTCGCTTTCAGGAAGATATGACCGGAAAGCTTGTTGAAGGAACGGTTTATGTATTTGAGTTCAAAACATTTGAAGTTGAGATTCCGACTGATGAGAAAAATCCAGATATTTCGGACTATATGTATTCCATAGATGTTACTAATTATAGAGTTGCGGAAGATAGCGAACTCGGGTTGGACAGCATAACGCCGACTGTTGAAATAATATCGAAGTAAGTAACCGGATTATTTAATAAGCAATCACCGTGGTAAATTATCATTTATAGGATTGTCTTTTAAGGGGTAATTATACTATTACACTTAAAAGACAATTCTATTTAGATATTAAAATATATTTATTGTCTAATTAGGAATTATAAGTTATACTTTGCGTATAAGTACATTTCACTTATGAAAATTTCTATGTCAGCGAAAGCTGATGTCCCATCCGATTCCCTAAATCATAGAACCAGGAAGAAGGGAAGAGGAAAACCCACACAGAAAGAAAATCAGTTGTATCAGAAAAACAGGTAAGTTATAATGTAGATATGGCGAAATCCTTTTATTTTCGGCGGTATCTATAATTACCTGACACAAAAGGAGGAAACCATTGAATACGGAATTAAAGAGTGCAGTAATGGCAACAGACAAAGACGCCCAATACGATAACAGCGCAAAACGCCTGATAGCACATAAGATCATCCTGGCGCGGATCCTGGTGAAGACCGTGGAGGAATTTAAGGGGATGGATCCGATCGAGGTAGCAGCACTGATAGAGGGACTTCCTTATATCAGCGCCGTGCCGGTGGAGCCGGGACTGACGAATGCGGTGCATTTTCAGAATGGTCAACGCCTTGTTGGTTTTAATACAGAGAATCAGGAACTGAACGAAGGCCTGGTGCGTTTTGACATTGTATTTTATGTGCGGATGAAGGATGGCCTTTCGCAGATCATCATCAATGTGGAAGCGCAAAAGGACGAACCCGGCGAATATGAGATCCTGAACCGGGCAGTCTTCTACGTGAGCAGATTGATTTCTTCCCAGAAAGAACGGGATTTTGAGAATTCGAGCTACGATGACATCAAATGTGTCTATTCCATCTGGATCTGTTGAATATCATTATGATAGGTCTTGCAAAGGAACTGCCGGAACATGATGAGACCTACGAGTTACATCGTCTGTTGGGAGCATTATTGTCCAGAGAGCTTACTATAGATGAGAAGCTGGACATTATTGGAAATGAATATGATATCCCATTAGAAGAGAATTTCAGAAAGGATATGAGCACTATGTGTAATTTGAGCCAGGGAGTTAAGGAAGAAGGTATTGCAATTGGACGCAGAGAAGGGTTGGAAGAGGGACGTAGAGAGGGCCATGCAGAACTTATTACAAAAATGTATAAAAATGGTCTTTCAATAGAACAGATTGCATCTGCTACAGATAAAACAGTAGAAGAGGTAAGGGCGATTATTGAGGGAAAAGAAAAATCCCAAGAGGCCTGAGAATTATTACCGGAAAAAACGCGTGGATGTGTAATTCATGTTTATACATTTCTGCGTTTTTTATGAAATGACAATTGAATAATAAATCGGAAGAGTTGCACGTGATGCAACTATGATATTATAATATGTTAAGCTTATGCTTGTAATGGACGGGGGAAGCGTTCGGTTACAATAAAATACATAAGGAGAGATACAAAATGAGGGGAAAATTAATAGTTATCACAGGAGTTATGGCACTGGGGTTGTCTGCCTGCGGAGCACAGGGGAGTGATCCGGTGGGAGGGAGTAGTAGTTCAGAGGTTATCGGATCCGCAGAGGCTGCGGTAACGGAAGAGAGCACTTCAGAGACTGGTGAATCCATGGAAGCGACAGTATCCACGGAGACTGTTTCCGACACTACGGCATCCACGACAGGTCCTTCTTACGAAGATGAGGATGCATGGCTTCCCTGGGAAGACTACGGGGAATGTTCCAACACTGTGAAAGACTTCTACAATGACGATGAGAAAAAGACCTATTACTACGAAATGGATGAGTTCTTTTTTTCCGATGAGAAGTATGCCAAAGTGAATGATTATCTGCAGCAGATGTATGAGAATTACAGAACCCAGTATGAGGAGGAAGGGGAGAATCACACCGGAGCGTATGAGTTAGTGGATGAAACTCTTTCCGAGGGACAGCGGTACGATGATAATTATCTGGTATTCAATGGTATTACTTTAGCGGATGACGAGTATGTCAGCCTGCATTTTAATGACACGGTTTATTATGCAGGAGCAGCGCATCCATTATCTTATTACATACCCGTGACGATCTCCGTTGCCACCGGCGAAGAAGTCACCCCGGAAGAAGTTTTGGGGAAGACTTGGGACGAGATCCGGGCAGCAGGCTCTATTGAAGAAGAAAACGAAGAAAATTTTAATGCCGATTACGGCTTTTACATCACAGAGAAGGAACTGTGCTATCTCTATCGCACTAATTTCTTTGTAGAAGAGATTCGGATATCCCGGTAAAAGAACCGGATTGAACTGGCAGGGCAAAAGAGGTATACTTATTTCCGGAAACGAACGGAGGTACCGGGATGGAAAAGTTTACCCCTTCAGAGCTTTGTGCAGACATTAAGATCTATGATTATAAGCAAAAAGTAAAATATGATGAGAAATCCCTGGTGATTTTTGAGAAAACAGGGAAAATGATAACAGCCGGAAAAGAGTGTGAGGGCATGCTTTACACTCTTCCGGCTAATTCTATTGGCTTTTCTCCGATCGTGTTGGGAAGAGTCAGCGACTATACCTGTGCGGAAAAAATGTTAAAGCAGATGTTGTGCCGATATCTGGGCAAGCCTGTTTTTGCGGGATACGGCGAAGGGCTTATTTTTGTTCACGAGAAGCTGAACGAAGTGGAAATGAAAGCCTATTTTGATCTCCTGTATCAGGCGGGAGCCAAAAATGTGGTCTATGCGGATGAAAGTGTGAAAGGAATCCCGGAGGGAACTCCCTGGGAGGATGTGATCTGGGGAATGAAGAACACTTATAAAAATCTTCGTTTTGCAGTAGAGATCACGAAGGAACAGCCCATGGATTACCTCAGATATTCGCTGGCGGAGCTGGCAGAGAACTGTAAGCGGTGGGGACTGGAAGAGGAAATGTCAAAATTGTATATTTAAGGAAATAGGCTAAGGGTAAATGATTTTATTTATCCTTAGCCTAAATTATTAGCTTTGTTGATAGTAATTATGCCGGTAAAGATGATCGTCTACCTGCTGCGCCAGGTGATTCATTTCTTCTTGTGCATCAGCACCCATGGCAATATTATAAAACGCATAGGAAAACTGCTTACTGAAGAAAGGATATGCGGGGGTCTGCGGTCTGGTAAAAGAGGTATTCCGTAATTGTGAAAATAAAATATTGCTGTTGCCGGAACCAGCCTGAAAGCTGTCCATTACGTCATAAATCTCTTTTAAAACAGGAATACCCGTTAACTGACTGATCTTCAACTGGTTCTGCAGACTGAAAACATAACGGATAAATTCACAACATTCCCTGGGATATTGTGTCTGTCTGGACATGCATAATCCCCAGCTTCCATGGGGAGAAGCTGCTTTTATACCATGGGGAAGAGGGATTATGCCGATATTACTATTCCTTTTTTGCGATTGAAAATAGGCACTGGGCAGTGAAAGACTCATGGCAAAGTTTTCAGGAAAATCGGCACTGAGATCCTCTACGTGGGTATAATGATATTTATGAAATAATTCGCCCAGCCAATTCATAGCAGCGACGGAAGCCGGAGAGTTAATATATCCAGAGGTTGCCGTCAGCGTATCGTTAAAAAAGCTGCCGTTGTTCTGCACGATAAATGGCAATCCGGCGTAGCTGTTCCATTCTCCGGATTTTGGAGAAAGACCGCGTCCGGAGTCCATAAGCAAAGGATAGGGAAAAGAAGTTTTGGTCTGTATTGTATGGCAGACATTCAGAAACTCATCCCAGCTCCAGGCATCTTCCGCAGAAGTCGGAATGCGGATACCAAGGGAATGGAACAACTCCTTGTTATACAGAATACATAAAGTGGATTCCGTATAACCCAGATGATATAGTTTTCCCTGATAGGTTCCCTGTGTCACAATGGGAGACAGAAAAGAGGATAGGAAAGACGAATCCATATATCCATCAAACGGCAGCAGAGAATTCATATATGCCCAATAGGGGACATCAGGACCGTCCAGGGACAGAATATCCGGTGCATTTCCACTGGTAAAGCTTTGCAACAGCGAGTCACGCAGAGGAGCCTTATCGTTGGTGAGAAAAGTCGGTGTTACAAAAAAACCGGAAGATGTCAGATTAAACTGTTCGATCAGAGAGATCCAAAAATGTTTCTCATTATCTTCCATAGGACATAAATAAATAGATAGGTTTATTTTATCTTTGGAGCGGTCTGCTACAAAAGTGCCTTTTCCTTGCTGCCGTATAATATATCCTTCAGATTCCAGACATTTCAGGGCTTGTGTAATAGTGCTTTTACTTACATTTAAAGTACGCATTAATTCATTATCGGAAGGGATGAGATCGCCGGGACGATAATATCCGCTTTCGATTTTCTGGACAAATTCATTTTTTATAAGCATGTATTTTGGTGTTCTGGTGTTCATAAAATCCCCCACATTTTGAAAAGTGATTGACAATATATTTTTGTTATGCTAATATCATAGCATAAGTTATTCGAACAAACAAGATTAAATAAAAAAACTCTCTGCAAAAGCGGAGAGTTAAAAAATAAAACAAGTTATTCGAACAACCGAACAACTAAAAGGAGGAGAAGATGAAAAAGACATTTTCAAAAGAGAAATTATTTGACAGAACACCGCGGGTCTTTAAGCGGGATGCAACGGAAGTTCGTTTTCTGTTGGGCGGAATCGGAACAGGTAATTTTTCTGTAAATTCAAGAGGAAAGTTCCTGGACTGGGAAATTTTTAACTGGCCTTCCAAGAATACGAAATTTCCGCTTTCCTTTTTTGCAATTCGTACGGAGAACAAAGAACTGGAAAAACCTATATCGAAAATTCTGGAATCGAGAATGGTTCCGCCATATACCAGCTCACACGGATATCTTCAGGCTGAATTAGTAAATCTGCCAAGAATGGAAGATTCGGAACTGATTTGTGAATATCCTTTTGCAAGGGTGAATTTCAAAGATTCCGAATTGCCCGTAAAAGTGTCAATGGAAGCATATACACCGTTTATTCCTTTAAATACAGATGATTCCAGTATTCCCTGTGCAATTATCCGATACACGGTGAAAAATATTGCAGACTGTCCGACCAAAGTAAGCCTGGTAGGTACGCTTCCCAATGCATCCGGGTTTGAGGGATATGATGTTATTGAGAACCTGAAGCTGGCTGACAGCGTAAAAAATGAATATCGGGAATTTGATGATGTGAAGGGCTTGTATTATTCACCCGAACATTTGAAAGAGGATCATTTACGGTATGGAAATATGGCGATTCTGACCAGTGGATCCAATGTAACCTATAAAACTCAGTGGTTTGACGGCGAATGGGTAGATGGAATACAGGATTTCTGGGATGACTTTACCAGTGATGGACTTTTGGAAAAAGAGACCGTATCTGACAGTGTGGGATGTGAATTTGCACAATTTCATAATTTCAGTTTCCTGAAAAGAAGAGAAAAGATCGGATCCATCGGAGCCTGGGAAGAACTTCAGCCGGGAGAAGAAAGAACCTTCGAATTTGTCATTACATGGTATTTTCCTAACAGAGTAAAGGCATGGATTGAGTTTGACGAGGACTACGAGAAATTCCAGCGCGGTGAATACGGAACAGTAAGAAATTACTATGCAACAAAATTCACAGATGCATGGGATGTAGCAAAATATGTATACCATAATAAGGAACGACTGGAATCAGACAGCAGAAAATTTGCCGATGCGATGTTCCATAAGACTACATTACCTTATTATGTGATTGATGCTCTGACTGCAAACATTACGAATCTTCGAAGTAATTTATGTTTCCGGCTGGAAGACGGAACTTTTGCCGGATTTGAAGGAATACGTGACTACATAGGCTGCGGTTACGGTAGTGTGCCTCATGTATGGAACTATGCACAGACGGTTGCTTTTCTGTTCCCGGATCTTGAAAAAACCATGCGTAATGTAGAATTTTTGAGAGAAACAGATGAGACAGGATGCATGTCTACACGAATGTTTTCCGTATTTGATCAGGAACGGTATGCAATGGTTCCGGCCTGTGATGGAGAACTTGGAAGTGTTGTTCGTGTCTACCGGGATTTCAAGAATCTTGGGGATGTGGAATTTTTGAAGACCATTTGGCCCAAAGTAGTGCTGGCAATGGAATATGCCCTGAAACAATGGGATCTGGATGGAGATGATGTACTGGACGGTCAGCAGAATACAACCTATGATATTGAATTTTACGGACCGAATCCCATGACGGACAGTATTTTCCTGGCAGCATTGAAATGCTGTGAAGAGATGGCTGAGATCGTGGGAGACGAAGAACATCACCAGCTATACGCAGATGCTTACGAAAAAGGAGCTGCAAGAGCTGACCAACTGATGTTTGACGGGGAATATTATATTCAGGTACAGAAGGAGATTGATAAATATAAGTATCAATTCGGAAAAGGCTGCCTGTCAGATCAGCTTCTCGGACAGTTCCTGGCATATATGGCCGGAATCGGGGAAATTTTACCGAAAGAGCATGTAAAATCTGCTATGGAATCCGTATTCAAGTATAATTATAAAACGGATTTTTATCATACGGACAGTGTACATAGAGCATATGCAATCAATGAAGAGCATGGAATGGTAGTAGCTACCTGGCCGAAAGGCGGCAGACCTAAATTCCCGTTATCCTATGCCGGAGAGGTGTGGACAGGAGTAGAGTATGAAGTAGCCGTTAATCTGATTTATTCAGGTTGTGTAGAGGAAGGTCTGACGGTGGTAAAGTCAATTCGGGATCGTTATGACGGATACAAGAGGAATCCGTTCAGTGAGATCGAGTCCGGTCATCATTATTGCAGAGCAATGGCAAGCTGGGGAGTGCTGAATGCATTATTGGGACTGCAAAGTGATATGTATCGCGGAACCTTGTCATTCCATCCTGCAATAGAAGGTGAAATGTCCAGTTTCTTCATCTGTGGAAAAGCATGGGGTATTTACAGTCAGAAGGAAGAGAATGGGAAAATGTGCAAACATATTGACATCCTGTATGGGACGTTAGATGATATTCATGTACAAGAATAAGGAGGGTACAATTATGATGAAAAAGTATTGGAGAAAAATGATGGCACTTACTTGTGCGGCCGCTATGCTGTTTACAATGGCAGGATGCGGAAATGCAGAAGGAACTACAGGCGGTGCAGAGACTGCGCAGAGCTCTACGACTGCAGATGGATCCGGAGAGATCACGATCCAGTTTGCAGAGCATGTTGCTGATATTCAGGCACAGGAGCCGCATCTGCAGAAGATTATTACTGCCTTTGAAGAAAGCCATCCGGGGATTAAAATTGATATTACGGGTAAAGAAGTGTCCGAGCATAATACACAGATGACTTTACTGGCAGGAGAAAATAAGCTTCCGGATGTTTTCTGGCTGGAGCAGGCAACCGCAAAGGAGTTTGCGCAGAATGGGTATTTATATGATCTGACGGATGCATTGGATCAGTATGGTATCAATGACAGCCTTCTTCCCGGACTGGTGCATTCATGTACCGTTGACGGCAAAGATGTGGGAATGCCCAGTGAAGTTATGATGGTAGGATTTTATTATAACAAAGATCTCTTCCAGCAGGCAGGAATCGAAGAAGTGCCTGTTACCTATGAAGAGTTCCTGGATGTGGTAGATAAGCTGAATGCAGCCGGAATCACACCGCTGACCGTGGGGGCGCAGGATAATTACAGTATCTGGGCATTCGAGACAATGCTGGCAAGATATGGATTTTTTGAAAAGCTTGACGGTCTGAAGGATGGAAGCATTTCCTGGAATAACGAAGACTTTATTCACTATTTCGAAAAAGTAGAAGAAATGCGTGAAAAAGGAACTTTTACAAAGGACATTTCCAATATTGGATATTTTGAAGCAAAAGAGCAGTTCCTGGGTGGAAATGCAGCAATGTTCAATTCCGGAGCATGGGATATCGGTGATTTTGAGGGAAGTGATATAGCTTCTAAAATCGGATTTTTCTGGGGACCTACCTTTTCCGACAGCCAGTATGAGCAGCAGATCGGAATCAAGGCATCCGGCGGTGTTTATGTAGTATCTTCAAAGGCAGCAGAAGATCCTGCGTTGTTAGATGCAATTATGCAGTTCTGGCAGTTCTATTACGGCGAAGAGGGAACCAAGATCATTGCCGAGGATACCGCGGCATTACCGTGCTCTACATATAATGGACAGATTGATGAGAGTCAACATCCTGTACTTTCCACGATGATCACGGCATTAAATGATGACTGGAAAGCAGTAACTGAACCGTTTAATTCACTTTCGTCCAATGTGGCGTATGGATATTTTGATGCTACCTTCGGTGTTATGACCGGAGTTTACACACCGGAACAAGCAGCTGATTATGTAGAAAATTTACAAAGTGCCGAAAGATAAAACTATAAGAGCGGTGTGAAATTAAGTAATACCGCTCTTTTCTATAGAATGGAAAGGGAGAAAGCTATGTATTGGTTGAGTACAAAGAAAGCAAAAATCATTATGCTGCTTCCGACTCTTATGATTTATGCAGTATTTATTATTGTTCCTGTGTTTATCGCATGTTACTATAGCTTTACGGATTACAGTGGTCTTGGAAAAGCATCCTTTGTGGGAATAAAAAACTATGTTGCTATGTTCCATGATAAGCTATTTCTGATCGCATTGAAAAATACATTTTTAGTATTGTTATTCAGTGTGATATTCCTGATCGTTGGATCTTTTATGGCAGCATTATTGATGAACAAGAATTTTCACGGAAACGCATTTTTTAAAATGGTGATTTTTGCTCCCTATGTAATAGCACCTATTATCATAGGAATTATCTGGGGATATATCCTGAATCCTAATTATGGGCTGGTAAATAGTGTATTGCGTAAAATAGGACTGGATATGCTTGCTATTGAATGGATCGGTGGAACTAAATGGTCTCCATTGTCATTGGCGATCGTATTCACATGGCAGGTACTGGGTTTCCATGGAACTATTTTTTTATCCGGAATCAAAGCAATACCGGGAGATATTTACGAAGCCTGTGATATTGATGGAGCCAATTTGTTACAACGCTTGTTTTATGTGACAATTCCTATGCTGAAAGAGACCTTTATTATTAATATTGTTCTGGTGGTAACAGGCGTATTTAAAATATATGAACTGGTATATCAGATGACAGGCGGAGGACCTGCTCATCAGTCGGAGCTGCTTACCTCATATATGTATTTTACAGTATTTACATCCAGAAGGTATGGATATGGAATGGCAATTGCGGTTGCAATTCTGTTACTTTCAATTTTGGGCTCGTTTTCCTATATTAAGATCACAACGAGGAAGCAAAGGAGTTAAACATGAGAAACAAGAGAATATCGATAAAAAAAGTCATTTTTTACATATGTCTGCTGGGATTGATTATTCTTTTGGTCATGCCAATACTGTGGGCTATGTTACTTTCATTAAAGACAAATAATGAGATTGTCAACAGTCCGCTTTCTTTGCCGCAGACAATAAACTTTGAAAATTATCAGCGTGCGATCGATACTATTGATTTTTCCAAAATGTATTTTAACACGATTTTACTGGTAGTAATATCTACTTTTTTCAGTATTTTATTTACTTTTATGAGTTCGTTTGCAATTGCCAGAATGGTTTTTCGGAACCATAAGGCATCGGAAACATTGTATCTTTTCCTGCTGATCGGGATTGGCATCCCTATTTATGTACTACTGTTTCCGGTATATCGGATTGATTCATTGATGGGAATTCTTGGAACCCGTTTGGGACTGATCCTGCCGTATGTTGCAGTGAACATCTCGTTCAATACCTTGCTGTTTACCGGATTTTTGAGAGATATCCCCGGAGAATTGGAAGAAGCAGCAATTATCGACGGCTGCAATCTATTTAAGCTGTGTACCAAAGTGGTGATTCCGGTTATGAAACCCACGTTCGTGACGATCATTATTTTTAATGCAGTTTATATTTACAATGAGTTCCCGTTTGCATCAACCTTTATTCAGAATAATGCCTTAAACACCGTGTCATTAATGACATCTATGTTTAAAGGACAATATTCCATGGATTACAGTGGGATCATTGCAGCGAGTCTGATGATCATGCTTCCTGAATTGGTATTTTATGTCATTTTGCAGAAGTATATTATAAGTGGTATGACTGCAGGAGCAGTGAAAGGATAAGAAAATGAGAGATATCGTAAGGCCATCCCTACATTTTACACCACAGAAAGGCTGGATCAATGATCCTAATGGCTTGGTGTTTTTTAAAGGACAATATCATTTATTTTATCAGTATAATCCGTACCATGACAACTGGGACAGTATGCACTGGGGGCATGCGGTAAGCCGGGACCTGATACACTGGGAAGAATTGGAACCGGCACTGGTCCCCGACATGCCCTATGATAACGATAAAAACGGCGGATGTTTTTCCGGATCGGTTGTTGTACATGATGATCAGCTATTTTTATTTTATACAGGAAGAACGGAAGATGAAACCGGTATTTTTGAGACGCAAAATCTGGCAGTGTCGAAGGATGGGATACATTTCGTAAAGGCAGAAGAAAACCCGCTGATAAAAGAAGTCCCGGAAAAGGGAGGAAGAGATTTTCGAGATCCCAAGGTGTTTTTTGCACAAGGGAAATGGAGAATGATCTGTGGAGGATCCACCGGAAGAATTGAACATCCGGACAGTTGCGGAAGAATTTATCTGTTCTCTTCTACCGATCTGTACCATTGGGCGTATAGCGGAATTTTGTACGAAGCAGAGCCCGGTGAGGGCAGAATGTTTGAATGTCCGGATGCCTTCTGTCTTGATGATGTCTGGTTTTTGACAACTTCGCCGATGTATGAAAAAGACAGTGTAACGACGCTGTATCTGTCCGGACAGGTGGATTTTGACAAATGTGAATTCCATAAAGAGATAAGCGGAACTTTGGATCTTGGAACTCATTATTATGCAGCACAGACATATCCGGTATTGCATGGGGAAATACGGTCTGTTGCCTGGCTGGGCGGCTGGCTGTGGATGCCCTGGATCCGGGATTTCGGTCCGGAGGAAGGGTATCGTGGAATACTGGATGTATCACGAGTGTGGTATTTAGATGATAACAGGCGCTTGTGCGCAAAAGTGGCTGATAAAGTGAAAGCTGAGATGAAGCTCTTCAGCAGAACATTGGAAAAACATTGGACCGGTGAAAACATACCACCGCAAAGTGAGCCGGTTATGGTAGAACTGAAGGGAAAGCTGCCGGGAGATGGAGAGTTATTGTGTATTGATCTATATGATACAGATAGACATACCGTGACAATATGCTTTGATTCTTCAAATAAAGAAATGACCGTGAATTATAACCGGGCAGACAGAGCTTCCAGATATGGTATACGGACTGTGCCCTGTGAAATGATGGAAAAAGAAACAGATATTGATATCCTCATAGACGGAAATACATTTACATTATTGTGGGAGCATGGTTTATATCGCTATACAGGAAAATTATACCCACAAGGAAATATAGGCGTAGATATAAAATATAGGACAAAACGGCATTATGATATTACCTCTCTGGGAGAGATATTGATTGATTTTACCGGGAAAAAAGAGAGTGAAAGACAAACATTGTCTTATACACAAAATCCGGGAGGTGCACCTGCTAATGTTGTGGTTGCGGCACAACGGCTGGGTGCCCAAACAGCATTTATCGGAAAAATAGGAGAAGACTTCCTGGGTGATTTCTTAAAGGAAACCTTGGATAAATGCGGTGTCTCAACCGAAGGATTAATAAGTGATGCAGACTATTTTACAACACTTGCTTTTGTTAAACTGGCAGATAACGGAGAACGAAATTTTGCGTTTGCCAGAAAACCCGGAGCAGATATCGGTCTGAAGGCTGAGGAAATACGGAAAGATATCATCTGCCAAAGCCGTATTCTTCATGTAGGCTCTTTGTCGTTAACAGATGAACTATCCAGAAATGCAGAGTTTATTGCATTAAAAGCTGCGAAAAATAATGGAACAATTATTTCTTATGATCCGAATTACAGAGCCAGTTTATGGGATTCACAGGAAGAAGCCTGTAAATGGATGAGAAGTATTTTAGAATATGCAGATATCGTTAAAGTATCAGAAGAAGAGATTGAGCTATTAACAGGTTATACGGATGTTCGGAAAGCAGCAGAGAGCATAACAGAGTATGGCGCAAAAATAGTACTCATTACTTTAGGCGAAAAAGGATCGTTTGTATATCTGCAGGATCAGCAGGAAGCATATGTTTCAGGTTATTCCAGCAAAGTTGTGGATACCACCGGTGCCGGAGATTCTTTTATGGGAGGCTTTTTATATAAGATTTGTGAATCCGGTAAGCATATAGAAGAATATTCTTTACAGGAAATGATAGAATGTGTCCGCTTTGGAAATGCGGTGGCTTCCCTATGTGTTGAGAGAGAAGGAGCAATACCTGCGATGCCTGTAATGGAAGAAGTAATTAAGAGGATCAATAGCTAACATAATCCGATCAATGGACAGTAAGAAGGAGCAACTCTGCAGTACCGGGAGATGCTCCTTTTTGATATAATTTATTGTCTGTGATATGCTTGCTTTTTACATAAATCATTGTCATAATAGGTGTGTTATAAAGAGATTGGAGAGATATAGAAATGTTACTGGATGTTTTAGGATTATTGTCAGCCTGTTCGTATGCTTTGGACTGTGTGGAGGCAGAGCTGGTACATGTGTCTGACAAACATGCGAAGCGTGTGGCATACATGAGTGTCTGCATGGCAGAGCAGCTGGGGATCAGCGGTGAGAGCCTGCAGGATCTGGCAGCATGTGCCCTGCTTCATGATAATGCACTGACACAGTATATTCAGGAAGAATTACATAAGGATGTTGCAAATGTTCCGCAAGCTTCTCAGGTAGGAATTCACTGTACCCTGGGTGAAAAAAATATACAGAGACTTCCCTTCCATACGGATGTGAAGAATGTAATTCTGTATCACCATGAAAATGCCAATGGGAGTGGACCGTTTGGAAAAACATGGGAAGAGGTTCCGCTTTTTTCCCGAATCATTCATTTAAGCGATCTGCTGGACCGGGCATACGGTGCAAAGGGATTTACGGAGGATATTTTCAATAAAGCTTGTGGATATCTTCACAAAAATGAAGGAACCGTTGTGGATAAGGAATGTGTGGATGCTTTCCTGCAGGCGTTTCCCCTGCCGCATTTTCTGACACTGGGAGAGGATAGCTTTGAGAAAAATCTGTGGGAGAAAATCCCCCGCATCAAACAGGAGCTAAGATTTGCGCAGATCGAGGAGCTGGCAAGCTTTTTTGCACAGATCGTCGATTACAAATCTCCATTCACCAGCACCCATTCTATCGGTGTAGCAGAGGATGCAAAACGGTTGAGCCGCTATATGGGATTTGATGAAGAAACCGTGCAGAAAATGTACCTTGCGGGTGCTTTGCACGACATCGGAAAAGTAGCGGTAGGAAATGAGATTCTGGAGAAACCGGGAAGACTCACGGAAGATGAATTTGCCGTGATGAAGCATCACGCGGCATATACCTATTATATTCTGTCTGACATTGATGATTTTGACGAGATCCGTGACTGGGCGGCATTTCACCATGAGAGACTGGACGGAACATCTGGATCGGATTCTGACCATGAGCGGAGAACAGTTACTGGTTGGCAATGGAAGCGTCAGCCACAAGCAGGCCATCGACAAGGCGACCGGCGAGTACAGAAAATACAAAGCCCGCACCCTCAGCGAAGTGGAGCAGGATTATCTGGATTCCATCAAGCTGTTGGAGCAGAAAACAGATAAAAAGTAAGCTGGGGTGGAGAAGATGCGATGAAAAAAGAAAAGATAAAAGTTTATATCTACACGCGGGTGTCCACCGCTATGCAGATTGACGGATATTCTCTGGATGCCCAGAAGTCCCGAATGAAAGCCTTTGCTGACTTCAACGATTATGAAATCGTGGGCGAATACGAGGACGCCGGAAAATCCGGTAAGTCCATAGAGGGCAGAATCCAGTTCAATCAGATGATGGAGGACATCAAGTCCGGCAAGGACGGCGTGTCCTATGTACTGGTGTTCAAACTCTCACGTTTCGGCAGAAATGCGGCAGATGTCTTGTCTACCCTACAGGTCA
>OGTB01000773.1_pt1 | contig 24136 bp, 31 predicted proteins | sample 1553611 | NCBI WGS metagenome assembly OGTB01 (sample SAMEA2580032, study PRJEB22360) | human gut metagenome | biome: human gut; feature: human-associated habitat; material: faeces | place: Denmark | collected 2008/2010 | reverse complement strand
AGCACTTTGTCAAATCGTAAGTACAAAACGTCAAACGACTAGCTCAAAGGAGCGTAGGGTCAAGTGAAATTCTTGACTCGAAGTGCCACACACCTAAACGTATTATTAGAACTGTAATACGCATGGTGAAGATATAGTCTATTCATTGCAGAAATGTAATGTAGTAAAGTTGGACATCGATGTTTCAGACAGACCTACAGTAATAAATTATCTCATTGACAAATATGGTGAAAATCGTGTTTGTCAGATTATAAACTTCTCGTATATAACACCTGTTGTAGCCATAAAAGATGTTGGTAAAATACTAGGTTTTAAATATAATGAAAGGGATAAACTATCCAAAAAGTTTTCGTACAATACATTCCAAGAGTGTATCGACAACAATATAAACTACTTATCTGAACATCCTGAGTACAGTGAGTTGCTTGACATAGCAGGCAAATTAAGTGGTAGGGTTAAAACGGTTAGCTGTCACGCAGGCGGTGTCGGTATTGTTGATACCGATATTAGCGACTATATGGCAATGAAACTGGGCTCTGACGGTGAACACGTCATTCAGGTTGATAAAAGGCTTGTCGAACAAATAGGCATTATTAAGTTTGACATTTTGGGTGTACAAACTTTAAAAATGGTGCAGGAAATTCAAAATGACTTGCATTTATCTGAGTACGATATAAATATCAACAACCCTAAATTCGAAAATGATAGAAGTCCCTTTGAACTGTTAAGCAAAGCATTGACGAATGGCGTGTTTCAGGTAGAAAGTGCAGGCATGAAAGACCTGTTGCTCAGATTACAGGCAACTAATATGGAAGATTTGTCGGCTGTTTTAGCATTGTATAGACCTGATTCAATGGGAGCTTTGGAGGAGTTTATTAAATGTAAGCATGATCCTTCACTTGTCACCTATATACACCCCGACATGAAGCCTATTTTGGAAAGCACTTACGGTTGTATGATCTATCAGGAACAACTTTTGGATATTGTAAGAACTTTTGGTGGCAGAAGCTATGGTGGAGCTGACTTATTCCGCAAGGCAATAGGCAAAAAGAATATTGAACTTGTTAAGCAAGAGTCAGAAAAGCTGTACCAAGAAATTATTGACAATGGATATTCTCATGAAATTGCCAAAACGATTAGTGAAGAATTGAAAACTAAAGGTGGTTATTTGTTCAATAAATCGCATAGTTATAGCTACGCTGTTCTATGTTTTCAAACTGCTTATTTAAAAATAAATTATCCTATTTATTTTTTCAAAGCACTATTTAATTTGAACAAAGATAAGGCAGGTATGGTGAATAAATACATTGTAGACTCTAAACAGTTTGGAGTATCTGTTTTGCCACCTCATATTAATAAATCGCAAGTAGATTTTTCTATTTACGATAATAATGTTATGTTTGGTTTTTCTGCGATTACAGGCATTGGCGAACGAATAGCACAAGAGATTGTTACTGAGCGTGAAAAGAACGGCAAGTATAAAAACCTTCAAGACTTGCTGTTAAGAACAACACTGACAAAAACTCAGATTATTAACTTAATGAAGTCAGGTGCAATACCTACGAAAGATAAAAAGAGTTGTTTGTTAAAGTATTTGAAGTCATTGTATAAACCATTAGAGTATAAAGAATTGTCTAAGTTACCAACGTATAACAAACTTATTATCGAGTATGATATTGATATTGAAAAATATCGTATTGGTAATGGTAAGTATGACTATGACAAAGATCTGTTACTCACTCTTGCAAATCAGAAAAAGAAAGAAAAGTTTGACCTACAGCAAGAAGATAGGTTGAAACAATTTCTTTTAACTAATAACAAATATCTTGAAAACGCTGATTTTTGGGAGTTTGAAGCATTACAGATATTTATACACAATAACCCATTTGAAGAAGCACTTCCCTATTTAACAACAGCATTTGAAGCCGTTGAGAATGATAATGATTGCGTTATTGTAGGTGTTATTTCCAGAGTACAAAAGAAAAAGGACAGAAATAAAAAACCATTTGCTTTTGTGAATATTTATTCCACTTTCGGTATTATAGAGGGTGTTCTTTGGAATAGTCAGCTTGTGCAATACGAAGATTTGGTTAAGAAAGGTTCTCAGGTTGCTATTAAGTGCAGGAAAACAGACGAAGATAAGGTTACAATACAGGCTATGCGACCATATGTTGAATGGCTTTCAGAAAGGAAGAAAAGACATGACAGAAAAAACATTTAAGTTTAAAATCGTTCCTCAACAGGAGCGATTTTATAACGAAAATAGTAATTGGGGAGTGTACACATTCACAACAGCTTCTAATGACATTCCATATTTTTATGATTGTTATGACGATCCCTTTGGTGACGATCCAAAGCAGTTAAAAGGTAGCACATTGGCAGGTAAAATGCAACGCTTGACAATCGGTGTCGAGTACAATGCTGAGGTTACTTGCTCTTTTAATAGCAAATATAACTCGTATCAGTATACACCAATCTCCATTACTGCAAATGTGCCTAAGACAGAAGAACAACAAATAGCATATTTGAAAACTCAGGTCACAGAGTTACAAGCAAAAAATATCCTAACGGTCTATCCTAATATAATTGATGATGTTATTCATAACAAAGAAATTGATTTTACAAAAATTAAGGGTATAGGCGAAAAGAGTTGGAATAGAATAAAGGATAATATACTGAATAATTATGTTATTTCAGATATCCTTATTATGCTTCAGCCGTTGGGTGTAACGTATGCCATGATAAATAAATTGATTTCCAATGAACCTAATCCTCAATTATTGAAGGAAAAGTTACTTGATAACCCTTATATCATGACAGAAATTCGTGGTTTAGGTTTTAAGAGAGTTGATGATTTGGCGTTGAAGTTAAATCCAGGTATCAGGATATCAACCAAAAGAGTTGTGGCATTTATCAAGTATTATCTTGAGTGTGTTGGAAATAATGACGGTCATTCATATGTGCTAGAGTCTGTATTAGACAGTGCAATAAGAGATAACATAAACGATTGTTATGAAATGTACGAGAGTTTTAAATCCACACAAAAGCAACATGAGATATTTTTACATTTTGAAGAAAATAAGGTAGGGCTACTACGCCAATATAAAACTGAAATATCTATTTTGGCTATCCTAAAAAATCTCAATGAACAAGAAATAAATTATAAAATTAACATTGAAAATGGTATCTCAGAAGCAGAAAGAGAACAAGGTTTTTGCTATACAGACGAACAAAAACAAGAGATATATAAGGCTTGCAACAGCCCTGTAGTGCTTATAACAGGTAGAGCAGGAACAGGTAAAAGCTCGATTTTAAGAGGACTCACAAAGATATATAAAAGCTATTCTATATCAGCTTGTGCTTTGTCTGCTAAAGCTGCGATTAGGATAACCGAGGTGACAGGTTTATTCGCAAGTACAATTCATAGGTTGCTTGGTTTTAACAAGACAGGTTTTGTTTATAACTCTAATAATAGATTGTCTAGTGATATTATCGTGCTTGACGAAGCTTCAATGGTTAATTCATCATTATTTTATAGCTTGGTTTCTGCTATAAAAGAGGGTGCAAAAGTAATTATTGTAGGTGATGACGGTCAGTTACCACCAATAGGCTGTGGCAATATCTTTCATGATTTACTTAATTGCAATGTGTTTACTTGTTGTAAACTGACTAAGATTTTAAGACAGGCTCAAAAGTCAGGTATTATTTCGGACTCAGTTAAAATTAGAAATGGAGAAAACCCATTGCCTGAACCGAAACTGAAAGTTGTTACTGGCGAACTACAAGACATGACCTATATGTTTAGAGAGAGCCGTGAAGGTATGCGTGAATTGGCTATTAAATTGTATACAATGGTAGCTAAGAAAGACGGCTATGATGAAACGATTATTTTGACACCTTGTAAAAAGGACAGGATAAATAGTTCTTTTGAAATTAACTCTATTTTACAAGATATGATAATTCCACCCGATACTGCACCTGAGATCAGGTATGGTAATAAGACATTTCGTCTTGGGTCGAAAGTTATTCAAAGAACGAATGACTATGATAGAAATGTTTTCAATGGAGAAATGGGTTATATTACAAAAATTGAACAGACAATTAAAGACGGCAAGAAGCAGAATGTTGTTACAATTAAATTTGCCGACAAGGAAATTGATTTCCTGCAAAATGATTTAAGTAGTATTGAGTTGGCTTATTGTCTGACGTGCCATTTAACGCAAGGTAGCGGTTTCAAGAATGTTATCGTACTGATCGACAATACCCATTATAAACTGCTTGACCGCTGTATGCTGTATACTGCGATTACCAGAGCCAAAACTAAATGTGCATTGATTGCCGAGCCTAGTGCTTTTCAGAGGTGCTTGAAAATACAGGCTTCGCAAAGAAACACTTGGTTAAGTTTATTATACAATAATGTACAGTTTTCGTAGTATAAATTTGTACATTTTACATACTTGACACATCTCAAAAGTAGTAGTATACTATAAATATAATCTCAAAAGTAGCATAGTAAAATTAATATGCTGAAAGGTGGTTAAAGAGTGCTAAAGGCGATTAAGAAATGGTTTTACAAAATAAAAGACTTTGTAAAGTACAAGAGATAGGAGGAAATACTATGAAAGAAATGGTTTATAGAAGTGCTATTGAAAATAAACATCAATTTACTGATATGCTTGATGAAGGTACTTATAAGAATTTTCACTATGCTATTTTGTCTTATGGCTCTCATCCTTGTGCTTATATAGAACTACCTACAGAACACTCATTATATCCTCTTTATGACGAAGATGAACTTGCATATATTGATTGCCACGGTGGAATTACTTATTTCTCTACAACAGGATTTATCAGACCTAGTGATGAAAATCATAGAGATGGACATTGGATAGGTTGGGATTATGCCCATTATATGGACTATACTTATGGAGCATATAATACTAGTGATAACAAGAAATGGACAACGGAAGAAATATTTGAAGATGTTAAGAATGTTATAGAGCAACTTATAAAAAGTTGATTTTATTTGAAAGGAAGCGATAAAAATACAACCAATTTTTAAAGAACAGATTAGAATGTGGTCTGATTTGGGTTTTAATATACCAATTACAGAGGGGTTTTATTGGCTCGACCGAGGTATCATTAGAGCATTTTCGTCTGACGGAATATTACACAGACTTTATAAATACAAAGTTAATGATGATCTGACAATTAATATTACAAAACATAAAGAATATTGCGATTTTAACCCAGAGAGCTGGGAAGAAACATACAAACGTCTAAAAAATGGCTTGCAGAATAAAATTGATGAAAGTCTAAATGTAATAAAATCAACTCTTGATACATATTCAAATTATGATTTTTGGTGTTTGACAAGTACTGGTAAGGATAGTACCGTTGTTCTCGATTTGGTTTACAAGGTTACATCTAATGTAAAGGTAATGTTTAATAATACAACCTGTGATGCCGCAGATACATATAGAATTGTTAAAAAGCATTCAGATTGGATAATTACAACACCTGAAGAAAGTATATATAACTATTTTGATAAATTAAATTTCATTCCAACAAGATTTGGTAGAGCTTGCTGTAGTATCTACAAAGAAGGTCAATCTATTCAATATTTTAAAGTTCATGGTATAGATAAATTAATACAAATTATGGGTGTGAGAAATGACGAAAGTAATAAACGAGCTGATAGAGAATATATCACACATAACCCTAAATGGAATGACAAAGATTGGTATGGACTTTTGCCAATTCGCAAATGGACTAGCTTGGACGTGTGGCTTTATATATTACATAACCAACTTGAAATTAATAATAAATATCGTAAAGGATATTCAAGAGTTGGGTGTTCTATATGTTGTCCTTATTATACAAAAACAACTTGGGTATTGGACAAATATTGGTATCCGTTAGCATATGAGCGTTGGCATAAAATTCTACAAGAAGATTTTTTAAAAAATTCTCGGTGGCAACAACTTAATTGTACCGTTAAAGAATATCATTCTTGTTGGAATGGTGGTTTGTTACGAACTGCTCCTACAAATGAGGCAATAAAAGAATTGATGGAATATAAAGGTTTGTCTAATTATCATGTTGCAGAACAATTCTTTAATAAAACTTGCTGCAAATGCGGCAAAAATATACGTCAAAATAATGTGTTGGCTATGAATATGAAATATTTAGGTAGAGACACAGCAAAGTTTTATTGTAAAAAATGTTTTAAACGTGAGTTTAATTTGTCAAAAGAAAAATGGAATGAACAAGTTGATGGTTTCAAAACACAGGGTTGTGAATTGTTTTAAAATGTAGAAAGGGAGTACATTAAATGGCTGAACAAAAATTTAAACTAGGCGACAGAGTAAAAATTACAGATTTTACAGGAACGATTGTTGGCACTAAGCTTGAAGATAATTCTATTAAACATCATGTAAAAGTTGACCAGGGTCGAATTTATACTTGGGTATTTCAAAATTCACTTGAACACATGGACTCAGCTGCTGATAATTTTAAGCAGACAATTACTGTTGAAACCGAAAGAAAGACTGGCGAAACTATCATAAGAATATCAAACCCAAAATTTACAACCGATGAACCTACCGCAGACGTGCAGGAGGTGAAGCGTGGGTATTGGAAATTTAACCAGCACAGCAAAGTGGTTGCTAGTTTTAGATGTTCTGAATGCCAAACCCCGTTTTATAATTTTGGTAATTCAAAAATTCTGAGCCCGACACCATACTGCCCAAACTGTGGTGCTAGAATGGACGGTGACAGCAATGACGGATAAGCAATACAAAAAATATAAAGAGATTGAGGAAGAAATAAGACCTATACAAACATTTGTAAAAGGATTTTGCACTCGTTCCAGTTCTTGTCCAACTTTGATTTTTACAAAGCCAAAGTTAAAATTTAAAAGAAGGCAGACTTGCGTTCCAGACGTTTACGAGATTGAAATTTCTTATGCGTTACAAAGTCGAATATTAGAAGTTATTGGACAGTATATTGGCGAGAAAGAGAAAGAACAAGAAGAACTATAAAGGAGGAAATGCAATGAATAAAACCTGTTCAAACTGCGAACACGCAATAGATTTCGTTCCTCTACATAACAAGGCACTATATACTTATTGTGCAAAGCGAAGTGATGTCACAAAGGGCAAGGTTTTAGTGGTGAACAGAAAGAGCAAATGCTATGCGTGGGAGAAAAGGAGTGATGAAGACAATGCGTGAGATATTATTCAGGGGCAAACGCACCGACAATGGCGAATGGGTTCAGGGTTATATCTGCCGCTATGGTTGGATAGGGAAAGAAAAAGACTATATCATTCCCGATTATACAAGTGCATTATATACAGCCGAAATTGACCCTAAGACCATCAGCCAATACACAGGGCTAACAGACAAGTATGATAAGAAGATTTTTGAAGGAGATATAATTAACGTAACTCCTGATACCACTAATAGACTTATGGAGGTAAGGTGGAATGAAGAAACACTTTCTTGGGAATTGACAGATGTAGGTACTCCAGCATTTGAAATAAATCATATTTTTAATACGATTGATCTTGCAGAACTTGAAGTCGAATCTTGCTATGGCGAACGTATCTCTTTTATCGTTGGAAACGTTTATGACAATCCTGAGATGATGGAAAAGATTGAGGAGGATCACGAATGACTAAAAGAGATTTGAGTGTATGGTTTAAAGAGACAGCTAAAAATGTAATAGATGATATTTCAACTGATTATTTGTTCATAAAGAGAGATGATTCATGACAAATGAAGAATACATAATATCAAAAATCTCAGAATGTAGTTTAGCCGATATGTTTAATACTGGCAATTGCTATTATGATAATTTAAATGATAGAATTTATAAGGCTTTTCAGTATTGGAAAGAGTCGTATCGGTATAAGCGTTCTGGCAGACTCTTATTTCAGCTATGGCTTACATTCCAATATAACTCAGAAGAATGGGATTTAGCCAGACGAATAATTCATGAAGAACACCCATCTTGGGTTATAAAATGCGAAACATAAGAGGGACAATGTAATTTAAATAAGACTACATATTCTAGTGACTTATGCGAACAACTACTTATATGTTCTACATTGTTTTCGTTTAATTGATTAATTAGATTTAATCAAAATGGAGAGTATAACAGTAGTTGGAACAAAGGACACATCTATTATACGGAAAGGCAAAAAGAAAGCATAAAGCAATTAATTTTAAGAATTACAAGTTAATGAAAATACGCTACTTTAGCATATCCTAAAACAGCGTAAATACGCACTTTTAGACACTTAAAATTTGAATAAAAGAGATATTTTATTTAGGAGATGATATCGATAAAGCAAGAATATATAAAATCGCCACTTAATTATGTAGGTGGCAAATACAAGCTCCTACCGCAGATACTGCCATTGTTTCCAAAAAACATTGATACTTGCATTGACTTATTTGGCGGTGGCTTTAATGTTGGAATTAATGTTCCTGCGAAAGAGGTTATTTATAATGATTTGAATTTGCCTGTAGTCCAAATACTCGAATACATACATAGAAATAGAACCGATAAAAGTCTTGACGAGATAGATAAGATAATCAAGCAATATGATCTATCAAAGATTAATAAGGAGGGGTATTTGAGACTCCGCAACTATTTTAACGAGTTGGAATCTAAACAGTCCGTTATTTTATATGTGTTAATTTGTTACGCCTTTAACAATCAGATGCGTTTTAATTCAAAAGGTGAATTTAATATGCCGTTTGGAGAAAGATATTTTAACCCTACATTAAGAGAAAGGTTTATAGAATTTTCGGAAGCAATCAGCAATAAAGGCTGCAAGTTCACCAATGCTGATTTTCGTGAGTTCATCGGCGTAGCATTTGGCGAAAATGATTTTCTGTATTGCGATCCACCGTATTTTAATTCAACGGCAACCTATAATGAAAATGGCGGTTGGACTAATACCGATGAAGAAGATTTGAGAGATATGCTTGCGACATCAAATGTGAAATGGGCATTATCGAATAATCTAAAAACAAACCTAACATTAAAGGATTGGGCAGAAAATCATGATTATAAAATCCATTATCTAAACACCACTTACGGAAACTGTAATTACCAGAAAAAAGACAAGACAAAAGATATAGAGGTCTTGATTACAAACTATTAAGGAAGTGAAAAAGAAAAATTGAAACTAAATGACAACAAAACGATATTTGTAAACGGAAATGCTCTTGAAGTGTTAGACACTCTTATTATAAAAAATGTTGTGGTTGATATGATTTTTACTGATCCACCTTATAAAGTGACTGCAAGAGGTAACGCAGGAAATTCAGGCGGTATGCTACAAAAATCTATTAATAGAAAAGGTAAAGTCTTTGAATATAACAATATAGAAATTGAAGATTATTTACCTAAATTTTATAAGATTCTAAAAGAAACTGGACATTGTTACATAATGACAAACCATAAAAATTTAACCCATTTTCTAAAAGTGATTGATGAGTGGAGAGATGAAAATGGACATGGCTTTAACTTTATCAAATGTTTAATTTGGGATAAGGGCAATAAAATAATGGGTCAGTATTACATGAATCAATTTGAATACATAATATTTTTGCGTAAAGGTAAGGGAGTAAAAATAAATCATTGTGGAACGTCTGATATTATTTCTGTACCTAATAAGAAAACAAAAGATGAGAACGGAAAGAATATACACGATACTGAAAAACCTGTAGGGTTGAGTAAAATCCTTATTGAAAACTCATCAAACGAAAATGAAATAGTTCTTGATCCTTTCATGGGAGTAGGCGGTTGTGCTATTGCCGCTAAAGAACTAAACAGAAGATTTATTGGTTGTGAAATTGACGAGAGCTATTTTAATATTGCAGTTGACAGACTAAAAAATACATAATAAGAAAGGATATATTTATGCACTATTGTTTACTTTTAATCACTAAAGAACTACCTTCGGAAAATAGAATTTCTGAAATTTTAAAACCTTATGATTATGATGAAGAAAACTTAGAATGTGATGAAACTGGCGAGATAATTTCCTTCCCAATATTTACATATGATTGGTGGGAAATTGGAGGTAGATATGCTAGTAAACTGAAATTAAAGATTGACGATTGCTATTCCTCGGTACGATATGCAGATATAGCAGAGATAGACAGATTACTTAATTTTGACGAGATAGATTGCTTTGTTTGTATTGACTTTGATGAAAATGTTATTTCTCGAGAAACTTGGAACGGACACGCATTTGTAAAAGACGAAGATTTCGACAAGAAACTTGCCAAAATAAAGGCGAAAAGCAAAGGTATGTTTGCTACAATTTTAGATATTCATAACTAATTTAGTTTATTTGAAAGGAACTGTATCTTGAAATGGGGTTAAAGAGCATAAATGATTTCAAAGAAAATTCTTAACGCTCTTACGAAAGAGCAACTAATATTCCTAATAAATCAATATCAGCATATGGAATTTATTATCTCGGAAATCTGTGTCAACGAGAGTAAGCAGCATATTCCGTCTGAGCAGACGATAGAAGAGATAAGAAAAGAACTTCGCAACTGTAATCTCCCCTTTTGTACTTCTACAGAAGAATTTACATCACTTTTAGATTATAAAATGGGCAAAATTACACTTGATGAATACAAAGAAAGAATTGGGATATAGAAAATATAGAAAGTGGCTGATATAAAAGCAGGAGATAAACAAAATGGATTGTACTATTCAAAATATAAAATGTGAAATCTGTGGTCGAGTGTTCCACAAAGTCTGCCATGCAGAGCCATATGAGAAAGTCTGTGATAATAGTGAATGTTTCCATAAAAAGTTCTGGCTTGAAATTATAAAAGAAAAGGACGAACACGTTATTATTAATGGCATTTGTTATTACTTAGACAAAGATCACCCAATGAGTGATAGTCCTTTTAGGGGATATGATGGCAGAGGAATTAAAATTAAATTACATACAGGTGAAATTATCGTAACAAATAATTTATGGCACAATGGTGAAGTACCTAAAGAATTTCGAGATAGCTTACCTGATAATGCAGAGTTTGTATAATTGTAATAGGAGTTAATTGACGGAAAATGGAGGTAACAAATGTTTGTAACCAAATTGGGTGAAAATTTTATTGAGGGCATAACACTATTTAAAGGGAAATGTAAAGCTTGCAATTCTGAGTTTTATTTTGAAGAAAAAGAAGCCAAAGAATTGTATGAAAAAGGTGAAATCGGTCACTCAGAAGAAGAAATGCTTCGAGTTTCAATGGGTGAGCCTTATTACAGATATGAGTTTGGAAAATACCCTCCTTATAAAGTGCCAATTCTTATAACACGTTGTCCTTGCTGTGACGAACTTGTTAAACTAGACCAAGTAACGTGTACACACGAAACATATGCTGAATTGAAAAATAAGCATAGAATTACATTAGAACATCTTGCGGAATATAACGGAATATATCCTTTGAATTTTAAGTGTCCTAATAGTAGGTTGTCTGTTGATATGAAAAATAGGATTGAAAAGTCAAAAGCATTAGTAAAAGCATTAGCTGGATCGTGAAAAAGTTGAAAGCAACTAAAATATAAAACCAACATTTTATTGAGAAAATAAGAGATAAAACAAAACGGAACGCTCAGATTAGCTACCTGAGTGAATATGATAATTGCAATTATCTTCCAATAAAGAACAAATTGGAGGATTTACAAATAGTGAAAACGGAAAAATAACAGTAAACGAATTATTTAGTGGTATAGGCGCACAAATTTCAGCACTAGAAAGGCTTGGAATACCTTGTGAAATTAAATATACATCTGACATAGATCATAATGCAGTTTTGGCATATGCTTCTATTCATTGTGGACTTACAGAAGAACTAATAAATACATACGCTGAATATCCTACAAGAGAAGAAATGGCTAGGCAGCTTACAGAAATTAATCTTGGATATGATTTTCAGAAAAACAAGCCTTATAATTGGTGCAGATTTGTAAATAGTAAGTCAAAAGAACTTGAAAAATATTGGCTTGCTAATAAGCTTTCGAGGAATTTGGGTGACATTAGTAAAATAGATAAACTTGAATATGCTGATTTTTGGACAATTTCATTTTGTTGTCAGGATATTTCTAATGCTGGCAAGATGAAAGGGTTTAAATTGGGCAGTAATACAAGAAGTTCTTTACTTTGGGACAATATTAAGTTACTTAAACAGGCAGTGGATTCTAATAACGCTCCTAAGTATGTAATGTTTGAAAATGTTAAAAATTTAGTTAGTAAGAAATTTATGTCTGATTTTAATGACTTGCTTGATGTCCTTAATGAACTTGGTTACAATACATATTGATGATGGCAAATTTGAATTTCCGCAACCTTTTGATAACGGAGTCAGACTTAAAGATGTACTTGAAGATCATGTAGATGAAAAGTATTATTTAAGTAAAGATATACAAAATAGACTTATCATCACTGACAAAACATTGACTAAAAATGTTATTGGAACTACTAAACCTAGTTTTAGAACCATAGGACAACGTGATTTAGTGTATTCTGAAAATTCTATTATGGGTACTTTAGTTGCAACAGATTATAAACAGCCTAAACAAATTTTAGAAACTAATCGTTGTGTTAAAGTTGGAGACTTAAATTATTATCCATATGAAATATCGAACAGAGTTTATTCAAAAGAGGGAATAAGTCCAACATTGACTACAATGCAGGGTGGCAATACTGAACCTAAAATAGCAGAGCCAATAGCTTATGTGAAAGAAGCAACTAAGAAAGGCTACGCAGAGATTTATGAAGGTGATAGTGTAAATCTGGAGCAACCTAATTCTAAGACAAGAAGAGGTAGGGTCGGAAAGGGTTGCGTACAAACGTTGACTACAAGTTGTAACCAAGCTGTAATTGAACCCGAAGCCAAAAGCTTTAGAGTTCGTAAATTAACTCCTAGAGAATGTTATAGGCTTATGGGATTTACTAATGAACAATTCGATAGATCACAAGCTTTTAGTTCTGACAGCCAACTTTATAAACAGGCAGGTAACTCTATTGTGGTTGATGTACTTTATTACATATTTGGAAAGCTGTTTGAGGTTGATACTGAAGCTAGAAAGGAAACAGAATGTTAAATAATGCTTGGAACACTCTCTTGAAATGTACATGGGTGGCTTGCTTTGACACCCATAATTTTCAGGAAGGAAAAGTATACGAAGTAAAAAATGGCAGATTAATAGACGGTCATGGCAGAAAAAGTTGTAATACATATGATAATGTTTACGATATTAATGACAGCTTTTACGCCAGATTTAAAGAAATAAAGGAGTGAATAAAAAACATGGCAAGCGAGATACGAAATGATTGTGTGGGTTGTACGGCTCTTGGACTTCCCTGCCGTCATTGTTACATGGGTCGAGATTATCGTGTTTTAATATGCGATAAGTGTGGAACTGAGGTTGATATGCTTTATATTATTGACAATGACTCGGAAGAACTTTGCAGCGAATGTGCCAAAGAAAAGGCTATTGAATATTTGTCAAATCATAATGTGGACGTTGACGATTTGTGTGAATACAACGACATTCCTTGTGAAAAAATGAACGGAGAAGATTATTATGACAAATATTGCTATTGTGACGATGAGGAATAAATACATATGAACAAAAGGAAAGACGAGACAACAAAACAAATAATACAACTTATAGTTGCTGTTTGCATAATAGTTATTGGTTTTGGAATTGCAAAAGTTATTGGGATTAACGAAGATTACAGGCACAATTTTGAAAGAAACAAAGCCGAAAATTCAACAGTTAATACGATTACCACTACCACAAATGCTATAACTAAAAATACAAAAGTTAGATCGGTAGAAAATAAAAAAAATACAGTAAAAACAAATACTAAATCTACTACAACCACCAAAGAAACAAGAGCTACAAAGTCGTATAGCCATAAAGTAACCGAAACTACAACGATAGTTACTAAGTCTGAAGCAGAGCTAAAAATAGAACTTATTTCTTACGATATTCCAACAGGTGATACTTCATTTCACGGCTATATGGATTATGCTTGTATTACGGACATCAATTCTCTGCAATATCAGTTACAACTAAATTGTTGGACGGATAGTCAGGGAATACGCAGACAAGGTGACGATGTTTGTATTGCTTTAGGAAGTTATTACGGTACAGAAATAGGTACACGCTATCTAATTACAACCGACATGGGTAACTCATTCACCGCTGTTTTAGCCGATTGTAAAGCTGATATTCATACTGACTATAATAATCAGTATCGAGATACAGGCAATGGCTTTAAGAACGTGGTTGAGTTTATAGTTGATACATATGCACTTGACCCTGATGTTATGAGCAGTGGCAACATTGGTACTTATGACAATTATTCTGGTAATATTGTATCAATTCAAAAAATTAATTAGAAAAGAGGTGAATTTAAAAATTGGCATACGATAAGAAAGCAGGAAAAAGAAAGCGTTTAGCTAGAGAGGAGGAAAACAGACAGCTAAAACGCTACAAGTCAGAGTGTAGAGAATTAGATACATATTTTATGAGTGAGGACGAACTCATTCGAGCCAAAGAAAGACAGAGGATAACAAAAGCTAAAAATAAAGCAATCGTACAAAGAGCTTATATGATTGCTATGGCAACAAATTAAACAAAGAAAGGACAGATGAAAATGGTAACGGAGTATACGGCATATAAAATTAGATTTACTACAGTAAAAGAAGTACAGCAGTTTATTAGACTTGCGAATATGGTTGACTATAACATAGACCTAAAGCAGAGCCATTATTGCGTAAATGCAAGTAGTATAGTGGGCATATTCGCACTTGACCTAGAAAATGAGGTAATAATGTTTGTGCCAACAGAACATGAAAAAAAAGCAGAAGAAATGTTCGCAGAATTTATTATAAAGTAGAGGAAAAGACGATGATAAAAATTGAAAATGTTGAAGTAATGGGTTGGGAGGCAGCCATCAGAGGTATGCGTAATCCTATGAATTCATGGGAGAAGAGTGATAGTGGTTTTGGTTGTGGAAATGATAATGAATATTTCTGTGACAATTGTTCTAGTTCATTCCATTGTACAAGCCGAGAAACAACGTATAACATTGGTAAAAACGACCTTGACCTCATGACTCGTCTTCGCAATGCTGGTACAGATCATCGTAAGTTTATGCGTATGATTACGGTGTATGCTGACATTACAGCACCACTGTATTGGTGGGCTGAATATGATACATACAAGGTTGGAACAGTTAGAAATAGTTGTTCAAAAATGCACAAACTGTTATCAAAGCCCTTTGAAATGAATGACTTTAGTTTTGACAAGTTGCCAGGATATAAAAACGAGGTTAAACAATTCAAACCTGATTTTGATGAAAAAGACGAGATGTGGAAATCCTTAAATCCACATTATAGTGTTAGCAATTTGGGAAGAATAAAAAATGACAAATGTAATAGGATTTTGTCAGGTAGTTTGCACAAAGACGGATATATATTTGCAACCATTGATGGGAAACAGTATCCATTACATAGATTGGTTGCTTTGGTGTTTTGTGACGGATTTGAAGAAGGTAAGGTTGTGAATCATAAAGATGGAAACAAACAGAATAATTCTGCTGACAACCTTGAATGGATAACACAACAGGAAAATGTTCAACACTCGTATAATAATGATTTTCAGCCTAAAAGTACAGGTACATACAAGGGTAAATTCACGGCAGAACAGCGTGAAGAAATTAAGTTGTTATGGGATAGTGGTAAAATAAGCAAACGAGAAATAGCGAAAAAGTATGGTGTATCTCATACTTGTATTATCAATATCATCAATGATAAGTACAAATATGCCGAAAATACAAATATTTTTGAAGAAGTTGCAAGACCTATTGTTGATATTCTTAATGAATTGCGTGACAGTTATCTTAGTTGTGACAATGAAGATAATAAAAAGCAAATATGGTACGCAATATTACAACTGCTACCAGAAAGCTATAATCAACGTTCAACGGTCATGCTTAATTACGAGGTACTGGCAAATATTTATAAGTCTCGTAAAAACCATAAGCTTGACGAGTGGAGAGAGTTTTGTGGTTGGATTAAGGCATTGCCATATTCAGAATTGATAACAGGAGGCACAGATGAATAAACCACTATTTTGCATTCTTGGAGCTTCAGCAAGTGGCAAATCAACACTTGTACAAATGCTTGAAAAAGAATTTAATATGAAGCAGATACCCTCTTATACAACTCGCTTGCCGAGATACGAGGGTGAAGCAGGTCATACATTTGTTTCAGAAAAAGAATTTAAGGCACTTAATGACATTGTGGCATATAACTATTATCTCAATAACCATTATGGAGTAACGGCAAGTCAGATTGACGATGATACATATAATCTTTACGTTGTAGACCAAACAGGGCTTAATGAATTACATAAAAAGTACAGGGGTAATAGAAAGATTTATTCTATCTTTATAGATTGCCTACCGATTACTCGGCATGATCGCCTGTTTAGACGTTATTATAAAATGTATAAGAATATTGATAAAGCATTTAAAGAAGCTAGAAAACGTTTTGAGCAAGACGAGATAGAATTTAAAAACTGCAAATCATCTGTTGATTACGTTATTAATAATGATGAAAACATAAACACAGCTTATGAAAATTTAAAAAATTATGTGAAAAGAATTATAGCCAAGCAGGAGGGAGATAATGATACCGAAACTGAACATAATTAACAGAGAACATTATAACAGTGTTATTTATTTATCACATCCATATGGTGGCAAACAAGAAAATTTAAGTAAAATAAATGAGTGCCAAAAACTATTAACTATAATGCACCCTGAGAATTTGTATCTCAATCCTATTGCAATGTTTGGTAGCCTTTACGATTGTACCACTTATGAGCAAGGATTGAATATGACTCTGTTGTTACTTGAAGAACTTGCAGATGAAATGATTATTTGTTCAAGTGTTCTTTCAAATGATTGGCAATCCTCTAAAGGCTGTCGCACGGAGGCTGTGTATTGTGAGAACAGACATATACCGTATAAAATTTATACTTTGGAGCAAATTAGAGATGAATACGAAAAATACAGAAAGGAGCATAGCAAGAATGGCTAATTTTATTATTGGTATTTTGGTCGGACTTGTGCTTGGCTTTTTGATAGCCTATAGGACAGTGGTCGAAATGCTTGATGAATTAGACGAGAATGATAAAGGGGGAAATGCCAATGGAACTGAAAGCAAATCTGAAAAGACCTAGACCTTGGCGAATCGGTGTGGATTGTGACAATGTTATCAATAATCTAGCAGAGAGTATTATTGATGTTTATAATAAGGACTATAATGACAATTTGTCTATTGCCGATATAACCACCTATAACATGAGACAGTTCTTTAAAAATGTATCTCAAGACAAATTCTGTGACTATTTCGCGGATAAGAGGGTATGGGACAACATAAAAGTGCTTGAAAATTGTGTTGCTACATTGAAGAAATACCATGATTTAGGTTGTGAAATTTACATAGTAACAGCTACAGCCCCACAGAATATTTCTAGTAAGGCAGCTTGGTTACAAGAACAACTTCCATTTTTAAATATGTATGATAGCCTCATAGCCATAAAGAACAAGCAAATGCTTAGTGGAGATATTGATATTCTAATTGATGATTGCGTAGACAATTTAGTTGGTGGCTATTATCATAAAATTTTATTTGATTATCCATGGAATAGACTTGGGTTTGAGTCATACGAAAACAACGCTCATATGTTACACCAAAGATATCGTTGTAGGAATTGGAATGATATTGATGAGGCAATTAACATAATTATGAAAACTGATATGGGTACAGAAATAGAATTAGACTTAAAGCCAGAGAATATAGAGAATACAGAAAACGAACAAAGAATAGAGTTTGTTGTGAACGATGATAAGGAGCAATAAAATGAAAGTAATAAAAAAAGACGGAACATTAGAAGATTTTGATTATCAAAAAATAATCAATGCCTGTAGCAAATCGGCTAACAGGGCATTAGAAAATCTTTCGGATAAAGATTATGAAAAAATTTGCTCTGCTGTTATGGACTACATAATGGAAGAAGATTTAGAAAATGATTGCATTTCAGTTGAGGCAATACACGCAATAGTCGAACGAACTTTGCTTGACCTTTACCCAAAATCAGGTGAATGTTATAGGCAGTATAGAAATTACAAAAAAGATTTTGTTCATATGATGGACGATGTATATACTAAATCTCAAGGTATTCGTTATATTGGTGATGTTTCAAATGCCAATACCGACTCTACTATGAACAGCACACAACGTAGTTTAATTTATGGCGAGTTAAATAAGAATCTGTATGATAAATTCTTCTTGAATGTTGAAGAAAGACAGGCAGCGAGAGAGGGCTATATCTATATCCATGACAAGAAAGACAGACTTGATGGTATAAACTGTTGTATTTTTGATATGGCAAATGTTTTGTCTGGCGGCTTTGAAATGGGTAATATTCATTATAACGAACCTAAGACGCTTGATGTAGCTTTCGATGTCATAAGCGATGTAACAATGTCAGCGGCTAGTCAACAATATGGAGGATTTACGATACCTAGAGTTGATACTCTTTTAGCTCCATATGCCGAAAAAAGTTATCAGAAATATGTTGATGAATACCTAAGCATATGTGATAACGGTGACAAGAATAAAGCCGACGAATATGCAACCAGAAAAGTCTATCGAGATTTTGAACAGGGCTTTCAATCATGGGAAATGGCGTTTAATTCCGTGGGGTCATCAAGAGGCGATTATCCATTCATAGCTATTAGTTTTGGCATAGGTACAAGTAAGTGGGAAACCATGGCAAGCGAGGTAGCATTAAAAACACGAATGGGCGGGCAAGGAAAAGAGGGCTTTAAAAGACCTGTACTATTTCCAAAGCTGACGTTTTTGTACGATGAAAATTTACATGGTAAAGGCAAAAAGTTAGAATGGCTTTTTGATGTTGCCATTGATTGTAGCAGTAAAGCGATGTATCCAGATTTTTTATCTTTGACAGGGGATGGTTATATTCCTGAAATGTATAAGAAATATGGAAAAGTTGTTAGTTTGATGGGTTAAAAATTACACTACGGCTCATCTAAAACTTCGTAAACCTACAAATGTAGGGTGTACAATTCACGTTTAGGAATTATAGGAAATGATAATTAGGAATTGTGCTAACAGGGGACTAAAAAAAATCCTGTGCGAAATTCAAAATAACTAAATAATTTACATAAACCGACAAAAAGGAGAGGACAAAACGAAGGAATATAAAGAATATGACGGTTTCTTAGTAGACGAAGAACTAAACATATACAGCAAAAGAACTATGCGTAAATTAAAACCATATCTCGGTACAGATGGATATTTGCAAGTTCAATATAGACAATATAGAATGGAAAATCATAAACAACATCATAATAGAGTTCATGTGATTATAGCACATTGTTTTATTCCAAACCCTAATAATTATAAATACATAAATCATATTGATAGCAATAAAACCAACAACAATATTGATAATTTGGAATGGTGTACTAATTCATATAATGTTCTGCATGGTTGGCACAGTGGAAACAGAGTTCACAAAAATAGAACAAAGGTGTTTGTATTTGATTTTGACGACAATATTGTTGATAGTTTTTCATCAATTAGAGAATGTGGTAGAGTATTGAACTTAGATAGACATAAAATAGCAAGAGTTTTAAAAGGGGAACTTCCCAAAAATTATTTAGGTTATTATTTTAGTTATTTTGATAATCGTCAAGAGACTATCGAAAACATAGCATAAGTGAAAGACTTGTGTGAAGAAGTGAATAGAGTACACATAAGGTGCGACTCCTTATGTGGAACAGCGAAGTACACAGCATTTGGTAACAGAATGTTGTGTAAAGATATAGTCCAATGGCATAATGCCATTGTGTAGAGCTTCGTTGTCACCTTGGTTTGTAAAAGGTGGCATGAAACCAAAAGACGAAAATGATTACCCTGTCTTTGAGGGTAGATTTAATCTTGGTGCAATATCATTACATTTGCCGATGATATTAGCAAAGGCAAGGCAGGAGAATAAAGATTTTTATGAAGTTCTTGATTATTACCTCGAACTTATAAGAAACCTGCACAAAAGAACGTATGAATTTTTAGGAGAGAAAAAGGCATCGACGAATCCAATGGGATTTACTCAAGGTGGTTTTCTTGGTGGCAATCTCAACCCTAATGATAAAATAAAACCAATACTTTCAGCTATGACTATGAGTTTTGGTATCACTGCTTTAAACGAATTACAGCATTTGTATAATGGTAAGTCACTTGTAGAAGATAGTGATTTCGCCTATGAAGTAATGCAATACATAAATGACAAGGCAAATGAATTTAAAGAACAAGACCATATACTATACGCAATTTACGGTACTCCTGCCGAGAGCCTGTGTGGGCTTCAAGTTGAACAATTCCGCAAGAAGTATGGTATCATAGAGGGCGTATCAGACAGACCATACGTTTCCAACTCATTCCATTGTGGCGTATGGGAACATATTACTCCAGTTCAGAAACAAGATACTGAAAAGCGTTTTTGGAATTTATTCAATGGTGGAAAGATACAGTATTGTCGTTATCCTATATCGTATAATAAGGAAGCTATAAAAACACTTGTAAGACGTGCCATGGATTACGGATTTTATGAGGGCATAAATTTAGCATTATCATATTGTGAGGATTGCGGTTATGAGCAACTAGAAATGGATAAATGTCCGAAGTGCGGGTCGGAAAATATAACTCAGATTGATCGAATGAATGGTTATTTAGGCTTTACTAGAATACATGGTAAAAGTAGATATAATGCCGCAAAGGTTGCAGAGATAAAGGATAGGGTGAGTATGTAATGAACTATCATAATATAACCAAGGATGATATGTTAAATGGTGACGGGCTTAGAACTGTCCTTTGGGTATCAGGCTGTAGTCACCGTTGTCAAAACTGTCAAAACCCACAAACTTGGGACAAAGACAATGGTATACCATTTGATTTAGATACTTTCTTTGAAATATGTGATTATTTAGACAAACCATATATTTCAGGTATCACATTTTCGGGCGGTGATCCTTTACTACCAGATAATCGTGAAATCATACAAGCAATATCTACATTGGTTAAATTTTATCATCCTACAAAAACTCAATGGCTGTATACAGGTTATAAGTGGGAAGAAATTAAAGATTTGCCTATTATGGAGTATCTTGATGTAATCATTGACGGTCAATACGAAGATAGTAAACGTGACATAACATTAAAATGGCGAGGGTCAAGCAATCAGAGAGTTATTGATGTACAGGAAAGCCTAAAGCAAAACAAAGTAGTATTGTGGTGCGATTAGCAACACAAAAAAATAAAGGGTTTACATACAAGCAAACCCTTTGACAAGTCATTAGCCACCATAGAAATTATAATGTGTTCAATATTATGTTTCTGAATGGTGGCGACTAATGACTCTATTAATTATAACATAAATCAAAAGAAAAGTAAAGTAAAGGAGATAAAAATGATAACAACAGTAAAATTTGCAAAGACAAAACCAAACGCAATTATACCAACCAAAAGACTAGAAGATGCAGGCTATGACGTTTATCCTTGTTTTGACGAAGATTACATAATAATAAAACCACATACTACAGTTATAATACCGACAGGCATAGCTTCAGCTTGTGATACAGATTACTGTTTCGTATTACACGAGAGAAGTTCAACAGGCACTAAGGGCATGGCACAGAGGTGTGGAATAATTGACAGTGGCTATCGTGGCGAGTGGGGTGTTCCAATTACTAATACAAATGACGTACCGATAGTTATTTGCAAGAAAGAGTCTATTACTGACTTTAACGATTTTGCTAGTATTTTGTTATTCCCATATGGAGAAGCTAATTACATTTTATATTCATATGAAAAAGCCATTTGTCAGGCTCTTATAATTCCTGTTCCAGAAGTCGAGATAGAAGAATATACATATGAGGAACTTAAAGCCATTCCGTCAGAAAGGGGTACAGGTCGCCTTGGTAGTAGCGGAAAGTAAGATTGTGAGTAAAAAATGAAAAAAAGCAAAACAGCTCTGGTAACAAAGGGCAAAAAGAAAATACCAATAAATATCATTATACATAATCCAAACAACATGGATAAATTCAACAATTATTATTCATCTGTCATTATTGACACAATAAAAAAAATAGCATAAATATAAAGGTGTCCGACAATGGCAAATATTGTCGGACACCTTTATATTTATTGACTTTTTTCAGAAAATATGCTACAATGAAAAACTATCTACAAAAAGGAGACATATAAATGAGAATAGCAATATATTCAAGAAAATCAAAATTTACAGGCAAAGGTGAAAGTATTGGAAATCAAGTTGAAATGTGTCGAGATTATATCGCTACAAATTATAATGGCGAAGAACATTCCATACAAGTATTTGAAGATGAAGGCTTTAGCGGTAAAAATCTTGACCGACCACAATTTAAAAAAATGATGGAAATAGAAAATGTCATACCATTTGATTTAATAGTTGTGTATAGATTAGACAGAATTAGCCGTAATGTAGGTGACTTCGCTTCACTAATTGAAAAATTGAACAAAAAGAATACGTCATTTGTATGCGTAAAAGAACATTTTGATACAGGTAACTCTATGGGACGTGCAATGATGAACATAGCTGCGGTTTTTGCACAGTTAGAAAGAGAAACTATAGCAGAGCGTATTAAAGATAATATGTATCTTTTGGCAAAAGAAGGTCATTGGCTCGGAGGAACGACACCATTAGGCTATAAATCCATTGAAGTTACAAATGGTAAAAGGACACATTTTGAACTTATCATTGATGAAAGTCAAATAGATTTGGTAAATATAATTTTCAGTAAATATAAACAGCTTGGTAGCATTAACGGAGTAGAAACATATTTGTTTGTGAATGGTTATAAAACTCAAAAAAATAACTATTGGCATAAATCTAATGTAAAACGCATTTTAACCAATCCAATCTACTGCATTGCGGATATTGATAGCCTAAATTATTTCACTGAGTTAGGCTGTAATGTTTGTTTCACACTTGACGATTGCAATGGTAAGAAAGGCATTTATCCGTATAATAGGTTTTCAGGACAAAAAAGAAAAATGCAATCATATGATCGATGGATTATTACTATATCAGAACACCAAGGAATTTTGGCAGGCAAAGAATGGGTGGCTATTCAGCAACAATTAAAGGCAAATTCAAAAGATGGTTTCGGTGGGAAGGCAAACGAAAGACGTTCCACTAGCAACACTTCACTTTTATCGGGCGTACTGTTCTGTTCATGCGGAGCTTATATGCGACCAAAAAAATATCCATCGGGAAATACCTTTTATATTTGTGAAAACAAAATGGATAAAAAAATAACTGAGTGCAATAATTCTAACATCAATGCAGACGAATTAGATAAAATAATCTTGAACGAGTTATTTTCTTTCGATATAAAAGATGGCGTTGTTGATTCACAAATTCAAAATCTAAAAGAACAAGTTGCAAATATTGACAATGATTTGCAAAAACAAATTGGACGTTTAAAAAAGCAAATAGAAACTAATAAGAACACGGTGAATAAATTTATGAATATCGTGGCTCTATCTATTGAAAATGATACGCCAGAACAAGTGGTTGAAGTTTACAATCAGAAAATAAATGAGTTATTAAATCAAAATAAAATAACTCAAAAAAGAATTGACGAGTTGCAAGATACAAATATCGTTCAAGCAAAGATGAATGATAGGCTAAACAGCTTAACAGATGCTATGGCATATCTTAAAGAAAATTTTGACAAATTAACTATTGTAGAAAAAAGAGGGTTTGTTAAAGAGATAGTTGATAGGATAGTTTGGGACGGCAATAATATCAACATTTTTATTAAAGGTATTTCAGAATTATCAGAATAAGCCAATTGAAATACCTAAGAAAATCATTTCCGTCATGTGTCAACAGCAGTTGCAGTTGAAGAGGCTATGAAGTAAGGTTTTAAGCCACTTCACAAAT
>OGTB01000728.1_pt1 | contig 24989 bp, 36 predicted proteins | sample 1553611 | NCBI WGS metagenome assembly OGTB01 (sample SAMEA2580032, study PRJEB22360) | human gut metagenome | biome: human gut; feature: human-associated habitat; material: faeces | place: Denmark | collected 2008/2010 | reverse complement strand
AGCGCCAGGGCACCCAGAACACCAAGATCCGCAAGGAAGTCCGCGGCGGCGGCAAGAAGCCTTGGCGCCAGAAGGGCACCGGCCACGCTCGTCAGGGCTCCATCCGTGCTCCCCAGTGGACTCACGGCGGCGTTGCTCTGGGCCCCAAGCCCCGCAGCTACAACTACCACATCAACAACAAGGTCAAGCGTCTGGCTCTGCTGAGCGTTCTGTCTGACAAGGCTGCCAATGGCAACATGGTCGTTGTTGATAAGTTTACCTGCGACGAGTACAAGACCAAGGCTGTGGTTGCAATGCTGAACGCTGTTGGCGCTGGCAAGAAGAACCTGCTGGTCAACGAGACCGTCGATGCAAAGTTCGTCAAGAGCGCTGGCAACATTGCCGGTGTCAAGACCACCTTTGCAGGCAGCGTGAACACCTACGATGTGCTGAACGCCGACAAGCTGATCATCAGCGTCGACGCAGCTAAGAAGCTCGAGGAGGTGCTTGGCTAATGAAAACCGCACATGATATCATCCTGAAGCCGGTCATTACCGAGAACTCCATGGCTGGCATCGCTGATAAGAAGTACACCTTCAAGGTTGCTACTGATGCCACCAAGGTCGAGATCGCTCAGGCTGTCGAGACCCTGTTCCCCGGCGCTAAGGTCGCTAAGGTCAACACCATTTCCGTGCGTGGCCGCTTCCGCCGCCAGGGCATGCATGCTGGTTACACTGCCGCTTCCAAGAAGGCCATCGTTACCCTGAAGCCCGACTCCAAGGAGATCGAGTTCTTCAACAGCATGGTCTGATAGAACCCACCGAGGGTTCCTCTATGGGGATATGACCCCGATAATAATTCATAAGATAAACAAAGGAGAATAGCACAATGGCTATCAAGAAGTATGGCCCCACTACTCCGGGCCGCCGCGGCATGACCGTCACGGATTACAGCGTCCTGAGCAAGGTCGCTCCCGAGCGCAGCCTGCTGGAGCCCATGAAGAAGCACAGCGGCCGCAACAACACCGGTCGTATCACCGTCCGCCATCAGGGCGGCGGCAACCGCACCAAGTATCGTGTCATCGACTTCAAGCGTCAGAAGACCGATATCCCCGCTACCGTCAAGACTCTCGAGTATGATCCGAACCGCAGCGCATTCATCGCTCTGGTCGAGTACACCGATGGCGTTAAGAGCTACATCATTGCTCCCGATGGCCTGAAGGTGGGCGATGTGGTCATCAGCAGCAAGTCTGCCGACATCAAGCCCGGCAATTGCCTGCCCTTCGAGAACATCCCCGTTGGTACCATCATCCACAACATCGAGCTGTATCCCGGCCGCGGCGCTCAGCTGGTTCGTTCCGCTGGCAACATGGCTCAGCTGATGGCTAAGGAGAATGGCTACGCTCTGGTTCGTCTGCCCTCCGGTGAGATGCGCAACGTGGCCGTGAACTGCACCGCAGTTGTGGGCCAGGTTTCCAACATCGACCACGAGAACGTCAACCTGGGCAAGGCCGGCCGTAAGCGCCACATGGGCGTTCGTCCCGGCAGCCGTGGTACCGTTATGAACCCCTGCGACCACCCCCACGGCGGTGGCGAGGGCCGCGCACCTGTTGGTCACTCCGGTCCTATGACTCCCTGGGGCAAGCCCGCTCTGGGTCTCAAGACTCGCAAGCATCATAAGCGCTCCGATAAGCTCATCGTGAAGCGTGCAGGTAAGTAAGAGAGGAGTTTAAGACAATGGGTAGAAGCATTAAAAAAGGACCTTTCGTCCAGGCTGCTCTTCTGAAGCACGTTGAAGCAATGAACGCTTCCGGCAAGAAGCAGGTCATCAAGACCTGGAGCCGCGCCTCCACGATCTTCCCCGAATTCGTTGGTCACACCTTTGCCGTTCACGACGGCCGCAAGCATGTGCCTGTGTATGTGACTGAGGACATGGTTGGCCACAAGCTGGGTGAGTTCGTTCCCACCCGTACCTTCAAGGGCCACACCGGTAATTCTAAATAATAGAGGGAGGAACACAACATGGAAGCTCGGGCAATTCTTCGTTATGCCCGCATTAGTCCCCGTAAGGTGTCTATCGTTATGGACCTGATCCGTAACAAGCCCCTGGACGAAGCGCTGGCAATCCTGCAGTACACCCCGAAGGCCGCTTGTGAGCCCCTTCTGAAGCTGGTGAAGTCTGCAGCCGCTAATGCGGAAAACAACTTCAATATGGACAAGAACAATCTGTACGTTGCTGAGTGCTACGTGTGCCCCGGCCCCACGCTGAAGCGCATGATGCCTCGTGCACAGGGCCGCGGCTACCGCATCCTGAAGCGCACCAGCCACATGACCGTTGTTCTGAAAGAGAAAGAGTAAGGAGGGAAAACAATGGGCCAGAAAGTAAATCCGCACGGCATTCGTGTCGGCGTTATTAAAGACTGGGACAGCCGCTGGTTTGCCTCCAAGAAGGATTTCAGCGATAACCTCGTCGAGGATCACAAGATCCGCACTGAGCTGAAGGCTCAGCTGAAGGACGCTGGTGTCCCCAAGATCGAGATCGAGCGTACTGTGGATCCTTCCACTTCCGCTCCTCGCGTGACTGTTAACATCTACTGCGCTAAGCCGGGCATGGTCATCGGCAAGGGCGGTGAGGAGCGCGTTGCTCTGCAGAACAAGCTGACCAAGGAGTATGGCAAGACTGTGATCGTCAATGTCATCGAGGTCAAGAGCGCTTCCACCAACGCACAGCTGGTTGCTGAGGACATCGCTCGTCAGCTGGAGAACCGTGTGACCTTCCGCCGTGCCATGAAGCAGTGCATGCGCAATGCTATGAGCCCCCGCGATCGTTCCACCGTTCCCGCTAAGGGCATCAAGGCTATGTGCTCCGGCCGTCTGGGCGGCGCTGATATCGCTCGCACTGAGAGCTATCACGAGGGCACCATCCCCCTGCAGACCCTGCGTGCCGACATTGACTACGGCTTTGCTGAGGCTGCTACCACCTACGGCCGCATCGGCGTTAAGGTGTGGGTCTACAAGGGCGAGGTCCTGAAGAGCGCTAAGACCGCTCAGAAGAAGGAAGGAGGCAACAAGTAATGTTACTGCCTAAGCGTGTTAAGTACCGCCGCGTTCAGCGCGGCCGCATGACCGGCAAGGCTACCCGCGGCAACGTGGTGTGCCAGGGCCAGTACGGCCTTGTTGCTCTGGAGCCGGCATGGATCTCTTCCACCCAGATCGAGGCTGCTCGTGTTGCCATGACTCGTTACATCAAGCGTGGCGGCAAGGTGTGGATCAAGATCTTCCCCGATAAGCCCGTTACTGAGAAGCCCGCTGAGACCCGCATGGGTTCCGGTAAAGGCTCTCCCGAGTACTGGGTCGCTGTCGTTAAGCCCGGCCGCGTTCTGTTCGAGCTGGCAGATGTCGATGAGGCAACTGCTCGCGAGGCTCTGCGCCTGGCTATGCACAAGCTGCCCATCAAGTGCAAATTTGCAGTCCGTGAGGACTCCGTGAAGGAGGATGGCACCAATGAAGGCTAATGAACTCCGCGAAATGCAGACCGCAGAGCTGACCAGCAAGCTGGTCGACCTGAAGGCTGAGCTGTTTAACCTGCGCTTCCAGCATGCCATCAACCAGCTGGAGAACCCCGGCCGCATCGACGCAGTCAAGAAGGACATCGCCCGCGTGATGACCGTTCTGGCTGAGAAGCAGTAAGGAGGTTAAACGATGGAAGAACGTAATCTGAGAAAGACCCGCGTCGGCGTTGTCGTGTCCGACAAGATGGATAAGACCATCGTGGTTGCCGTTAAGGATAGCGTGCAGCACCCCCTGTACAAGAAGATCCTGAAGCGTACCGTGAAGTTCAAGGCTCGTGACGAGCAGAACGAGTGCGGTATCGGTGACCGTGTTGAGATCATGGAGTGCCGCCCCCTGAGCAAGGATGTGCGCTGGCGCCTGGTCCGTATCGTTGAGAAGGCAAAGTAATCTTTGCCCGCTGCTTTGAACAGTTTGAAAGGAGATATCTGAAATGGTTCAGATGCAAACTTATCTCAAAGTTGCCGACAACACCGGTGCCAAGGAGCTGATGTGCTTCCGTGTGCTGGGCGGCACCCGCAAGAGATACGCAAACATTGGTGACGTCGTGGTCTGCTCTGTCAAGAAGGCAGCCCCCGGCGGCTCCGTTAAGAAGGGCGACGTCGTCAAGGCTGTCATCGTGCGCAGCAAGCATGGCGTGCGCCGCGACGACGGTTCCTACATCCGTTTTGATGAGAACGCCGCCGTTATCGTTATGGCCGACAAGAACCCCAAGGGTACTCGTATCTTTGGACCTGTTGCTCGCGAGCTGCGTGATGCCGGCTACACCAAGATCCTGAGCCTGGCTCCGGAATCGCTGTAAGGAGGTTTTAAAAATGAATAATCTTCATGTTAAAACCGGCGACAACGTTATGATCATCAGCGGCAAGGACAAGGGCCACACTGGTAAGGTCCTGCAGGTCAGCCCCTCTGAGAACAAGGTCATCGTTGAGGGCCAGAACATGGTTACCAAGCACGTCAAGCCTCGTCGTCAGGGCGAGCAGGGCGGCATCGTGAAGGCTGAGGGTGCTATGTACGCATCCAAGGTCATGCCCATCTGCCCCAAGTGCGGCAAGGCCGTGCGCGTGGGCCACGTCGAGAAGGACGGTAAGATGGTCCGCGTCTGCAAGAAGTGCGGCGCTGAGCTGTAAGGAAAGGAGTAAGGAACAATGGCTCGTTTGAAAGAACAGTATGTCAATGAAATTGCTCCTGCTCTGAACTCTAAGTTCGGTTACAAGAGCGTTATGCAGATCCCCAAGCTGGACAAGGTCGTCATCAACGTTGCCTGCGGCGAAGCCAAGGACAACGAGAAGATCCTGGAAGCTGTTATGAAGGATCTGGGCCAGATCACTGGCCAGAAGGCAGTCGTCTGCCGTGCCAAGAAGAGCGTTGCTAACTTCAAGCTGCGCCAGGGCACTCCCATCGGCTGCAAGGTCACCCTGCGTGGTGAGCGTATGTACGAGTTTGTCGATCGTTTCTTCAACGTCGCTCTGCCCCGTGTCCGCGACTTCCGCGGCATCAACGGCAACGGCTTTGACGGCCGCGGCAACTTTGCATGCGGCATCAAGGAGCAGATCATCTTCCCCGAGATCGACTTTGATAAGGTCGATGCAGTCCGCGGCATGGATGTCTGCTTTGTTACCACCGCTAAGACCGACGAAGAGGGCAAGGAGCTGCTGAAGGCTCTGGGCGCTCCGTTCGCTACCGAGAATAACTAAGGAGGAGATTGGTACAATGGCTAAACTGTCTATGAAGCTGAAGCAGTCTCGTCCTGCTAAGTTCTCTACCCGTGCATACACCCGCTGCCGCATCTGCGGCCGCCCCCACTCCGTGCTGCGCAAGTACGGCGTGTGCCGTGTGTGCTTCCGTGAGCTGGCCTACAAGGGCGAGATCCCGGGCGTGAAGAAGGCTTCCTGGTAATTTACCAGAGGGCTGGATAGAATGTCGGATATCCGCCCCGGGGCAAGCATGTTTCGGGGCGGTATCATTATAAAACAAATGAGAGCTAATCTAAGGAGGTTAGTGGCACATGCAGATTACTGATCCTATCGCGGACCTGCTGACTCGCATCCGCAACGCTAGCACTGCCAAACACCCTTCTGTGGAGATCCCCGCTTCCAACATGAAGAAGGCTATCTGCCAGATTCTGGTTGACGAGGGCTACATCAAGGGCATGCAGGTGAAGAACGACACCGTTCAGGGCACCATCGTTGTCACCCTGAAGTACCAGGCTAACGGCGAGCCCGTTATCTCTGGCCTGCGCCGCGTGTCCAAGCCCGGCCTGCGCATCTACACCAACTGCGAGGATATGCCGAAGGTCATGAAGGGCCTGGGCACCGCAATCATTTCCACCTCTAAGGGCATCATGACCGATAAGGCTGCTCGTGCTGCGCACGTTGGCGGCGAGGTCCTGGCCTTTGTGTGGTAAGAAAGGGGTAAAAGACAATGTCGAGAATTGGAAGAAAACCCATCGTCATTCCTGCCGGCGTCACTGTTACTGTTGATGAAGCAGCACACACTGTCGCTGTCAAGGGCCCCAAGGGCAGCCTGAATTCCAACTTCCACCCCCTGATGACCGTTAAGGTCGAGGGCAATGAAGTTCTGGTTACCCGCCCCAATGACGATCCCAAGGCCCGCAGCCTGCACGGCCTGACCCGTACCAACATCGCTAACATGGTCAACGGTGTTGTGAACGGCTACGAGAAGAAGCTGGAGATCGTGGGCGTTGGCCTGCGCTGCCAGAAGCAGGGCTCCAACCTGGTTATGAACCTGGGCTTCTCCCACCAGGTGAATGTCCCCGATACCGAGGACTGCACCATCGTGTGGCAGGACCCCAACCACTTCTCTGTCACTGGTATTGACAAGCAGAAGGTGGGCCAGTACGCCGCCGAGATCCGCGCCAAGAAGCCGCCCGAACCCTACAAGGGCAAGGGCATCCGCTACGCAGGCGAGGTTGTCAAGCACAAAGAAGGCAAGGCCGGCAAGGGCAAGAAATAAGGTAAGGAGTGAAAGACAATGGTTAAGCAGATCGACAAGAACGAAGCTCGTCTTCGTCGTCATCGCCGCGTTCGCAACAAGATCAGCGGCACCGCAGCACGTCCCCGTCTGGATGTTTTCCGCTCCGCCAAGCACATTTACGCTCAGATCATCGATGATGAGCAGGGCGTGACCCTGGTGTCTGCATCCACTATGGACAAGGACTTCAATGGTTTCGGCGGCAACGTCGAGGCCGCAGCTGAGATCGGTAAGAAGGTCGCAGCAAAGGCTCTGGAAAAGGGCATCACCGAGGTCGTGTTCGACCGTGGTGGCTACGTTTATCATGGCCGTGTTAAGGCCCTGGCTGATGGCGCCCGTGAGGGCGGCCTGAAGCTGTAATGAGAGGAGGAAACACATTATGGCTATGAGAAACCGTGAAGACGACGGCATGATCACCAAGGTTGTCTCCATCAACCGCGTTTCCAAGACTGTCAAGGGCGGCCGCATCATGAAGTTTGCCGCTCTGGTTGTCGTGGGCGACGGCAAGGGCACCATCGGTTATGGCATCGGCAAGTCTGGCGAAGTGCCTGAGGCAATCCGCAAGGGCGAGGCTGCTGCAAAGAAGAACATGCACAAGGTTGCCCTGAAGGGCACCACCATCCCCCACGAGATCGTCGGCAAGTACGGCGCAGGTGCCGTTCTGCTCAAGCCGGCTGCACCCGGTACCGGCATGATCGCCGGCGGCCCTGTGCGTGCCGTCATTGAGGCTGCTGGCATCAAGGACGTCCGTGCGAAGTCTATGCGTTCCAACAACCCCATCAACGTTGTTTCTGCTACCTTCGCAGGTCTGTGCGGCCTGGTCAGCGCGGAGTCCGTCGCTGAGAAGCGCGGCAAGACCGTGAGTGAAATTCTGGGTTAAGGAGGTAACAAACCATGGCAGATAAGATGCTCAAGATCGAGCTGAAGAAGAGCCTGATCGGCCGCGGCGCTAAGCAGATCGCTACCGCTGAGGCCCTGGGCCTGAAGAAGCCGGGCGACGTTACCGTTCAGCCTGACAATGCCGCTACGCAGGGCAAGATCGCAAAGATCGGCTTTATGCTCAGCGTCACCGAAGCCTAATAGCAGGGGGTATACGCATAATGAAACTTCATGAACTGCACGCTATTCCCGGTGCAAACAAGGCTGTGACCCGCAAGGGCCGCGGCATTGGCTCCGGCAATGGCAAGACTGCCGGTTTCGGCAGCAAGGGCCAGAAGGCCCGTTCCGGCGTGAAGCACGCTGGTTTCGAGGGCGGCCAGATGCCTCTGGCACGCCGCCTGCCGAAGGTTGGCTTTAACAACATCTTTGCTACCCAGTACGCCATTGTTAACGTGGCTGACCTGGAAGCAGCTTTCAATGCTGGCGATGTCGTTGACACCGAGGCTCTGAAGGCAAAGGGTCTGGTCAAGAAGACTCTGGACGGTGTTAAGGTCCTGGGCAACGGCGAGCTGACCAAGGCTCTGACCGTCAAGGCCGCAGCCTATTCCGCTTCTGCCAAAGAGAAAATCGAGAAGGCAGGCGGAAAGGCTGAGGTGATGTAAGGTGTTCCAGACATTCCGTAACGCATGGAAGATTCCCGAGCTTAAAAATCGTCTCCTGTTCACGCTGGCGATCCTCGTGGTGTATCGTCTGGGCAGCGCCATCCCCGTTCCGTTCATCACCGGTTCTGCACTGAACCAGATGTTCTCCAACGGCAATATGCTCTCGTATCTCGATATGATGAGCGGTGGTGCCCTGTCTCGGTGCACACTCTTCGCGTTAGGTGTGACGCCTTATATCAACGCTTCCATCATTGTGCAGCTGCTCACCGTTGCGATCCCCGCCCTGGAAAACATGGCGAAGGAAGCCGACGGCCAGCAGAAGATGCAGCAGATCACCCGGTATGTCGGCGGTGTCATCGCTCTGGTGATGAGCCTCGGCTACTACTTCGTGATCCGCAATATGGGCGCACTGAAGTACACCAGCGGCACGGCCGGTATCTTTACCGCCGTTGTCATCATTGCCACCTTTACCGCAGGTGCGCAGCTGATCACCTGGTGTGGTGAGCAGATCGACGACAAGGGGATCGGCAACGGTATCTCCCTGTTGATCTTCTCCTCGATCGTTTCCAACTGGTCCGGTGTCTACACCACCGTCACGGGTCTGCTGACCCGTGCCGCTGCAGGCGAGACCCGGTTCTATATCCTGCTGCCCCTGCTGCTGGTTCTGGCACTGGTGGTGATCGTGTTCATCGTTGTTATGACCAACGCCGAGCGCCGCATCACCATCCAGTATGCCAAGCGTGTGGTGGGCCGCAAGCAGATGGGCGGGCAGAACAGCTACCTGCCCCTGAAGCTGAACATGAGCGGCGTGATGCCCATCATCTTCGCTTCCGCGATGGTTTCGATCCCCGGCACCATCGGCAGCTTCCTGCAGATTGATCAGGCAGCACATCCGTTCTGGTATGCTTTCTTCCATACCTTCAACTACACGTCGCTGCTCTACATCGTGATCTACCTGCTGCTGATCCTGGCCTTCAACTACTTCTATGTGGCCATCCAGTACAACCCCGTTGAGATCGCCAACAATCTGCGCCGCAACAACGGCTCGATCCCCGGCTTCCGTCCCGGCAAGCCGACCAGCGATTTCCTGACCCGCACCCTGAATAAGATCACCCTCATGGGTGCCATCTTCCTGGCTGCGGTGGCTGTACTGCCGATCATTCTGGGCAACCTGACCGGTATGAGCATCCAGCTGGGCGGTACCAGCCTGCTGATCGTGGTTGGTGTGGCACTTGATACCACCCGCAGCCTCGACAGCTTTATGACGATGCGCAACCACAAGGGTTTCCTTGGTTGATCTAAAACAAAAGCACTGATGTGAGAAAGCACTGGAAAGGGGAGCATGCTCGTACTTTTCAGTGCTTTTTTGCTTTGAAGGGGCGTTAGTTCCTTCAAACATCAAAAAAGGCTCCTTTGATAGAGGAAAGGAAGAATACCTATGAATCTGATTCTGTTAGGCGCACCCGGCGCGGGCAAAGGCACCCAGGCCGAGATCATCTGCGCAAAGCTGAACATCCCCTCCATCAGCACCGGCAACATCCTGCGCGCTGCTGTCAAGGAAGGCACCGAGATGGGTCTGAAGGCAAAGAGCTTCATGGACGCTGGCGCTCTGGTGCCCGATGAGGTCATCATCGGCATCCTGAAGGAACGCCTGGCACAGGATGACTGCGCCAACGGCTTCATCCTGGACGGCGTGCCCCGCACCATCGCTCAGGCCGAGGCCATCGAGACCATGGGCATCCGCATCGACAAGGTGCTGGAGCTGTCTGTGGCGGACGATGTCATCGTTGAGCGGATGAGCGGCCGCCGCGTCTGCGAGAAGTGCGGCGCAAGCTACCACATCATCAACAAGAAGAGCAAGGTCGAGGGCGTGTGCGACCTGTGCGGCGGCAAGACCGTCATCCGCAAGGACGACCAGCCTGCTACCGTTCTGGATCGCCTGAAGGCTTACCACGAGCAGACTGAGCCGCTGGTGGCGTTCTACCGTGAGCGCGGCAAGCTGGCCGTGATCCCCTTCTGCCCCTCCATCGAGGAGACGACCGCTGAAGTGATGAAGGCACTGGAGGCATAATCGTGATCCAGATTAAGAATGCGAAAGAACTGGACGGAATGCGCAGGGCCAATGCCCTGAGCGCAGCTGCCCTGAAGTACGGCGGCCAGCACATTGAGGCTGGCATGACCACCTGGGAACTGGATAAGCTGATCTACGATTTCATCGTAAAGCACGGCGGTACCCCCAACTTCAAGGGACTGTACGGTTTCCCGGGAACGGCCTGCATCAGCCTGAATGATACCATCATCCATGGCATCCCGTCGCATGATATCGTCATCCGCCCGGGCGACATCGTCAGCATCGACACCGGTGCAAAGGTCGATGGCTTCAACGGCGACAACGCCTGCACCTATGCGGTGGGTAAGATCGACCTGGAAGCACAGCGCCTGCTGGATGTGACCAAGGCAGCTCTGTACAAGGGCATCGAGCAGGCAAAGGCCGGCAACCGCATCGGTGATATCGGCTATGCGGTGCAGAGCTACTGCGAGGACGCAGGTTTCTCCGTGGTCCGGGAGTTCGTGGGCCACGGCACCGGCCGTGAACTGCACGAGGACCCCGAGGTGCCCAACTACGGCCATCAGGGCCGCGGCCCCCGCCTTGTGCCCGGCATGACCATTGCCATTGAGCCTATGATCTGCCAGTACGACTGCAAGATCACCCAGGCCAAGGACGGCTGGACGGTCAAGACCAAGGACGGCGGTCTGGCAGCGCACTTCGAGCACTCGAACGCGATCCTGAAGGATCACACCGAGATCATGACCCGCTTCTGGGATGATCCCGATTTTGATCCCGAGACCTTTTGCCTGAAGTAAGCAAACCGGCACAGCATCCCCTAAGGCCTCCCGGAAACGGGAGGTCTTTTTGCATCCGGAGCAGGGCCTTTGTGCAATTCTGACAAGTTTTGGTGAAAAATTTTCATCTTCCCGGTGGAGAAGCGCAAAACCGGGGCGGGGAAACGGCCGGTTTGAAAATGCGAGAATTTTTTATCGGAAATACGGAAAAAACACTTGCAAATCCATTGCAAAAGGTGTATAATCTATAAATGGCCGTGACAGCCAGATGCTTTCTCGGTGGACAGGGATTTTCTGCCCACTTTGCGGATTTTGTGCCGCAGGAGAAGAAGTATGTGGCGGTTATCGCCGCCTGTCCGTCAATTCATGGCAAACTGAGCAGATCCAATGAGGAGGCAAATAGCTTGTCTAAAGAAGACGTTATCGAGATCGAAGGCATCGTGCGTGAAGCCATGCCCAACGCCATCTTTAAGGTGGAAATGTTGAGCGAGGATAAGAACACCGGGAAGCTCACTCCCAGCGGGCACATCCTCTTAGCGCACATCTCCGGCAAGCTGCGGACCAATTTCATCCGTATCCTGCCCGGGGACAAGGTTACCGTAGAAATGTCGCCCTATGACTTGTCAAAGGGCCGCATCACCTGGCGCTCCAAATAAGTGCCAGGGCATCAACCAAAAGGAGGTTCAACATCATGAAGGTCAAGCCTTCCGTGAAACCCATCTGCGAAAAGTGCAAGGTCATCCGCCGCAAAGGCCGCGTGATGGTCATCTGCCAGAACCCCAAGCATAAGCAGCGCCAGGGCTAATTCGGGCGCCTGGGGGTCAAGTGCGTAGAGTCCCGGCGCAGACCCCGACACTGACATGGGATGATTTTGGAGGATACTACTATGGCACGTATTGCCGGCGTTGACCTGCCCCGCGAGAAGCGCGTTCAGGTGGGTCTCACCTACGTTTACGGTATCGGTCAGACCACTGCTAACAAGATCCTGGAAGCAACTGGCATCAACCCCGATACCCGCGTCAAGGACCTGACTCTGGAAGAAGAGGCTAAGATCCGTGACTACATCGATCAGGCTAACATCATCGTTGAGGGCGACCTGCGCCGCAACGTTGCTCTGGACATCAAGCGCCTGGTTGAGATCCAGTCCTTCCGTGGCACCCGCCATCGCAAGAATCTGCCCTGCCGCGGCCAGCGCACCAAGACCAATGCACGTACCTGCAAGGGTCCCAAGCGCACTGTCGCTAACAAGAAGAAGTAAGGAGGATTTGAGAAATGGCAAGTGCAAATAACGCCAAGAAGGGCGCAAATGTCCGCATGAAGCGGAAAGAGCGCAAGAACATTGCTGCTGGTCAGGCTCATATCCAGTCTACCTTCAACAATACTGTCGTTACCATCACCGACCTGCAGGGTAATGCAGTGTCCTGGTGCTCCTCTGGCTCCCTGAACTTCCGTGGCAGCCGTAAGAGCACCCCGTTCGCAGCCCAGTCTGCTGCCGAGACCGCAGCCAAGGTTGCAATCGAGCATGGCATGAAGACTGTTGAAGTCTACGTCAAGGGCCCCGGCGCTGGCCGTGAGTCCGCTATCCGTGCGCTGCAGGCTACCGGCCTGGAAGTCACCCTGATCAAGGACGTGACTCCCATCCCCCACAACGGCTGCCGTCCCCCGAAGCGCCGTCGTGTCTGATCGAAGGAGGAAATTGAATTATGGCAAAGAATACGCAGCCTATCGCAAAGCGTTGCAAGGCCCTGGGCATTTCTCCTGCGGTCATGGGCTATGCAAAGAAGAATACCACCCGCAACTCCAACGGCAATGTCCGCAAGAAGCAGTCTGAGTACGCATCTCAGCTGAAGGAGAAGCAGAAGGTCAAGTTTATCTACGGCGTTCTGGAGAAGCAGTTCCACAATGCTTACCTGCGTGCTGAGGCTCGCCCCGGCAAGACCGGTGAGAACCTGCTCCAGATCATGGAGTGCCGTCTGGACAACGTCGTGTTCCGCCTGGGCTTTGCTCAGACCCGCCGCGACGCTCGTCAGCTGGTGAGCCACGCTCACTTCACCGTCAATGGCAAGAAGGTCAACATTCCTTCCTACCAGGTCAAGGCCGGTGACGTGATCGAGGTTCGTGAGTCCAGCCGTTCTTCTGCTAAGTTCGCAAAGCTCGTTGGCCCCGAGGCTCCCGTTGTGGCTCTGCCTTCCTGGCTGAACCGTGAGGCCGGCACCCTGAAGGGTGTTGTGACCAAGCTCCCCGAGCGCAGCGACATCGACTACGAAGTTGCAGAGCACCTCATCGTCGAGCTGTACTCCAAGTAATCCATTAAGAAGGGGAGGCCTTCCTTCTGGATGGCAACCTTTCGCATTCTTTTTAAAAGAATTTAATAATGGGCCGATGGCAACATCGGTTTGACAAGGAGGGCATAGATATGATGGAGATTGAACGTCCCAAAATCGAAACGGCAAGCCTGTCCCCGGACGGCCGCTACGGCAGATTCGTGGCGGAGCCTCTGGAGCGTGGCTTTGGCATCACACTGGGCAACAGCCTGCGTCGTGTGCTTCTTTCCTCTCTGCCCGGTGTCGCCGTGACCAGCGTCAAGATCGACGGCGTGGTTCACGAGTTCTCCACCATTGAGGGCGTCAAGGAAGACGTTACCGAAATTGTCCTGAACCTGAAGGGTATTGCTGCAAAGCTGTACACCGACGGGCCGAAGACAGTGCGTGTTGAGGCAGTCGGCCCTTGTGAGGTTACTGCGGACAACATCAAGCAGGGCGACGATATTGAGATCCTGAACCCTGAATGGCACATTGCAACCCTGGGCGAGGGCGGCAAGCTCGTCATGGAGCTCACCTTCGATAAGGGCCGCGGTTATGTGCCTGCAGAGCGCAACAAGCAGGCCATCGTCGAGAAGAACGATATCAACACTCTTCCCGTCGATAGCATTTACACCCCCGTGCTCAAGGTGAATTATAACGTTGAGAGCACCCGCGTTGGACAGGCCATCGATTACGACAAGCTGACCATCGAGGTTTGGACGGATGGCACGATCAATGCACAGGAAGCCGTTTCTCTGGCTGCCCGTGTGCTGACCGAGCACCTGAACCTCTTCGTCAACCTGTCCGATGAGGCTGCCGGTACGGAGATCATGGTGGAGAAGACCAACGACGATAAGGAAAAGGCTCTGGAGATGACCATCGAAGAGCTGGATCTGAGCGTCCGTTCCTTCAACTGCCTGAAGCGCGCCGGTATCAACACGGTGGAGGATCTGGTCAGCAAGAGCGAGGACGAGATGATGAAAGTCCGTAACCTCGGCCGCAAGAGCCTGGAAGAAGTCATGGCAAAGCTGGACTCCCTGGGCTTCAAGCTGAACACAGACGATGAGTAACTAAAATAATAAGGAGTGAAACGGGATGCCCGGTACCAGAAAGCTCGGTAGAACCAGCGACAGCCGCAACGCTATGATGCGCGCTATGGTCACCTACCTGTTAGAGAATGGCAAGATTGAGACCACTGTCACTCGCGCTAAGGACGTTCGTTCCATGGCCGAGAAGATGATCACCCTGGGTAAGGCCAGCGACCTGCACACCAAGCGTCAGGTCTACGCCTACATCACCAAGGAAGATGTTGCAAAGAAGCTGTTTGATGAGATCAGCCCCAAGTACGCTGACCGCAACGGCGGCTACCCCCGCATCATCAAGATCGGCGCTCGCCGCGGCGACGCTGCTGAGATGGCAGTTCTGGAGCTCGTCTGATCGACTCTGACTGTTCAAACAGTGTAACAAAGGCTCTTTCCCTTCGGGGAAAGGGCCTTTTTTGCATCGTGTGGGCCGGGCAGCGGGGTGTTCCCAAAGCAAGTGTCCGCTGGGGTGGGACCCTGCTGCCGCAGGCAGTAGGGCGGGCGATGGAATGGCCCGTTTCACTTGCGTGGGAATGCCGCGCTGCCCGGTTGGGCGTTAGCAGCTGGGGCTTGTGATGGCGGGGCAAGAATGCTATAATTGTACTGTATTTCTGCACGACTTTGCGAATTTTCCACAGAAGGGAGGGGCGGCGGTTGAAAAGACGACGGTTTCTGGTGTTGAGTGCAGGCTGCATGATGGGCCTGCTCTCGGCGTGCGGCCTTCCGATGTCGGAAAATGTGCAGGTGGAGGAGCTGCTGCGTGCCCCGCGCCTTCCGGGCGACTACGGTGCACTGCAAAATGCCCTGAACGAATGGCTGGGGGAGAGCGCTCAGCTGAAATACCCGATGCAGGGGGAGCTGCTCTCGCCGTTCCTTTTGCAGGATCTGGATGGTGACGGCCAGCAGGATGCCGCTGTTCTCTACACCACGGCCCAAAGTTCCAACGTCTGCATTGCATTTTTGCAGAAGGATGCCGCAGGCGTGTGGCAGGTTCGCCAGAGCATCGAGGGTCTGGCGGATACAGTGGACAATGTCCGGCTGGCACAGCTGCAGGATGGTGCCGCAACCCAGCTGGTGGTGGGGTACCTCGCCGCGCAGGGCGACAGCTATCTGGCGGTGTACTCCTACGAGAACGGCACGGTCAATGCCATTCTGGAACAGTCCTATGAGCAGTATCTGGTGGAGGATATCACCGGCGGCGGCAACGAGGATCTGATCCTGATGTCCACGCTGGAGGACGGCGGGGTGCAGATCGAGCTGCTGACCGTTGACCGGGACGGGATGTTCCAGCAGGTGGCTGTCATGGGCCTTTCGGCAGATAAGTTCTCGGGCTGCGCCGCTGTGGCGGCGGGCCTGGGAGCGGACGGAAAGCGCTATCTGGTGCTGGACGGCTGGACCGGCCTCTCGGGCAACAATCTGGCCACGGTGCTGCTCTACTTCGATGAGGAAAGCCAGCAGATGTTGCCCGCTGAGCAGATCAGCACCAGTGAGCTGTACAATGCGTCCCTGCGCAATGTCTCCACGCTGGTCAGCCGGGATCTGGACGGCGACGGCATCGTGGAGATCCCCACCCAGCCTGACGAAGCGGGCCTGCTGAACCTGAGCCAGAGCCGACGGATGGATTTTATCGTCTGGATGGACTACACCAGCCCGGAGCCGGAAAAGAGCTTCGGCCTGTTGGACGAGGAGAGCAGCTGCTACATTGAGTTGCCTGCCGAGTGGGAGGGCAACCTGATGCTCACCGACAGCGCTGAGGGAGAGGAGGCCGTGGAGCTGCACACCGTGGACGAGGGCAAGCTGGTGCTGATCATGCGCCTGGTTCCTTCCAGCGAGAGCGCGGCGGGCTGGACCCGCCTGGGCGTGGTGGCATCCCGCCAGATGCAGGCCAAGTTCGGGCCGGACGTGGTGCTGAAGGATCAGAGCTATCGACTGTCCCGGTCGTTGTATCGGTTGAATGGATGATGCCGCTCAGTTTTGCAGAAGTTTACCGGATGCAGGCTGGGTGTTCTGAGGTGAAATGCTTCTCCGTGTGCTCTTGGGCAGAGGGAGAAGGCAGAAAAATATGGAGGTCTTAGATGGTCAAGGTACTTGTGGTAGAGGATGAAGCCAGCATCCGCGAGATGATCGCGCTGAACCTGCGGCTGGCGGGGATGGAGGCGGTGGAGGCCGACAGCGCCGAAGCCGCCCTGCCTCTGCTGGAGCAGAAGCCCGGCTGTGATGCTGCCATTCTGGATGTGATGCTGCCCGGCATGAATGGGTTCTCGCTCTGCGAGACCATCCGCCGCACCGACCAGAAGATCGGCATCATCATCCTGAGTGCCAAGGGGCAGGAGCAGGACAAGATCCGCGGCCTGTCCATCGGCGCGGATGACTATATGACCAAGCCTTTCAGCGTCAGTGAGCTGCTGGCCCGTGTGGAGGCCCTCTGCCGCCGGGTGGGCCGCTCGGGCGGCGGCTCCGCTGCAGACGAAAATGCCCCCACCACGCTGGTCAGCGGGGAATTTGTGCTGGATGAGAACCGCCGTGTTCTCCTCAAGGCCGGGCGGCAGATCGAGCTGACCCAGGTGGAGTTCCAGATCATGGAGCTGTTCTTCCACAACCCCGGCATCGCGCTGGTGCGGGAAAAGATCCTGAAGGGCGTGTGGGGTGAGAACTACTTCGGCGATGTGAAGATCGTGGATGTGAACATCCGCCGCCTGCGGATGAAGGTAGAGGATGAACCCAGCCACCCCACCCACATTATGACAGTGTGGGGCTACGGCTACCGGTGGGAGGAGTAAGGAAAAACCTCTCAGTTGCGCTGTACTCGACTGCTCTCCCAATAGGAGAGCCAGGATTACTGACAGAAAGGAGGAAAAGCAATGCGCAGTGGGATTACCAACCGCTGGCTGCGGGGAAGCCTGTTCCTGACCGTGCTGCTGGTGCTGCTGGTGGAGAGCATGTTCGTGTACAACTTCGGCCGCAGCTACTACAACAGCGTCCAGCAGACCATGATGCGGCGTTTTTCCTCCATCAACGGTCAGCTGAAAATGTACACCGGCGACACGGCTCAGAAGACCGCGGCCAACCGCAGTGTGGCCCTGCGCCGGATGGTGGAGCAGTTTGCGGATAAAGACAAATATGAGTTCATGCTGCTGGACGGTTACGGCGGCGTGATCGCCTCCTCCAGCGGCACAGGTGCGGACGGCATCGTGGTGCAGGACGATTTTAACAAGGCGCAGGATGCACCGGACGGCGTGGGTGTGGCTATCTACCGCACCGCCAGCGGGGAAACGGTCATGGCTGTGTGCAGTCTGGTGCCCTATGCGGCCGAGGATGTGGCTGCCATGCGCCTTGTCACCAGTCTGACGCTGGTGCAGGCGCAGCTGAAAAGCGTTTTCATCGTCAGTCTGATCGTGGTGGCGGCCATTCTGGGCTTTACAGTGGCCTCTGGCCTGTACTTCGTGCGGGGCATCGTGGTGCCGCTGGGGCAGGTGGAGCGGATCCCCGCCCGCATCCCCCCGGGGGGGGCGGACCCCCGCCAGCATCGCCCGGGGAGAACTGGATGTCCGTCTGCCTGTGACCGGTGACGAGCGGGACGAGGTGGACCGCCTGCGCGGCACCATCAATCAGATGGCCGAGGGGCTGGAAGAGACGGAGAAGATGAAGAACGAATTCATCAGCTCGGTCTCCCATGAGCTGCGCACGCCGCTCACCTCCATCCGGGGCTGGGTGGAGACCCTGCGCACCCTGGATGATCCCACTGATGAGAACTACCGCAAGGGGCTGGAGATCATCAACAACGAGACCGCCCGCCTGTACAACATGGTGGAGGAGCTGCTGGATTTCAGCCGCCTGCAGAATGGCCGCCTGAAAATGGAGTGCCGCCCCCTGGACCTTGTGGCTGAACTGACGGACGCTGTCCTTTTCTGTGAAGCGCGCATCCAGCGGGAGGGGCTTCTGCTGGCCTATGCGGAGCCGGAGGAGATGATCCCGGTCTACGCCGACCCCGACCGCCTGCGGCAGGTGTTCATCAACATTTTGGACAATGCCATCAAGTATTCGGCCCCCGGCGGACGCATCACGGTCAAGATCTGGCAGGGCGAGTACAAAGCCTTCATCGAGATCATCGATCAGGGCCGCGGCATCCCGCCGGAGGATCTGGAAAACGTCAAGACCAAGTTTTACAAGGGCAGCAACTCGGTGCGGGGCAGCGGCATCGGCCTTGCGCTGGTGGATTCCATTATGACCGCACTGGACGGCACCATGGACCTCAAGAGTACGCTGGGCCGGGGCACGGTGGTCACCCTGGGGCTGCCGATCTACAAACGATAAGAGATTGTCCATATTTATCTGGTAAGATAGAGGGGCAGTTTTTACGATAGAGAGGGGCCGCAGCGCCCCATAGGAGAGCCAATGAATCAACCGAATAAGGAACGCTTCAAGACGAGTGTGGGCGGGCAGGCCCTGATGGAGGGCATTATGATGCGGGGCCCGAAAAACATCTGCTGTGCCGTCCGCAAGCCCGATGGAACCATTGAGACCAAGGTCGAGCCCACCCCCACCCACGGCGTGTGGACAAAGATCCCGCTGGTGCGGGGAGCCATCTCGATGATCGAGAGCTTGATTATGGGATACAAGTACATGATGTACTCGGCACAGGTGAGCATGGGGGACGACTACGACCCCGCCGAAGAGGAGACCGCCTTTGAAAAATGGGTGGGCGACCATCTGGGCAAAAAGGCCGAAGATATCATGCTGGCGGCAGCTGCCGTGATCGGCGGGCTGTTTGCCATCCTGCTCTTCACCGTTCTGCCCACGGTGCTGGTGGGCGGCCTGAACCATCTGGTGCCGCTGGGCCGCTGGGCCAAGGTGGTGCTGGAAGCGGTGCTCAAGGTCGCCATCTTCCTGACCTACATGGCCGCCATCTCCCGGATGAAGGAGATCCACCGGGTGTTCGAGTACCACGGAGCCGAGCACAAGACCATTGCCTGCTACGAGGCCGGAGACCCCCTCACGGTGGAGAATGTCCGCAAATATACCCGCTTCCACCCCCGGTGCGGCACCAGCTTTTTGATCCTGGTGGTCATCGTCAGCGTGTTCCTGTACAGCGTGCTGCCCTGGTCCAGCACCAGCCTGCGGGTGGTGTTCAAGCTGCTGCTCCTGCCGCTGGTCATGGGCATCAGCTACGAGCTGCTCAAGTGGTGCGGCCGGTCGGACAACATCGCCACCCGCATCATCCGGCAGCCCGGCATCTGGGTGCAGCATCTGACCGTGTTTGAGCCGGACGACAGCATGATCGAGGTGGCCATTGCTGCCGTCACGCCGGTCCTGCCCGAGGACCCGGAGGACGGCAGATGGTAACCGCAGGGATGCTGCCCCGGGCAGCAGTCCGGGAGGTGGAGGCACGCCTGCGCGCCGCAGGCTGCCCCGACGCGGATTTTGACGCGGCCGAGCTCTTCCGGCTGGCAGCGGGCGGGGATGTCCGCCTTGCCGATGCTCCGCTGGGTGCAGAGCAGGCAGAGCGGCTGGAAGCCCTGACGGCCCGCCGCGCGGCCCGGGAGCCTTTGCAGTACCTCTGCGGCAGCTGGCCCTTCCTCGACTTTGAGCTGGCTGTCGGCCCCGGCGTGCTCTGCCCCCGGGCCGATACTGAGGTGGTGGCCGAAGCCGCCGCCGGAATGCTGGCTGGGGTGGAGGCACCCCGGGTGCTCGACCTCTGTGCCGGCACGGGCTGTTTGGGGCTGGGCGTGAAGCGCTTCTGCCCGGCGGCACAGGTCACCAGTCTGGAGAAGAGCCCTGCGGCATACCGCTATCTGGAGCAGAACGCCCATCTCTCCCCGGTACTGACCATCACCCCGGTGCAGGGAGATCTGTTCACCTACTGGCAGACCCTGCCGGAGGGGCAGCTCGACCTCATTGTGTCGAACCCGCCTTACCTGACCGCCGCCGAGATGGGCGCACTGCAGCCCGAGGTGGCGCAGGAGCCTGCCATGGCGCTGGAAGCGGGGGAGGATGGGCTGGTATTTTACCGCGCCATTGCGGAACACTACCAGAAAGCTCTGCGCCCCGGCGGTGCCCTTGCCCTGGAGATCGGCTGGCAGCAGCGGGAAGCTGTAACGGCCCTGCTTGCCGCCAACGGGTGGACGGAGATCGTGTGCAGAAAAGACTTTGGCGGCAATGACCGCTGTGTGATGGCGAGAAAACAATAAAAATATCTACAACTTCCTGTTGTAATATCTGTAAAATGTGTTATACTAGTACCGAAAGAATTGGAATGCCCGCGCCTGCGTTTGGCCGCACCGCGCCGGGAACAGATGACAAAGGAGCATGACACTATGGCAAAAAATCAGAACAACAACGTTGCCCCGGCGACCCAGAAGACCGATCCCGGTGCCAAGAAGGATGCGCTGGCCACGGCACTGGCCCAGATCGAGAAGCAGTTTGGCAAGGGCGCTGTGATGAAGCTGGGCGACAACGCCGCCATGCAGGTGGATGCCATCTCGACCGGCAGCATCGGCCTGGATCTGGCACTGGGCGTGGGCGGCGTGCCCCGGGGCCGCATCATTGAGGTGTACGGCCCTGAATCCAGTGGTAAGACCACGCTGGCCCTGCATGTTCTGGCCGAAGCCCAGAAGAAGGGCGGCGATGTTGCCTTCATCGACGTGGAGCACGCGCTGGACCCTGTGTATGCCGAGGCGCTGGGTGTGGACATCAACAACCTGCTGGTCAGCCAGCCCGATACCGGTGAGCAGGCCATGGAAATCTGCGAAGCGCTGGTGCGCTCCGGTGCCATTGATGCCATCGTTGTGGACTCTGTTGCCGCCATGGTGCCCCGCGCTGAGATCGAGGGCGAGATGGGCGACAGCCATGTGGGCCTGCAGGCCCGCCTGATGAGCCAGGCCATGCGCAAGCTGACCAGCGTCATCGGCAAGACCAACACCGTCTGCATCTTCATCAACCAGCTGCGTGAAAAGGTCGGCGTGGTCTACGGCAACCCCGAGGTCACCACCGGCGGCCGCGCCCTGAAGTATTATTCCTCTGTCCGCATCGATATCCGCCGCGTGGAGGGCCTGAAGGATTCTTCCGGCCAGTTCATCGGCAACCATACCCGCGCCAAGATCGTCAAGAACAAGGTGGCTCCTCCGTTCCGTGAGGCGGAGTTCGACATCATGTTCGGCGAGGGCATCTCCAAGATGAGTGAGCTCATCGATCTGGGTGTCAAACTGGGCATCGTTCAGAAGAGCGGTGCATGGTTCAACTACGGCGATATCCGCCTGGGTCAGGGCCGCGACAATGCCAAGCAGTTCCTGCGCGATAACCCCGAGATCGCCAACGATATCGAGGGTCAGGTGCGCGCCAATGCCGACAAGCTCTATGCCACCCGCCGCCCGGGGGGCAAGGCTGCTGCCGCCCCTGCAGAGGGGGAACCGGCAGCTCCTGCTACAGCAAAGGAGCCGGTGGTCAAGGCTCCCGCCCGCAGCAGCGAGAGTGAGCTGGATATCATGGTGGAAGAGTAAATGGCCTTTTACAGCCGTGGCCGCCGCCCGCTGGCCGAAGAGGAAAAATCCACCGATGCCGCCAAGGCCCGCACCCGGGCCATGGAGCTGCTGGCCGGGCAGGAGCCAGCTGTATGAGCGGCTGAACCGCCGCTATACCCAGCAGACCAGTGCCGCCGTGGTGGCAGAGATGGTGCAGCGGGAGTATATCAACGATGCCCGCTATGCCGAGACCCGTGCCCACGCCCTGCTGGCGGCAAAAAAGAGCCGCCGCGCCGCTGCCCAGAATCTGCGGCAGAAGGGCCTGGCCGCAGGCGAGATCCAGCAGGCGCTGGATGCTGTTTACACCCCCGATGTTTCTGGCGAGGACCCGGAACTGGAAGCCGCCGCCGCTCTGGTGGAAGGGCATTACCGCAAAAAGCTGGAAGCGGGCCGCAGGGATCTGGTCATTGCGGCCCTGCAGCGGCGGGGATTTTCGTATTCCGTCATTAAGGAAGCCATTCGGCGAATCGAAGAGGAATAAGTGATCCTTGGTACAACCTTTCAGTCTCGCATCCGCTCGACAGCTCCCCTAGTAGGGGAGCCCTTGGCAAAATCGGAAACTTTCCCTTACTGCCAAGGCCTCTCCTACTAGGAGAGGTGGCATTGCGAAGCAATGACGGAGAGGTTATACAACGGAGATTTGACAAACAGGAAAGAGAGTATCCCTTTTTATGAAAATTGCATGTATTTCCCTTGGCTGCCCCAAGAACCAGGTCGATCTGGACGTGATGGTGCACATCCTGCTTTCGGCCGGTCACGAGACGGTGGCCGACCTGGGTGAAGCCGATGTTATTCTGGTCAACACCTGCGGCTTTATCGAGAGCGCCAAGACCGAGGCCATTGAGAACATTCTGGAGGCCTGCGCCTACAAGCAGCAGAACCCGGAGCTGAAGGTCATCGTCACCGGCTGCCTGGCCGAGCGTTACCGCAGCCAGATCGAGGAGGAGATCCCCGAGGTGGACGCTGTGGTGGGCTGTGCCTCCAACAAGGCCATTGACACCATCGTGGCCCGCCTGTTCCACGGCGAGAACCATCTGGAAAGCTACGGTGCCAAAAAGGACTTCCCGCTGGGCGGCAAGCGCGTCATCGGCACGCCTGCCCACTATGCGTACTTAAAGATCGCAGAGGGCTGCAACAACCGCTGCCACTACTGCGCCATCCCCGGCATCCGCGGCCCGCTGCACAGCCGCGATCTGGCCGACTGCGTGGCCGAGGCCCGCTGGCTGGCCGGTGAGGGCGTGAAGGAGCTGATCGTGGTGGCCCAGGACCCCACCGCCTATGGCGAGGACTGGGGCAAGCCCGGCAGCATCTGTGAGCTGCTGGACAAGCTGAACAAGGTGCCGGGCCTTGAGTGGATCCGCATCATGTACGCCTACCCGGAGCGCATCACCGATGACTTTATTGCTGCCATGAAGCGGAACGAGAAGGTGGTGCCTTACCTCGACCTGCCCATCCAGCACTGCAACGATACCATCCTCAAGAACATGAACCGCCGCTCCAACCGCGCAGAGCTGCTGGAGGTCATCGGCAAGCTGCGCCGGGAGATCCCCGGCATCACCCTGCGCACCACCCTGATCGCGGGCTTCCCCGGCGAGACCGAGGAGCAGTTCGAGGACCTGTGCAACTTTGTCAAGGAGGTCAGATTTGACCGTCTGGGCTGCTTTGCCTATTCTGCCGAGGAGAACACTGTGGCCGCAAAGATGGACGGCCAGATCGATCAGGAGACCAAGGACCGGCGCGCTGAGCTGGTGATGCAGATCCAGACCGGCATCATGGCCCAGAAACAGGCCGAGAAGGTGGGCCAGACCGTCCGTGTGCTCTGTGACGGCATCGACGAGGAGAGCGGCCTGTACCTCTGCCGCACCACCGGCGATGCCCCCGAGGTGGACGGCAATGTCTACGTTTCCAGCGAGGAGCCGCTCTACCCCGGCCAGTTCTATGATGTGCTGGTGGAAGACAGTGACCTTTACGATCTGTACGGCACGGTTGCAAAATAACAAATTGGAGGAATCTATATGAATCTGCCCAATAAGCTCACCCTGACCCGCATCATTCTGGTGCCGGTGTTCATGGTCTTCGTTTCCCTGACCCAGATCGGCACGGAAGATTTCAACCCCACCTGGTATCTGGTGGCGGGCATCATCTTTGCCGCGGCCAGCTTTACCGATTTTCTGGACGGCCATCTGGCCCGCAAGTGGAACATGGTCACCGACTTTGGCAAGTTTGCCGACCCGCTGGCCGACAAACTGCTGACCACCGTGGCCTTCATTTACATGCTGCGGGACGGCGTGTGCAGCCCGGTGGTGCTCTGCATCATCCTGGCCCGTGAGTTCGCCGTGTCCGGTCTGCGCATGGTGGCCGCCGGTGCCAAGGACGGCAAGGTCATCGCCGCCAACATGTGGGGCAAGGTGAAGACTGTGCTGCAGATGCTGACCATCATCTTCTACTACTTCGGCACCGCATTGACCTGGGGCAATTTCATTATGATAGGCGCTGACTGCGTGTTCCTCTCTTACTGGCTGTGCTGGCTGGTGGCCATTGCCACCGCCATCTCCGGCATCAAGTACCTGTGGGACAACCGCAGCTTCATCAATACCGCAAAATGATCAAGAAGATCGCCATTCTCTGCTCCATTTTCCTGAACCTCTGCATCGTGCGGTGGGAGCCGGTGGCCATCCGGATGACCTGGGAAGCGGTGGGCAACCAGACCTTCACCTTTTACACCGAGAACTCCAATGTCTTTGCGTTCTTTGTCTGCCTGCTGGTGGCGGTGTGTCAGGTAATCTGCCTGTTCACGGGGCGGCAGCTGCCCCGCTGGGTCAAGACACTCAAGTACATTGCCACCTGCTGCCTGACCATGACCTTCCTGACCGTGGTGTTCGTGCTGGGGCCCTACTGTGCCGACCAGGGCGGCGTGGTATTTCTGCTGACCGAGAGCTCCATGCTCTACCACCACCTGCTCAACCCGCTGTGTGCCTTTGTCTCCTTTGTCCTGCTGGAACGGGAGCCAAAGCTGCCTGCGCGGTGCGTTCCGCTGGCGTTGGTCCCCACGATGCTCTATGGCTCTGTGGCCCTCTGGGCCAATTACCAGCGGCTCATCACCGGGCCTTACCCGTTCCTGCTGGTCTATCAGCAGACCACCCGGCAGACGGTGCTGTGG
>OGTB01000724.1_pt1 | contig 25127 bp, 21 predicted proteins | sample 1553611 | NCBI WGS metagenome assembly OGTB01 (sample SAMEA2580032, study PRJEB22360) | human gut metagenome | biome: human gut; feature: human-associated habitat; material: faeces | place: Denmark | collected 2008/2010 | reverse complement strand
GGGCTGTTGTCAATCCTTATGCGAGCTTAAGTCTTTCGACCCTGATATCATGCTATATGGAGTAATCCAGATTCTCCAGTCTCTTTTTCCTACGCTCTACAAGATCTGCTATGGTAACCCCATCCACTACTTTATTCACAGCATTATACAGCTCCTGCCATACCTCCAGGGTCTCACAGGTATCGCAGCGTTCACAGATGTCCGCACCGTCTTCCAGACAGGCCACCGGTGCCAGCGATCCTTCCGTCAGCCGCAGGATCATTCCCACCGTATAATCTGCCGGGTCTTTTGCGATGCGGTAACCACCCTGTGCACCACGGACGCTCTTCACATATCCTGCCTTATTCAGCACAGCAATGATCTGCTCAAGATACTTTTCGGAAATCCCCTGTCTGGCAGCGATTTCTTTTACCTTGATACACTCTCCATTGTTGTTCAATGCCAGATCCAACATGACACGTACTGCATATCTTCCTTTGGTTGAAATTTTCATCCTATCCTCATTTCCGAGCATCCTCCTGCTCTGTTTCACTTTTCATATCAGCCTGCTTATTCCAAAGCAGTTCAAAACTGCTCCGATCTTTCTATGGTTTCCACAGATTCTACCTTATTTTTTCTTTATTTTTCTTTTTCCTATAGTTCATATAGGATTTGTGGAAACAACAGAAAAATCTGGAGAGCATCCACTCGAATGCTGTTCGGAAAAATCTCCTCCCATTCCTCGGAATGCTCTCCGGATTTTCGCATTACTTTACTGGCACTTCACCTTACTTGTAAGGGATAACGCCGCCATTATAATTGTCATTGATGAACTGCTTGATCTCATCGGACTTCAGAGTATCTACCAGCGCCTTGATCTTAGGCAGATTCTCGTTGCCTTCCTTAACAGCGATTACATTTACATAAGTAGCAGCTGCTTCGGAATCATCGCTCTCATACAGCAGAGCATCGTCTGCAACAGTCAGGCCTGCTTCCATAGCATAGTTGCCGTTCAGGACACCGAAGGATACTTCCGGAAGGGTTCTGGGAACCTGTGCTGCTTCCAGCTCTACGAAGGTGATGTTGTGAGGGTTCTCTACGATATCCTTGGTAGTAGCGGTCAGACCCACACCATCCTTCAGAGTGATGTAACCGTTATCCTGTAACAGTAACAGAGCACGTGCCTCATTGGTGGTATCGTTGGGTACTGCGATGGTTGCATTGTCAATGTTGTCTAAGCTGGTCTCGGTTCCGGGATACAGTCCGAAGGGCTCGTAATGGATACCGCCGGCATTTACCAGATGGGTACCTTTCTCCTCGTTGAAGCTCTCCAGATAAGGAATATGCTGGAAGTAGTTAGCATCGAAATCACCGGACTCTACTACTAAATTAGGCTGTACATAGTCATCAAAAATCTGAATCTCCAGAGTATAACCCTGCTCCGCTAACAGAGGCTTTGCTGCCTCCAGGATCTCTGCATGAGGTACTGCACTTGCAGCTACCTTGATAGTGGTATCGGTGTCAGCTACTTCCTTGCTTTCTGTTGCCTCGGTAGTCTGGGCAGCGGTTTCCTGGTTAGCTGTTGTTGCAGCTGCCTCGCTGGTCTGCGCAGCTGTTTCATTGCTTCCGCAGCCGGTCAGTGCGCTCACGGACAATGCTGCAACTGCGATCAAAGCAATCACTTTCTTTTTCATAATACTTCTCCTCCTAAATCTTTTGGTAAAAAATTTTAGTCTATTGAATCAGATGCCTTACATCTGCCTCAATCTTTTCGTTTTCCCTAACGGGTTCTCTTATCCAATTTCTTGGAAATCGTCATTCCGATATATTGCAGCAGCTGTACCAACAGTACCAACAATACTACTGTCACCAGCATAATATCGGTCTGGTAACGATAATAACCGTATCGGATCGCAATATCACCGAGTCCGCCTCCACCTACGGCACCTGCCATAGCGGAGTAGCCTAAGATTGTTCCCAGTGCAATGGTCGCATTCACAAGCAATGAGGTTCTGGATTCTGCCAGCATAACCTTCCAGATGATCGTCCACAGGTTAGCTCCCATGCTCTGTGCTGCTTCAATCACTCCGTGATCTACCTCCAACAGAGAAGATTCCACCATTCTGGCAATGAACGGTGCCGCTGCCAGAGTCAGAGGAACGATGGTAGCCGTCGGACCGTAGCTCTTTCCTACAATGATACGGGTCAAAGGGATGATCATGATCAACAAAATCAAAAACGGAATGCTTCGCACAATGTTGACGATCACATCCAGAATCTTATAAATGATCTTGTTCGGACGCAGTCCCTTCGGTGCGGTAATCACCAGGGCAATTCCCATAGGAAGTCCGAGTACATACCCCATAAATGTGGAAACAAGGGTCATATACAAAGTAACAAAGGTGCCTTCCACCAGCATCATAATCGTTGCATTATCCCACATAGTCTTTCAGCTCCTCCACTTCCAGTTTTCTCTCCTGTAAATAATGGATCATCTTGTTCGCCGCCATTTCATCCTCCGGCAGCTGTAAGATCATCTGTCCATGGGCGATACCGCCGATGTCCTTGGTATCCGCTAACAGGATATTAACGGGAGCCTTGCACTCCAGCACCATATTGGCGATCACAGGTTCAAATGAAGAATTCTCGGTGAAAACAATGCGGATGCAGCGTTTGCCGGACATTTCCTTTGCCTTGGGATCCACCATGAACACCAGCTTTCTTGCAGCTGCGGACTGGGGTCTGGAGAATACCTCCTCCACAGTACCATGCTCTGCCAGTTCTCCGGCATCAATAATGGCTACATGGGAACAGATCTCCTGTACCACCGCCATCTCATGGGTAATGATCACGATGGTGATGCCGTACTGTTTGTTGATGTCCTGTAATAATTTCAGGATCTCCTTGGTCGTCGTGGGATCCAGCGCACTGGTCGCCTCGTCACACAGCAGGATCTTCGGCGTATTGGCAAGAGCTCTTGCGATTGCCACACGCTGCTTCTGTCCTCCGGAGAGCTGGGAAGGATAAGCGTCTGCTTTTTCCTTCAGTCCTACGATCTCGAGCAGTTCCATAGCACGCTTTCTGGCCGCCTGCTTCTTCACACCCACGATCTCCATGGGGAAGCATACATTGTCCAGAACACTTCTCTGCATGAGCAGATTAAAATGCTGAAAGATCATCGCAATGCCTGTACGAACCTTACGAAGTTCTGCCTCGGTCAGTGTCGAAAGATCCTGATCTTCTACGACTACGGTTCCCGTGGTGGGCTTCTCCAGATAGTTCAGGCAGCGTACCAGGGTAGATTTTCCGGCACCACTCATACCGATGATGCCGTAGATGTCTCCCTTGTTGATATCCAGGCTGATGCCCTTCAGGGCCTCTACCTGATTATCCTTACCTATAAAAGTTTTTGTTACATTCTTGATCTGAATGATCGGTTCCATAAGTTCCTCCATTCCAGGTTCGCGCTTTTAAGGGGAGAAAAGCGCGGATTCCTTGAATTCCTAGTACCATGCCATACATTCTAACACAAGAATGCAAGTCTGTCCAGTTCTGCAAATTTCGTCTTAAGCTTCTGCAAACATCGGGGTGGACAGGTATCTGTCACCGGAATCGGGAAGCAATGCTACGACTGTTTTGCCTGCATTTTCAGGGCGTTTTGCGATCTGTGCTGCTGCGTACAGAGCAGCGCCGGAGGTGATTCCTACCAGGATACCTTCCTTATGAGCGATGAGGCGGCCGGTGGTAAATGCCTGATCGGTAGTAACGGTAAAGATCTCATCATAAATGCCGGTATTCAGAACGGAAGGAACGAATCCTGCGCCGATACCCTGCAGCTTATGAGGTCCGGGCTGTCCGCCGGAAAGTACGGGAGAATCTGCAGGTTCTACTGCTACGATCTTCACATTGGGGTTCTTGGATTTTAAATAAGTACCAATGCCGGTCACGGTTCCGCCGGTACCTACACCTGCTACGAAGATATCAACCTTGCCATCGGTGTCTTCCCAAATCTCAGGACCGGTGGTAGCTGCATGTGCGGCGGGGTTCGCGGGGTTATCAAACTGTCCGAGGATCACGGCTCCCGGGATGGACTTCTCCAGCTCTTCTGCCTTGGCGATGGCACCCTTCATGCCCTTGGAGCCTTCGGTCAGTACCAGCTCTGCACCGTATGCCTTCAGGAGGTTACGACGCTCCACACTCATGGTCTCGGGAAGGGTAAGAATGGTTCTGTAACCCTTGGCTGCAGCCACACTTGCCAGGCCGATACCGGTGTTGCCGGAGGTGGGTTCAATGATGGTGGAGCCTTCTTTTAAAATACCCTTCTTCTCGGCATCTTCGATCATTGCCAGTGCGATTCTGTCCTTAACGCTTCCTGCGGGATTGAAGTACTCCAGCTTTGCCAACAGTTCTACGCCTTCGATATTCTGATCCTTCAAGTAGTTTGTCACCTTTAAAAGGGGTGTATGTCCGATCAGCTGGGTTGCGGATGTGTAAATCTTACTCATAATAGAATCCTCCTTAAACCTGAAAATTGTGTTTGTTTTTATTTCCTACTTATCTGATATGGATGTTATGGATTTATACTATACTATTCCGCTAGGAATGTCAACAATTATTTCTAAAAATTTTTGAGAGTTGTGCCGTGGAACGGAAAATGGTATGATTTAATAATCAACACGTAGCCTCCATTGGGGCTAAGAGCCGCAGACCCGCTTATATCTCCGTAGCCCCAACAGCAAGTAAGAAACGCGGCACGCTCGTACTTTAGTACGATGCGCTCCTGTCGCAGAGCGTAGCGGTACATAAGCGGTCACAATACGACCGCTAAGTACCAACGTCTGCTTACGGCACTGCTTATTCTTATACCCAGCCAGGGCTACTGGTTTTTGAAAGCTTTCCAAAACGCAGAACTCCCGGAGTATGCGGTGCCATGTCGAAGATGTTTGTCGGAGGATGTTGATATTTTCTAGAAAAGTGCTGAAAGACAGGGGGAAAGCGGACACGATGTCCGCGTCAGCCGATTGTCGACATGGATGTCGACTGTAGGCGGCCCCGTCATGACGAGAACTACTCATCACTTTTCGTAGAAAATTCACATCCGGAGACCTTACATCGAGACATGTGTATCGCATGCTCCGGGAGTTCGTGGATTTTGCCAATGTATTCAACTAACTCTCAATTTACTCTGCCAGTTCTTCCCACTGTTCATATAATTTTTCCAATTGTTCCTGGCAGGAAGTCTGCTCTTTGGACAGCTCCTGCAGCTTTGCCACCTGGGTGCCGATGGCGGGATCGGACATTTCGGTGTCGATCTCGGAGATGCGGGCTTCCAGTTCGGCAATCTTTTCTTCGCATTTTTTCAGGTCGTTTTCTTTCTTGCGGAGTCTCGCCTGTTCTTCCTTCTGGGCTTTCCAGTCCAGTTTGACTTCGGATTCTGCAGCCTTAGCAGCAACAGCACTATCTGCATCCGCATTCTGCGGTGCATTAGCCTCTATGGCAGCCATCACGGTGTCGTGCTTTTCTAGATAGTAGTCATAATTTCCAACATAACTTACGAATTGTCCCTCCGTCAGATCCAGGATCCTGTGGGCGGTACGGTTGATGAAGTACCGGTCGTGGGAGACGTACAATATGGTCCCTTCGTAACCGTTCAGGGCGTCCTCCAGTATCTCCTTGGACATGATATCTAAGTGGTTCGTCGGCTCATCCAGGATGAGGAAGTTCGCATTGGAGAGTACCAGCTTGGCGAGAGACACGCGTCCGCGCTCACCGCCGCTCAGATCACTGATGCGCTTGAACACATCCTCCCCGGTAAAGAGAAAAGCCGCCAGTACATTGCGGATCTGGGTATTGTTCAGGTAGGGATAATCGTCCGAGATCTCTTCGAACAATGTCTTCTCGCTGTGGAGCACATGATGCTCCTGATCGTAATAGCCGATCTCTACATTGGAACCTAAGCGGAAAGTGCCCTGATCGGCAGGAACGAGACCGTTTAAGATCTTAAGCAGAGTGGTCTTGCCGCTGCCATTATCACCGATGATCGCCACGTGTTCACCGCGCTTGATCTCGAAATTGACATCGGTAAAAAGCTTATGGGAGTCAAAGCTTTTGGACAGATGCTCCACAGTCAGCACATCATTGCCACTTAAGATCCGGGGCGTCAGCGTCAGCTTCATATCCGTGCGAACCTCGGAGGGCTTTTCGATGACCTCGATCTTGTCCAACATTTTCTCCCGGCTTTCTGCACGCTTGATGGACTTTTCCCGGTTAAAGGATTTTAATTTTTCAATGACTTCTTCCTGATGCTTGATGTCACGCTGCTGGTTCATATAGGCATTCCAGGCAGCGACACGCAACTGTTCCTTTTTTACGGCATAATCGGAGTAATTACCCATAAAGGTCGTAGCCTTAGACTGGTCGATCTCGATGACTTTCCCGGCGATCCGGTCCAGGAAATACCGGTCGTGGGAGACGATGAGAACGGCTCCTTTGTAATTTAGCAGATAAGTCTCCAACCAGGCGATGGAGGTCATATCTAAGTGGTTGGTCGGCTCGTCTAAGATGATCAGATCCGGATTTTGTAACAGAAGCCGTCCTAACGCCACACGGGTCTTCTGACCGCCGGAGAGCGTGGCAACCGGTTTGGAGAATTCATCTTCGGTAAAACCCAGTCCCTTTAACACACCGACCAGCTCGCTACGGTAGAGATAGCCGCCGCCGGTCTCGAAAGCATGGGTGAGAGAGGTGTACTGCTTCATAAGGTCTTCCAGAGCGTCCCCATCAGCATGCTTCATATTGTTTTCGCATTCTCGGATCTTTTCCTCCAGGCGCAGCAGATCCGCCTTGACGGATAACAGTTCCTCGTAAATGGTGTGAGAGGTGTCTACGGTGCTGTTTTGGGCGAGATACCCAAGTGTCTTGTCCTTTGCCAGAACCACCTGTCCGTCATCGGGAGTCATTTCTCCTACAATGATGCGGAGCAGTGTCGTTTTCCCGGCACCGTTGATGCCCACAATGGCAGCTTTTTCATGATCCTCTATATGAAAAGAGACATTTTTCAATACCTGATTTTCCACAAATGCTTTTGAAATATTCTGACAAGATAATATCATGGTAGTAAGTATCCTTTATTTCCAGCCCACACAGAACGGGCTTTTTAAATTTTATTGTAACGAAAAGAAGAAAACCTGTCAATTCATTGACAAGTTTTTAACATATGGTGTATACTTAAAAAAATCGGAGGTGAAAGTATTGGAAGCAAAAGAAATTTCACAGGCTGTGATCGGCAGACTGCCCAGATACTTTCGATATTTGGGGGAACTTAAGGATGAAGGTGTAGAACGTATCTCTTCGCAGGAGCTTTCCGGACTGATGAAAGTGACCGCATCCCAGATACGTCAGGATTTTAATAATTTCGGTGGTTTCGGTCAGCAGGGCTACGGATATAATGTAGAATATCTGTACCGTGAGATCGGTAAGATATTAGGACTGGATAAGCAGCACAATTTCGTTATTATCGGAGCTGGTAATCTGGGCAGAGCCCTGGGTAATTATTTGAACTTCGAGCGTCGTGGTTTTATTTTCAAGGGAATGTTCGATGCGAACCCGGAGCTTGTGGGGAAGGATGTCCGTGGTGTGAAGGTTATGCCCATGGAGCAGTTGGAATCTTTTATCCGGGAGAATGACATTGATATTGCAGTACTGACGATTCCCAAGACCAGTGCCGTAGAAGTGGCTGACAAGCTGGTGGCGAACGGGATCCGTGCCATTTGGAACTTTGCGCATGTGGATCTGAACGTTCCGGAGGGAATACAAGTAGAGAATGTACATCTGTCAGACAGTTTAATGAAACTTTCGTATAATATTAACCGTTACAGTTCAGATATAAAATAATGAGCCTCAGGGAAAAACAAGCGGCTGCGAAGCGGGATGAAGAGTGCGATAGCACGAATTCGTGAGCTTACGAGAAAGTAAGGCATAAAGGGAGTGATATTATGGGCAACGATAACGCAGGGGAAAATGCGAGGAACCGGCAGGAAGCTTTTAAAAGTGCACTTGCCGGAAAGCGTCTGCCCGTACTCACTTTGGACAATAAATGGTACAAGTTGCTGAATAAGACAGGTTCTGTTCCGTTAAAGGAGACGGAGAATTCCTTGAACCAGTTGTTAAAACGACAGGGAAAGCTGAATACGGAGTCGAAGGAAATCCGTAATCTGAAAAAGAAGCTGATGAAAGAGATCGTTCCCATGGTGAACGAAGTGGATCAGCAGGGTGAGAACAGCAAGCTGAACAAGCAGATCGAAGAACATAAGCGACTGATCGAAGAATGTAATGAGAAGCTGGAAGCTTATGAAGATGAGCTGAAAGACCTCCCCCGGGAGATCGAAAGATTAAATATTCAGCTTATGATGTTTACTATGGAGTGCTGCTATGATATTATGAAGGATAATGACAAACAGATTCATGAGACTGCAGACTGGGTGAGCGCGATACGTATTGAGTTGAAAAAGCGTCTGATCGAGAAACAGCAGAAGGAACAGCAGAATCAGGAGATCTATAACTACATGCATGACATCTTTGGTGCAGAGGTGGTCAATCTGTTTGACATGAAATATAATCCGGAGCAAAAATAGTATGAAATATCTGGTAACTGCACAGGAAATGAAGCAATACGATAAGAATACCATAGAGTACCTCGGCATACCGGGGCCGGTTCTGATGGAGAGAGCGGCACTGGCAGCGGAGGATTTTATAAAAGAGCGCTTTGATGCCGTGAAAGAACGGACGAAAGTGCTCATTTTTGCTGGTATGGGGAACAATGGCGGCGATGGCCTGGCGTTAGCAAGACTTCTTGCGGCGGACGGATACGCAGTCGCAGTAAAATGCGTGGGAGATATGCAGAGAGCTACGAATCAGTGGAAATCGCAGTGGCAGACTTTGCAACATTTTCCGGTGAAGACAGACAGTAATATTGCGGTGGATGAATATAATGTAATTGTAGACGCCCTCTTCGGCGTGGGATTAAGCCGCCCTGTGGAGGGAAACTATGCGGATGCCGTAAAAGAGATGAACAAGGCAGAGGGATTTAAGATGGCACTGGATGTGCCAAGCGGTATCTGCTCAGATACCGGCAGAGTGCTGGGTTGTGCATTTCTGGCGGATGCCACGGTCACTTTTGGTTTCTGTAAGAGAGGACTGGTACTGTATCCCGGTGCGGAATACGCCGGAGAAGTCCGGACTGCGAATGTGGGGATCGGACAGGAGAGCTTCTTAGGACAGGAACCAGAAATGTACACTTATGAGAAAGGCTCCGTACAGTTACTTAAGAGAAACGCTGCGGGGAACAAAGGAACCTTCGGCAAAGCACTGCTTGTTGCAGGAAGTAACGGCATGGCGGGGGCAGCTATTTTGGCGGCGAAAGCAGCCTATCGTACCGGAGCCGGTATGGTAAAAGTCATCACTGCCGAAGAGAACCGACAGATCATACAGCAGGGGATTCCGGAAGCGTTGTACGGCTCCTGCAGACAGCTGACGGAGAGCTTAGACTGGGCGGATGTCATCGCCATAGGTCCCGGCATCGGCAGAGAAGAACAGGCACTGCAATGTCTGAAGACCGTGGTGGAGAGAAGCAGGAAGCCGCTGGTGCTGGATGCAGATGCCCTAAACCTCCTGGCAGAGGAGAGCGGCAGGATGCTGGCAGAAGAACTGCGCGCCCAGGGTGCGGAAGGCAGAGTGATCCTTCTGACACCTCATGTGGGGGAAATGTCAAGACTGCTAAAACGGACGACCTCAGAGTGCAAGGACGACCTCCCCACATGTGCGAAAATACTGGCAGAACGATTTCATGCCGTAGCAGTTGCCAAGGATGCGAGGACTGTGGTATGTAAGGAACAGGGAGCCTGCTATCTGAATACCACGGGCAACAGCGGAATGGCTACGGCAGGCAGCGGAGATGTGCTGACCGGCGTGATCCTGGGATTGCTGGCGCAGGGAATGGATGCCCCGGAGGCTGCGACCTGTGGCGTATATCTGCACGGCATGGCAGGTGATCTGGCGGCCGGACTTCATACCGAATATGGTGTGATGGCGGGAGATATCGCCGAATGTCTGATGAAAAATCAAAATAAGAAAGCGTGAAAATATGACGAGAGAACTGCAGGAAAAATTAGAGTCCTATCAACGGGTATGGGCGGAAGTGGATCTGGATGCCATCTGGGAAAATATGGTCCATATGAAAGAAAACATTGCGGAGAATACGAAAATACTGGCTGTCATTAAGACGGACGGATATGGTCATGGTGGTGTTCCCATCGCGAAAATGTTAGAGCAGCTGGACTTCATGTTCGGCTATGCAGCAGCCACTTATGAAGAGGCACATGTACTCAGAGAAGCAGGCGTGAAGAAACCGATCCTGATCCTGGGATATACTTTTCCCTATTGCTACGAAGAATTGATCCGGGAGGAGATCCGCCCGGCAGTCTACCGCAGGGATACGGTGGAAGAGCTGGTCGCAGCAGCGGCAAAGGTCGGACAGAAGGCAAAGGTTCATATCAAGGTAGATACCGGCATGGGAAGAATCGGCATTACGCCGGATGAGGAAGGACTGGAGTTCGTCAGATTCCTTATGGGACATCCGGAGCTGGAAGTGGAGGGCATCTTCACCCATTTTGCCAAATCCGATGAAGAAGATAAGACTTCTGCAAACCATCAGCTGGAACTTTTTCAGAATTTTATCGACAGAATACAGACAGAGCTGGGGCTTACTATTCCCGTTAAGCACTGCGCAAACAGTGCGGCTATTTTGGAAATGCCCCAGGCGAATATGGATATGGTCCGTGCTGGTATCACTACTTACGGTCTGTATCCTTCCGAAGAAGTGAGAAAGGATATTGTACCCTTACGGGCAGCCATGTCTCTCTACAGTCATATTGTATACTGTAAGACGATTCATGCGGGACAGAGCGTCAGCTACGGCGTTTACGGCACAGAAGGATACCAGAGTAGCCACGATCCCCGTAGGTTACGGAGACGGTTATCCCAGAAGTCTGTCCGGAAAAGGCTATGTACTGATCCGGGGGAAGAAGGCACCAATCCTCGGAAGAGTCTGTATGGATCAGTTCATGGTAGATATTTCGGAGATTCCGGGAGTTATGGAGGGCGACAAAGTAACTCTTCTCGGTGTGGACGGTACAGAGCGGATCACCGCGGAAGAATTGGGAGAACTCTCCGGCAGATTTAATTATGAATTTGTCTGTGATCTGGGGAAAAGAATTCCCAGGGTCTACATACAGCATGGTGAGATCACAGAAGTAAGAGACTATTTTGAAAATTTCTGACGGATCAAAAGTGTTCGTATAACTCCGTAAGAATCGGCAATACTTATCTTAAATCGCTGATGTAAGGAGTAGAAATGAGAAGAGGAGATGTCTATTACGCGGATCTGCGGCCGGTGATCGGCTCGGAACAGGGCGGTATCAGACCGGTGCTCATCATCCAGAATGATGTGGGCAACAAACACAGTCCTACCGTGATCTGCGCTGCAATCACCTCAAAGATGAATAAGGCGAAGCTGCCTACACACATTGAATTAAATGCCCGTCTCTATGATATGGATAAGGATTCGGTAGTGCTTCTGGAACAACTGCGCACCATTGACAAGAAGAGATTAAAGGATAAAGTATGTCATCTTGACGGTGATATTATGCGGAGAGTGAACCGGGCACTGAAGGTAAGCCTGGAACTGGATACATAGCCTGATACCCTGCGTATCCAGAGGAATATATAAAATAATTAAAATACGAAAGGATGAAATGAACGATGGATATCAGTGGGCCTGTGGCCATATTACTCTTTTTCCTGCTGTTACTGGTAGATATGTTTTTTTACGGATTTGATGCTGCCATTGACAACCTCAATGAAAAAGAGATCTTACATAAAGCAGAGGAAGAAAAGGATCGCCGGTCGGTGCGGCTTTCTGAGATGGTCAGCCGTCCGGGGATCTATATCAATACGGTACAGTTAGTCATTACGCTGATCAATATTTTAATGGGTGCCTTTTACCTGAATATCTGGCTGCAGGCGATCGACAACGGCCTGCATGTGATCAATGTCGGCGGATTGTCGCTTCAAAATGTTCCCACGGGAGTGATCTCCGGGATTGCAACGGTATTGTCTTTTGTTGCCATGATTTATATTCTGCTGACCTTCGGAGTACTGATCCCGAGAAAAATGGCATCCAGGAAACCGGAAAAGTGGGCATATGCCTGCATTGACCCGATCTTTTGGATTACGAGACTGTTATCTCCCTTGACGGGGCTGGTAAATCTGACTGCAAAGGGAATATTATTCCTCTTCGGTGTCCGCAATAACACAGATGAAAATGATGTGACCGAGGAAGAGATTATTAACATGGTTCAGGAAGGGCATGAACAGGGTGTGATCCAGGCCAGTGAAGCGGAGATGATCTCCAATATTTTTGAATACGGAGACAAGGAAGCTCAGGACATCATGACGCACCGCGGAAGTATTGTAGCCATCGACGGCGAGACGAAGTTAAAAGATGCCATTGCTTCCATGCTGGAAGGCAAGAACAGCCGTTATCCGGTATATGAAGAGAACATTGATCATATCATCGGTATCTTACATCTGAAGGATGCCATGCGGTTCCACATCAGCGATGATAAACTGGATCTGCCCATTGCAAAGCTGGATGGGCTGCTCAGAGAGCCTTATTTTGTGCCTCAGACCAAAAATATTGATGAACTGTTCAAAGAGATGCAGTCCCAGAAACTACAGATGGTCATTGTTGTAGACGAATACGGTCAGACTGACGGACTGATCGCCATGGAGGACATCCTGGAGGAAATCGTCGGTAATATCATGGATGAATATGATGAAGATCAGGAATATATCAAGAACCGCGGTAAGGGCGAATATGTCATGGAAGGTAAGACTCCGCTTAAGGAAGTGGAAGAGCTGTTAGACATTACCTTTGACGAGGAGGAATTCGAGACGTTAAACGGCTTCCTGATCTCGAGGCTGGACAGGATCCCGGAGCCGGATGAACAGTTTGATGTGGACTATAAGGGATATAATTTCAAGATCCTTTCCGTGGTCAAAAAAATGATCGGAAGTGTCCTCGTCAAAAAGCTTCCGGAGGAAAAAACACTGGAGAATGCAGAAGACGGACAATCAGTGCTTGAAGAAAAACAAAAATAATGCTATGATAAAAAAAGCGTTATTGCGCAGGCGTTGCGCATACAAAGAGAAAGAAACTTTAAGTTCAAAGGAGTAACAAAGATGTCAGGACATTCAAAATTTGCTAATATTAAGCATAAAAAAGAGAAAAACGATGCAGCAAAGGGTAAGATTTTCACTATTATCGGACGTGAAATTGCAGTCGCTGTAAAAGAGGGCGGTCCCGATCCTGCTAACAACTTTAAACTGGCTACCGTTATCGCCAAAGCTAAGGCTAACAACATGCCAAATGATACTATCGATCGCGGTATTAAGAAGGCAGCCGGCGATGTAGGCAATGTGAACTACAAGTACGTGACTTACGAAGGTTACGGTCCCAACGGTATCGCCATCATCGTAGATGCACTTACCGACAATACCAACCGTACCGCTGCAAATGTCAGAAGCGCATTCACCAAGGGACAGGGTAACGTAGGTACTCCCGGATGCGTATCCTTTATGTTCGATAAAAAGGGCCAGATCATCGTGGACAAGGAAGAGTGTGATATGGAAGCGGATGATCTGATGATGACAGCACTGGATGCCGGTGCGGAAGACTTCTCCGAAGAGGAGGACAGCTTCGAGATCCTGACCGATCCCGATAATTTCGAAGAGGTACGTAAAGCACTGGAGGATGCCGGAATTCCCATGATCAGTGCGGAAGTCACAATGATTCCTCAGAATTATGTAACTCTGACCGATGAGACTGCCGTGAAGAATTTACAGAGAACACTGGATCTGTTAGAAGACGATGATGACGTTCAGGCAGTTTATCACAACTGGGACGAATAATTCGAAAGGGTAGGGGTAGCAGCATGGAGAAACTTGCTATTGTAGTTCCTTGTTATAACGAAGAAGAGGTGCTGAAGATTGCTTCCGAAGCACTGAGGGGGGTACTGGATGATCTGATCCGCAAAGGGAAGATTGCGGAAGACAGTTTTATCCTGTTTGTTAATGATGGAAGTAAGGATCGTACATGGGAGCTGATCGAAGAAGAACATCAGGCGCATCCGGTACAGGTATGCGGCGTGAAACTGGCAGGCAATGTGGGACATCAGTTCGCACTGACCGCCGGACTGATCACGGCGATGGATCTGTCCGATGTGACGGTTTCCATCGATGCGGATCTGCAGGATGATGTGGCTGTGATCGAAGAGATGATCGATAAGTTCCATAACGGCTGTGACATCGTATACGGTGTCCGTAAGGAACGTAAGACCGATACTTTCTTCAAACGTACCACTGCGCAGGGGTTCTATAAGGTTATGGAGATGATGGGCGTCAAGACGGTTTACAATCATGCGGATTTCCGACTGATGTCCAAGCGTGCGGTAGAACAGTTCTCCAAATATCAGGAAACGAACCTGTTCTTAAGAGGTATGATGCCTCTGATCGGTTACCAGACCGACTGTGTATATTATGATCGTAAGGAAAGAGTGGCCGGGGAATCCAAGTATCCGTTAAAGAAAATGCTGGCACTGGCATTTAACGGGATTTCTTCTTTCAGTGTGAAGCCGATCAGCATGATCCTGGGAGCCGGTGTGATCATTGTAATATTAAGCATTCTTGCGGCAATCTATGCACTGATCTCTTATTGCACCGGACATGTGGTACCGGGATGGACTTCTTTGATTCTGTCCATCTGGTTCTTGGGCGGTATTCAGCTGATGGCCGTCGGACTGGTAGGTCAGTATATCGGCAAAATCTACATTGAAGTAAAACATCGTCCCAGATATAACATCGAAAAGGTACTGAAATAATGAATTATAAAAAAAGCATTTTAAGTGTTGTATTGTGGTTCATTTATGCAATAATAGTGGGCACCGGAATGGTAGGCACGGCTATGGCCGTGACCCTGCCTGCGTACGGTGCCCTTATTATCACAGGGGTTTGGCTTGCGGTGACAGGACTGGCTGTGTTTCTTCTACATAGATTTTTGGAGAAAACAAAGCACCCATTTTCGGAAGACAGACAACAGATAAAACTGATCGCGGAAAGCCTGTTGGTGGTTGCGCTGATCGCAGTTGGTATTGTACTTCGTACCGGAGAAATCATGCGGTATGATCTGTCCGCAGGGGGCGGAAATATCTGGTTTGATACCGTCATGGTTACTGAGAATACACAAATTCCGCAGGTGGTGCATGGAGCGGTATATTTTTATCTGCAGGTATTACATGGTCTGCTGGTTTTTCTGGGCAATAAAATGACAGCGGCTCTGATCCTTCAGGTGATATTGCAGATCCTGTCCGGAATTTTTCTCTATTTTGCATTAAGAAAAATGTCGGGTGCGGTAACAGCAGTGGTGACATTCGCATATTGGATGCTGTGCCCGGTGATCTCAGAGGTGGTTATTCTGGGACCGGAAACGCTGTACATACTTCTGTGGATGATTGGGTTGTGCATAACAGCAGAGTCCCTGGATCATTTTGTACAGTCGGGAGCTGAACCGGGGATCCGCTCCGTAATCGGTTTCTTTTTTGCCGGGGTAGCTACGGGCGTTCTGGGATATCTGGATGTTATGGGTTTTTTATTATTGCTACCGATATTTTCTGTGATTTTTTTGGTAACACAGGAGAAGATTCGACTGGCTCGTAAAATCGGTGCGGCTATCCTTGGAATTGTGGGAAGCCTGGCGGGCTTTTTGCTTTCCATAGCTTTAGATGCCGTAGGCAGCGGTAAAATGATGGAAAATGTACTGGCAGCATGGGGAAAGGTCTATCTTCCGGAAAATTTTGTATTACCGGTAACCATTGAAAACGATAATGCGATAACCATTGCAGTAGTTGCGATTCTCGGAATCGGAGTTTTTGGATTTTGGTGCCGGAAGAGCCTGGAAAGACAATCCGTGTGGCTGGTAATTGCCCTTTCCCTGGGTGGGATGATCTGTTATGGAATGACGAGTGCGGAAATGCAGGGATTTACTTTGCTGTATCTGATCATAGCTGTGGTGGCCGGTGCAGGAGTACAGGCAGTCCTGCCGTATGAGCTTACACAACAGAATGCATTGCAGCAAGTCCGGGGAGCAGTCGAAGAACCTACGGCGGAAACCAAGCCGAAGAAACGACAGCTTAAGATACAGGATCTGGAGGAAGAAGGGCTTCCTGCAGAAACAGACAATAAAGTGCAATTGATCGAGAATCCGCTTCCGGTTCCGAAAAAACATGTTCCCAAAGTGTTGGATTATAAATTGAATGATGATGTCTCCGATTTTGATTATCCTGTAGCGGATGATGATGATTTTGACCATTAAAATTGTGTGATGAAAAGAAGAAAAACGGACACACTAAAGGCGATACTTTAAAAAAGGTATCGTCTTTTTTATTTTTAAGAAAGGCCGGTAAAAGTATGAGTGATATGAAAAGTGAAAAAGAAAAAGCGGAAGCGGAAGAACACAGAGATGAACGGATCGAAAAAACCGGACAGATCACCCTGCAGGATCATGTGGGGGAACAGAAGATACATTTGCTTACGATCATCGGAGAAGTGGAAGGGCATGAGAATCTTGCAGGGAATTCCAAGACGACGAAATATGAACACATTCTTCCTCAACTTGCGGCAATCGAAGACAGTGAAGAAATCGGCGGTGTGCTGGTGCTGTTAAATACTATGGGTGGAGATGTGGAAGCAGGACTTGCCATTGCTGAAATGCTGGCGTCGTTGAGTAAACCTACGGTATCTCTGGTCCTGGGAGGCAGCCATTCCATAGGCGTTCCCATAGCAGTCAGCTGTAAATATTCTTTTATTGTCCCAACGGGAACTATGGTGATACATCCGGTACGGACGAACGGTATGGTGATCGGTGTTCCACAGACTTTTGAATATTTTAAGCTGATTCAGGACAGAATTACGGGGTTTGTGTGTCAACATTGCAGGATCAGCCGGCAGAAGCTGGAAGATCTCATGATGGAGACCGGATTCCTGACGAAAGATGTCGGCAGTATCCTGGTAGGAGAAGATGCTGTGAAACACGGTATCATTGATGAAGTGGGCGGGATTGACCGCGCAATCCGAAAGCTTCGGGAGATGATGGACAGCAATATAAAAAAGGATGACAAGGCAGTGGAAAAATGATATACTTCTAATTATGACTATTAGGCTAACGTAAAAGAAAAGCATCGTAGATTCGATTTTACTAATGCGGTTCTGAATAGTTATATTCGTATTAACATTAAAGTTAGGGGTATGATGACATGGCATCTTCATCAGGCAAAAGAACATCATCTTCCGGCAGGACAAGAAAAAGTACGACGAGCAGCCGCAACAGGCAGGCGCAGAGATCTGCACAGGACAGTGAACTTTTTCACGAGATTGGTCTGATCGTCCTGTTTGTTGCGATGTTGATATTATTTTGTTGCAATTTTGGTATTATCGGTCCGGTTGGCAATGCAATCAGTGGGGTCTTATTTGGCATTTTCGGATTCACTGCGTATATTGCGCCTATTGTAATATTTCTGGCGGTGGCTTTCTGGTTCGCCAATGAGGGGAACCCAACTGCTGTGCGGAAAATGATCGCCGGTGTCGTATTGTTTTTAATGATCGGTGTAGTATGCGATCTGATCACGAAGACTGCCGGTTCCATGGAACAGTACGATATCAAGCTGTTATATACGAACTGCAGCACCGGCAAAAAAGGCGGCGGTATTCTGGCAGGCAGTATCTGTTATCTGTTGTTACATTATCTGGAGACCGTAGGAACAGTGCTGGTAGTGCTTTTGTGTTCATTGATCAGTCTGATCCTGGTAACAGAGCGATCCTTCTTAAACAGTATGCGTAACGGCGGCGACAGGATCCGTGAAATGTCCAGAGAAGACGCGGTGCGTAGACGAGAGAATGCCGAAATCCGCAGGCAGGAGCAGGAAGAGCGTACTTCCCAAAGAGAGGAAGCACGCCGCATCCGCGAAGAGGAGCGCCGGATCCGTGAAGAAGAGCGAAGACTTCGCGCTGAGGAGAAAGAGAACGAACAGATCCTGAATGCTGTCCCCCGCAGAGAGAAAAAGGTGACAGGAGTTATGATGGATACCTCCTTGAAAAAGCAGGATACACAGCCTGCCGGTAGACGGGATGATATCCATGAGATCGTATACGAAGAGGATGCACAGGAAGCTCCTGAAGTGGAAGAGACCCGGGTGACTTCCAGTGATTTTGATAAAATCAATGTGACGGATATGCATCAGGTGACGATGCAGGAAGCAGTGGGGGAGGCTTCTTATGAAGATATACCGGTGGAGGAAGTAAGCAGCGCAGCTACGTTTAAAAAGCCTTTTGAACGCAGAGAGTCCTGGCAGGAGGAAGCGGCGCTTCTGACGCCCCAGGCGGAAGCTATCCGGATCCATAAGGAAGACATTCCGGAGCATGAGGAGACACCTGCAGAACCGGCTGAGAGCCGCGTACGCCCGAAGATCACGGCACCGGAGCCTCCTAAGGGGAATTCCCTGGCGGAAGACCAGATACATAAGGATATTGCAAAGGCAGCCAAACAGCCCACGGCAGAATACCGGATCCCTCCTTTGAGTCTGTTACAGAAGGGAAAGGCGTCTACGGGAGATTCTTCCAGAGAATTAAAAGAGACTGCCATGCGCTTGCAGCAGACACTGAATACTTTCGGTGTGAAGGTAACGATCACCGATATCAGTCAGGGCCCTAGTGTTACCCGGTATGAATTACAACCGGAGCAGGGGGTAAAGGTATCTAAGATCGTAGGTCTGGCAGACGATATCAAATTGAATCTGGCAGCCACGGATATACGTATCGAGGCACCAATCCCAGGCAAGGCTGCCATCGGTATCGAAGTCCCGAACAAAGAAAATATGACTGTGGCACTCCGTGATCTTTTAGAAAGTAACGAATTCCGGGAATTTAATTCCAACATAGCTTTTGCCGTAGGTAAGGATATTGCTGGCAAGACGGTAGTAGCGGATATTGCCAAGATGCCCCATATGCTGATCGCCGGAGCTACCGGTTCCGGTAAATCCGTATGTATTAATACCCTGATCATGAGTATTTTGTACAAGGCACATCCGGATGATGTAAAACTGATCATGGTAGACCCTAAGGTCGTAGAACTGAGTGTGTATAACGGCATTCCTCATCTGCTGATCCCGGTAGTGACAGACCCAAAGAAAGCATCTGCTGCATTGCATTGGGGTGTCAGTGAGATGGAAGACCGTTACCGGAAGTTCGCGGATTATAATGTCCGTGATCTGAAGGGCTATAATAAAAAGATAGAGACCATGCCTGTTTGCGAGGGAGAGGAACGGCCTAAGAAGATGCCGCAGATTGTTATTATCGTAGACGAACTTGCGGATCTGATGATGGTATGTCCCGGCGAGGTAGAAGAATCCATCTGTCGTCTGGCACAGCTTGCCAGAGCGGCAGGGATCCATCTGATCATTGCTACCCAGCGACCCAGCGTGGATGTCATCACCGGTCTGATCAAGGCGAACATGCCCAGCCGTGTGGCATTCTCCGTGTCCAGTGGCGTGGATTCCCGTACAATCCTGGATATGAACGGAGCCGAAAAACTTTTGGGAAAAGGAGATATGCTGTTCTACCCTCAGGGCTATTCGAAGCCGGCCCGTGTACAGGGAGCTTTCGTATCGGATAAGGAAGTATCCGATGTGGTGGATTATCTGAAAAATCAGACCCTTGGCAATGTCTATAACAGCTATGCCGAGGATATAGAAGAAAAGATTAAAAATATCGGCTCATCGGGAGGCTCTTCCGGAAGCGGATCCGGCGGTGGCAACGGCAGAGACGAATATTTTGAGGAAGCCGCGCGTTTTATTATAGACAAGGATAAGGCATCCATCGGAATGCTGCAGCGTGTGCTTAAGATCGGCTTTAACCGTGCCGCCAGGATCATGGATCAATTGTGTGAGTACGGCGTGGTCGGCGAAGAAGAAGGCACAAAGCCCAGAAAGGTACTTATGAGTATGGAACAGTTTGAACAGTTGTTAGAGGAAATCTGACATGGAGAACTGTCTGAATAAACGGAGGGAAAATATGAAAACAGATATTGAAATCGCACAGGAAGCGGTCATGGAACCAATCACGAACGTTGCGGCAGGTATTGGCATCGATGCAGATGACCTGGAGCTTTACGGCAAGTACAAAGCAAAACTTTCTGAGGAATTTCTGGAAAAAATACAAGCTCGTCCCAACGGAAAATTGATTCTGGTAACAGCAATCAACCCGACTCCCGCCGGAGAGGGCAAGACGACCACCACGGTAGGATTGGGAGAAGCTTTCGGACGAATGGGGAAAAAAGCAGTGATCGCTCTCAGAGAGCCATCTCTTGGTCCCTGTTTCGGTATCAAAGGCGGTGCAGCCGGCGGTGGATATGCTCAGGTAGTACCTATGGAGGAACTGAATCTTCATTTTACCGGAGATTTTCATGCAATTACTTCTGCAAACAATCTGCTGGCAGCACTTTTGGACAACCATATCCAGCAGGGCAATGAACTTGGCATTGATACCAGACAGATTGTCTGGAAGCGCTGTGAAGACATGAATGATCGTGTCCTGCGTAATATCGTAGTGGGGCTGGGCAATAAGACAGACGGCTATGTCAGAGAGGATCATTTTGTCATCACTGTGGCCAGTGAAATTATGGCAATTCTGTGCCTGGCTGACGATATGAAGGATCTGAAGGATCGTCTGTCCCGTATCGTGGTGGCCTATAACTATCAGGGAGAACCGGTAACGGCAGGTCAGCTGAAGGCAGTAGGCGCTATGGCAGCTTTGTTAAAGGATGCTATAAAACCGAATCTGATCCAGACACTGGAGCATACCCCTGCTCTGGTACACGGCGGACCGTTTGCCAATATTGCACATGGATGTAATTCTGTCAGAGCGACCAAAGCTGCCATGAAGATGGCGGATTATTGTATTACGGAAGCCGGTTTCGGCGCCGATCTGGGTGCGGAGAAGTTCTTTGATATCAAGTGCCGTAAAGCCGGACTTACCCCTGATGCGGTTGTACTGGTAGCAACGATCCGCGCATTGAAATACAATGGCGGTGTAGCAAAAGCGGATCTGGGTGCAGAGAATCTGGATGCCCTGAAAAAGGGTATTGTCAACCTGGAGAAACATATTGAGAATCTGCAGAAATATGGTGTACCCGTAGTTGTGACCCTGAATTCCTTCATCACGGACAGTGCGGCAGAGACTGCTTATGTCAGAGATTTCTGTGAAGCAAGAGGTTGTGAGTTTGCACTCTCGGAAGTATGGGAGAAGGGTGGCGAAGGCGGAATCGCTCTGGCTGAAAAAGTATTAAAGGCAATGGAAGAGAAAGAGAATGATTTCCATGTCCTCTATGAGGATGAAATGCCTCTTGCGGATAAGATCACAAAAATTGCGAAGGAAATCTACGGTGCATCCGGCGTAAACTTTGCACCTGCTGCTGTAAAGCAGTTAAAACGACTGACGGAGCTGGGCTTCGGTAATCTGCCGGTATGTATGGCGAAGAATCAATATTCCCTGTCGGATGATCCCACACTGTTAGGAAGACCATCCGGATTTGAATTAAACGTAAGAGAGGCTTATGTATCTGCCGGCGCCGGTTTTGTCGTAGTACTCACCGGTGCGGTCATGACCATGCCGGGACTGCCCAAGGCACCTGCTGCCTACAATATTGATGTGGATAACAATGGGAAGATCACAGGATTATTCTAGTAAGGAGGACTGGTGTCCCATGGCACAGTTGATAGATGGAAAAGCTATTTCCGCACAGATCAAAGAGGAAGTAAAAGAAAAAGTTGCAGCTTTAAAAGAGCAGGGGCGTGAAGTGACTCTGGCTGTGATTCAGGTAGGAGCCGATCCGGCTTCTTCCGTATATGTTCGAAATAAGAAAAAAGCATGTGAATACGTGGGTGTTCGTTCTCTGGCGTATGAACTTCCGGAGGAGACCACAGAAGAAAAGCTTCTGGAGCTGATCCGAGAAATGAATGACAGAACGGATGTGAACGGCATTCTGGTGCAACTGCCGTTACCCAAACACATTGATGAGGAAAAGGTATTGGATGCCATTTCTCCTTTAAAGGATGTGGACGGATTCCATCCGCAGAATGTCGGTGCGCTCTGTATCGGCAAACCGGGATTTGTATCCTGTACACCTGCCGGTGTGATCCAGCTCCTTAAGAGATCCGGCATTGAGATTGCCGGTAAGGAATGTGTTGTTGTTGGCAGAAGCAACATTGTAGGCAAACCGATGGCACTTTTATTGTTACGGGAGAACGGTACGGTTACCGTGGCTCACAGTCGCACAAAGGATCTGAAGGAAGTGACAAAGCGGGCGGATATTCTGGTAGTTGCTGTAGGCAGACCGAAAATGATCACCGCTGATTATGTCAAAGAGGGTGCCGTTGTGATCGATGTCGGCATTCACCGGAACGAACAGAATAAATTATGTGGCGATGTGGATTTCGACAGTGTGGAGCCTGTATGCGGAGCGATCACCCCGGTTCCCGGTGGCGTAGGCCCCATGACCATAGCCATGTTGATGAATAATTGTCTGGAATCCGTTTCTTTGCAGGCAATAAGAGGATAATCGTATGAAGTGTCCGAATTGTGGGGCAGAGATGGAGGAAGGAAAGCTTTACTGTGAGCATTGCGGTGAAGATATTCATATTGTCCCTGATTTTGAACCGGAAGTAGAATACAATATGGAACAGACGCTGAGTGACATTGCGAAGGAAATGGAGCCGAAACCTGCGGAGGAGGGAGAACCTGTAAATCCCGAATCACAGGATTGGGATGAACTCCCGGAAAGCCATGTTTCACAGCACCCATTTCGATGGAAATTTATAGTCCTTGTGCTGGTTCTGCTGGTGGTTGCTGTGGTATGTACCGGTTTTGGGATTTCTTATTCCCATTATCATTCCGCAGACTATCAGGCAAAATGCGCCAAAGATTATGTTTCATTAGAGGAATATGATCAGGCGGTCGCCTGTTATGAAAGAGCACTGGAACTGGAACCCGAAAACATTACTTTTAAATTTGAACTGGCAGATATTTACTTCCGGAAAAACAATAAGATAGAGTACGAATATTTACTCAAGGAAATCGTGGCAGATCCCGAGGCTAATTCCGAACAGCTGGAGACTGCTTACGGAAAACTGATTGCCATATATGCGGCCAGAGAAGATTATAAAACCATAAATGATCTTCTGCAAAGCTGCGGTAATGTAAACATTATGAGTAAGTACCAGAGTTATATGGCCATGGAACCGGAATTCAATCTTCAGGAGGGATATTATACCAGTATTCAGCCGCTGAAATTGACTACTTTCGGAAGTGGGAAAATTTATTATACCATGGACGGAAGCAAACCCGGAGAGAACAGTTCCCTGTATACCGCACCTATTTTGCTGGAAAATGGGGATTATTGTATTAAAGCAATATACATCAATGAGAACGGAATTGAAAGTCCGGTGGTGACCAAAAATTATCATATTGAAATTGATGAATTGAGCGCACCGGAGGTCACGACTGTCAGCGGTGACTATGAGTTTCCGATCAACATTGAAGTGACAGATGGAAATGATGTCTATTATACGACGGACGGTTCCGATCCTACGCAGAATTCTGCCGTATATTCCGGACCGATTCCCATGCCTTTGGGAAAATCGACTTTTCGTTTCATACGGATCGCAGAAGGAAGAAAAAGCGATATCGTTGAAAAAAGTTATAATCTGGTTATGAATACAGACTTCATGCCGGAAGATGCCGTTAAAAAAGTTGTGAACCATGCAATACAGAGTGGTAAAATATCAGAGGAGTCCGGCAGCTTTGATGAGTCCGGAGCAGCATATCTGTATCAATATCAGTATGTGACCAACATAAATAAAATAGATGATTTTTATGTCATCGCAGAAATCTACAGAGGTGAAGACGGAACCGACACAAAGACAGGAAATCTGTTTGCCGTAAATGCCTATAATCAGGAACTGTATAAACTGCAGGTGGACGAAAGTGGTCGCCGTTATACTCTGGTGGCTGTTTCAGATATATAAAATCCTATATAAATCCTAACAGAAGGGACGGAAAAGAGAAATGTATAAGATCGTAAAAAAACAGGAGCTGACAACCAACATCTATCTGATGGAGGTAGAGGCAAAAAGAGTGGCGAAGACCTGTGAACCCGGTCAGTTTGTCATCGTAAGAATGGACAGTGAAGGAGAGAGAATCCCTCTGACTATCTGTGATTACAACAGAGAAAAAGGAACCATCACAATTGTGTTCCAGACGGTAGGCGCGGGAACCAAAATGATGGCACAGTTAGAAGAAGGGGAATATTTCCATGATTTTGTAGGCCCTTTAGGACGTCCTTCCGAACTTGTGGAGCAGCCTCTGGAAGAAGTAAAATCCAAAAAGATCCTCTTCGTTGCAGGTGGTGTAGGAGCAGCACCGGTATATCCCCAGGTGAAATGGCTGCATGAGCATGGAATCGCTGCAGATGTTATCGTAGGAAGCAAGACCAAGGATCTTCTGATCCTGGAAAAGGAAATGGAATCTGTAGCCGGAAATCTTTATGTGACCACGGATGACGGTTCCTACGGAAGAAGTGGTATGGTAACCCAGACGATAAAAGATCTGGTAGCAGAAGGCAAAAAATACGATCTGTGTATTGCTATTGGCCCCATGATCATGATGAAGTTTGTATGTTTATTAACCAAAGAACTGGAGATTCCGACCGTTGTCAGCCTGAACCCCATTATGGTAGATGGAACGGGAATGTGTGGTGCCTGTCGTGTAACGGTCGGTGGCAAGGTGAAATTTGCCTGCGTGGACGGCCCCGAGTTTGACGGACATGAAGTGAACTTCGACGAGGCAATGAGACGTCAGCAGATCTACAAGACCGCAGAGGGACGTGCAATGCTGGCCCTGGAAGAGGGCGAGACCCATCACGGCGG
>OGTB01000722.1_pt1 | contig 25204 bp, 19 predicted proteins | sample 1553611 | NCBI WGS metagenome assembly OGTB01 (sample SAMEA2580032, study PRJEB22360) | human gut metagenome | biome: human gut; feature: human-associated habitat; material: faeces | place: Denmark | collected 2008/2010 | reverse complement strand
TAACCAGGGCGGAGAGCTGCGTCACCGCCGTTTTGTAGTCCTTTTTCGTCACCATCTCAATAATAGATTTGATGTACTGCACGATCCCTTCCACCGTTACCGCCAGCACCAGCATCAATGTTTCCAGTCCGCGATGAACGGGCGTTAGCAGGCTCAGAACCTTTTGTACGATCCCCAGCTTCGGCAACCAGCGTTGTTGCAGGGCAAGCAAATCATGTTCAAAGATTTTCGCCAGCCATAGCACCAGCACCACCATGTAGAGCTGAAACAGCATCACCCCCATCGACATCACCGAGGTAAAACTGTAGTGGAACATCAGCTTCCAGAAGGTCCACGGCTTTGTCAGGTGGAAGACGAGGATCAACAGACCGAGGATCACCGCGCCAGGCCCGACAATCAGCGTGGTGCGCAGCAACGTGCTGCCTGCCCCCCCCGCCTGCGGGTAGACGCGACGTAACAGCACGGCCAGCGTCACCAGACCAGCAGAAATACCAATCAAAAACAGGTAGATGGCAATCGGCCAGTCCCACACCAGCGATTCGAAATGAAATGCGGAAGTCTGCGTCATTGGCTCACCTCCCCGTATTTAAACGGTACGCGGTACAGCTTCGGCTTGGTTCCCAGCGCCAGCTTGTAGCGGTAAGTGGGCTTCTGGCGCAGCAGTTGCGAAATCTCACTGTTGGGATCGTCCAGATTGCCAAACGTCAGCGCCTTCGTCGGGCAAGCCTCAACGCACGCGGGCAGCTTACCGGCCTGCAAATTGGTCTTACGGCAGAAATCGCATTTGTCCGCTGTCTTCGTGACCGGATGGATAAAGCGCACGCGGTACGGACAGGCGGCGATGCAGTACTGACAACCGACGCAGAGATCCGGATTTACATCGACAATCCCACTGGCAGCATCGCGAAAAGACGCACCGGTCGGGCAGACGTCAACGCACGGCGCATGATCACAGTGCTGGCAAGACTTACGGAAGAAGCGATATTTCACATCAGGAAATTCGCCCTGTGGCTCGCTACGAATAATTGTCAGGCGCGAGACGCCTTCCGGCACCTTGTTCACTTCCCGACAAGCATCCATACAGGCGGTACAGCCGATGCATAACGACTCGTCATGCACCATGCCGTAACGCACCCCATTGATATTCAACGTTTTCGCCACCACGCGCCCTGCGGTGCCGCTGACGGCTGCCAGCACGCCGACGCCGGTGAGAAACTGGCGACGAGACCAGGTCATGGCTGCTCCTTAAGCAACGGAACAGACGCCGGGTTAAAGTTCGGATTGGTACGCTGATCGCTGTGGCAATCGACGCAAATCTTAATCCGTCCTTTGTCACTTAACGTCTGCATCGTATCTTGCTGTGGATGCAGGGAATGGCAGCTGGCGCACGCCACTTTGGTTACGTGGACATCGTGTGGCCAGAACGCTTTTTGCAACTGTTCCGGCAAATGGCAGGACATACAGACGCTGTTCTGCTCTCCAACCTTGTACATCGGCTCGTTAAAGCGCATCACATCTTTCACCCCTTCGCGGTGTTGCGGTGATGGCTGGCCGTGACAGTTGGTGCAGGTGACCGGCAGTTTGTTATTCGGGTTGATAACGGAAGCATGTTTGCCATGCATACCTTCGGTATCTGGCTTATGACAGTCCAGACAGGCGGCATCCGGGTTACGCTGCTGGGTAACTTCGTAGCGATCACCAGATGCCTGCGCCGCAGGGGTAGCGGTAATTCCGTTCAGGCTCCACAACAGGCCCGACGCCAGCACCCCGGCAGTTAATAACGAACGTAATACGCTCATATTCACTCCATTGTGTTTTCCGCCCCTTGCGAGGCGGAACGGGGTTATTGGCTTAACAGACCGTTTTTACGTGCCTGCTCTTCCCACTGCGGGATCACCGTTTTGATGAAGTCCTGCTTCTCGGCCTTGATTTGTTCCATGTTCAGGCCAATGGCCTGCTGGGCTTTCTCTTTGGTCGAGATATCCGGGATCTGGATTTCATGGGTGATGCCTTTGGTCGCCAGCAGTCGCGCCAGTTTGGTGCGTGCATCCGCCGCTTTATCCATCGCCGTACCGAGCATCCTCAGACCTTCTTCCGGTGCGTGCATATGAATGCCGTGGGAAGCGATCGCCAGATCCCAACGCCACTGGGCATGACGGATATCGTCCTGAATAGGCTTCATTTCGGCTTCCGTCGCGCCTGCATCCAGCGCCGCTTTCGCTTCGAAGTGAGCGTGAACCAGTTGATCTTCAACCTTGATTTTCAGGTCGTTAATCGACTGCTTACGTTCCGCGACCACTTTTTGCAAGGCAGCTTTGTCCTGGGTATGGCAGTTCGCACAAGTCTGGGCGAAGTTATCAAACGGATTACCAATTTTATGGTCGGTGTAGAGTTTGCCTTCGGCGTTCTGCACTTTTGGCATATGGCAATCGATACAGGTCACGTTGTTTTTGCCATGAATGCCCGCTGTCCAGGTTTCATATTCCGGGTGCTGCGCTTTCAGCATTGGCGTTTTCGACAGGGAGTTAGTCCAGTCAGAGAAGGCAATTTTGTCGTAATACTGCTCCATATTTTCGACTTTCATGCCGTCATCCCACGGGAATTTAACCGCTTTGTTTTTGCCGTCGAAGTAATACTCCACATGGCACTGACCGCAAACCATCGATTGCTGGTCGAAACGTCCGGCTTTCTCAAAAGGTTTACCAATGGCTTCCATCGCGCGAGCCGCATACGGACGGGAAAGGGTTAACTCCGGTTTGCCTTTGGCGAACTCTGGTGAGGCGGTGTTATGGCAATCGGCACAACCTAAGTTGTTGACGATTTCCGGGCCGCCGCGCGCCCATTTTCCGTGGAAGTAGCCATCTTCGCCGTCTTTCTGGATCAGACGCGCCACATCCGGGCTTTTACAACTCCAGCATGCCATCGGTAGCGGACCATCTTCAGCGTTTTTCGGCGCACCGGTACGCAGGGTTTCACGCACATCGGTCACAGCAAAGGCATGTCCACGCGGCTTGTTGTAATCGCGCGAGAAGGGATACCCCGCCCACAGGATCACCAGCCGTGGATCTTCCGCCAGGGCGTCAACACGCTCTGACTGTTCCGAGGTGGCTTTCCAGGAGAGATATTGATCGGGATGTTGCGGGGCAAAGGTTTCATTCTTCGCTTCCACAGTTACAGGTTTTGCGGGAGCAGCCGTTTGTTCAGCGTGAACAGAAGTGAAAAAGAAAAAAGGAATCAATAAGCTGAAGATACGGCGTGCGTTTATTTTTATCCTTGTCATAGGGGCTTCATCCGAATTGCGCCATTGTTGCAATGGCGGTTTTTATTGTTTTTCACGACAGTAACCGCACCTACACTGTCATGACATTGCTCGCCCCTATGTGTAACAAATAACCACACTGTGAATGTTGTCTTTAATCAATTGTAAGTGCATGTAAAATACCACTTTAGAGTTAGTCAGTATCTTCCTCTTTTTCAACAGCATGCATAACTGCATGTTCCTCAAAGAATTAATCAACTTTTGTTGCTGACCTTCAAAAATTACCCTGCCGTTTATTTGCACAATTCTACTTTTGCGTGATCTGTCGCCCAAATACTAAACAAAACTGCCAATACCCCTACATTTAACGCTTATGCCACATATTATTAACATCCTACAAGGAGAACAAAAGCATGAGTCAAATTCACAAACACACCATTCCTGCCAACATCGCAGACCGTTGCCTGATAAACCCTCAGCAGTACGAGGCGATGTATCAACAATCTATTAACGCACCAGATACCTTCTGGGGCGAACAGGGAAAAATTCTCGACTGGATCAAACCTTACCAGAAGGTGAAAAACACCTCCTTTGCCCCCGGTAATGTGTCCATTAAATGGTACGAGGACGGCACGCTGAATCTGGCGGCAAACTGCCTTGACCGCCATCTGCAAGAAAACGGCGATCGTACCGCCATCATCTGGGAAGGCGACGACGCCAGCCAGAGCAAACATATCAGCTATAAAGAGCTGCACCGCGACGTCTGCCGCTTCGCCAATACCCTGCTCGAGCTGGGCATTAAAAAAGGTGATGTGGTGGCGATTTATATGCCGATGGTGCCGGAAGCCGCGGTCGCGATGCTGGCCTGCGCCCGCATTGGCGCGGTGCATTCGGTAATTTTCGGCGGCTTCTCGCCGGAAGCCGTTGCCGGGCGCATTATCGATTCTAACTCACGGTTGGTGATCACTTCCGACGAAGGCGTGCGCGCCGGGCGTAGTATTCCGCTGAAGAAAAACGTTGATGACGCGCTGAAAAACCCGAACGTCACCAGCGTAGAGCATGTGGTGGTACTGAAGCGTACTGGCGGAAAAATCGACTGGCAGGAAGGGCGCGACCTGTGGTGGCACGACCTGGTTGAGCAAGCCAGCGATCAGCACCAGGCGGAAGAGATGAACGCCGAAGATCCGCTGTTTATTCTCTACACCTCCGGTTCTACCGGGAAGCCGAAAGGCGTGCTGCACACTACCGGCGGTTATCTGGTGTACGCGGCGCTGACCTTTAAATATGTCTTTGATTATCATCCGGGTGATATCTACTGGTGCACCGCCGATGTGGGCTGGGTTACCGGACACAGTTATTTGCTGTACGGCCCGCTGGCCTGCGGCGCGACCACGCTGATGTTTGAAGGCGTACCGAACTGGCCGACGCCTGCCCGTATGGCGCAGGTGGTGGACAAGCATCAGGTCAATATTCTCTATACCGCGCCCACGGCGATTCGTGCGCTGATGGCGGAAGGCGATAAAGCGATCGAAGGTACCGACCGTTCGTCACTGCGCATTCTCGGATCCGTGGGCGAGCCAATTAACCCGGAAGCGTGGGAGTGGTACTGGAAAAAAATCGGCAACGAGAAATGTCCGGTGGTCGACACCTGGTGGCAGACAGAAACTGGCGGTTTCATGATCACGCCGCTGCCTGGCGCTACCGAGCTAAAAGCCGGTTCGGCAACACGTCCGTTCTTCGGCGTGCAACCGGCGCTGGTCGATAACGAAGGTAACCCGCTGGAAGGCGCTACCGAAGGCAGCCTGGTGATTACTGACTCCTGGCCGGGTCAGGCGCGTACGCTGTTTGGCGATCACGAACGTTTTGAACAGACCTACTTCTCCACCTTCAAAAATATGTATTTCAGCGGCGACGGCGCGCGTCGCGATGAAGATGGCTATTACTGGATCACCGGGCGCGTGGACGACGTGCTGAACGTCTCCGGTCACCGTCTGGGAACGGCTGAGATTGAGTCGGCGCTGGTGGCGCATCCGAAGATTGCCGAAGCCGCCGTAGTAGGTATTCCGCACAATATTAAAGGTCAGGCGATCTACGCCTACGTCACGCTTAATCACGGGGAGGAACCGTCACCAGAACTGTACGCAGAAGTCCGCAACTGGGTGCGTAAAGAGATTGGCCCGCTGGCGACGCCAGACGTGCTGCACTGGACCGACTCCCTGCCTAAAACCCGCTCCGGCAAAATTATGCGCCGTATTCTGCGCAAAATTGCGGCGGGCGATACCAGCAACCTGGGCGATACCTCGACGCTTGCCGATCCAGGCGTGGTCGAGAAGCTGCTTGAAGAGAAGCAGGCTATCGCGATGCCATCGTAACCCACAATTGCCGGATGCGAGTCAGTAACGGTTTGTAGGCCTGATAAGACGCGACAGCGTTGCATCAGGCATTGATTGCCGGATGCGGCGGATAACGCCTTATCCGGCCTACATTCGGCAAGGGTTACCCGAGCGTTAACCTTCTCCCATAAGGGAGCGGGAATTAAAACAATCCCTACATTACCTCTGGAGAATCTGTGATGAATGGTACGATTTATCAGCGGATAGAAGACAATGCGCATTTCAGGGAGTTAGTCGAAAAACGGCAACGGTTTGCCACCATCCTGTCGATTATTATGCTGGCAGTTTATATCGGCTTTATTTTACTGATCGCCTTCGCGCCCGGCTGGCTGGGCACTCCGCTGAATCCGAACACCAGCGTCACACGCGGTATTCCGATTGGTGTTGGGGTAATTGTGATCTCCTTTGTTCTCACTGGTATCTACATCTGGCGGGCGAACGGCGAATTCGACCGTCTTAATAATGAAGTCCTGCATGAGGTACAAGCATCATGAAAAGAGTTCTGACGGCGCTTGCCGCCACACTCCCTTTCGCAGCTAACGCCGCGGATGCTATTAGCGGGGCCGTAGAGCGCCAGCCAACGAACTGGCAGGCGATTATTATGTTCCTGATTTTCGTCGTGTTTACGCTCGGCATTACCTATTGGGCGTCAAAACGCGTACGTTCTCGTAGCGACTACTACACCGCAGGCGGCAATATCACCGGTTTCCAGAACGGGCTGGCGATTGCCGGGGACTATATGTCCGCCGCCTCATTTTTGGGTATCTCCGCGCTGGTGTTTACCTCCGGCTATGACGGCTTAATTTACTCGCTGGGCTTCCTGGTGGGCTGGCCGATCATTCTGTTCCTGATTGCCGAACGTCTGCGTAACCTGGGTCGCTACACCTTTGCCGATGTAGCCTCTTACCGCCTGAAACAGGGGCCAATCCGTATTCTTTCGGCCTGTGGTTCTCTGGTGGTGGTGGCGCTTTACCTTATCGCTCAGATGGTAGGCGCAGGTAAACTGATCGAGCTGCTGTTTGGCCTTAACTATCATATTGCGGTGGTACTGGTCGGCGTGCTGATGATGATGTACGTCCTGTTCGGCGGCATGCTGGCGACCACCTGGGTACAGATTATCAAAGCCGTGCTGTTGCTGTTCGGTGCCAGCTTTATGGCCTTTATGGTGATGAAACACGTCGGCTTTAGCTTCAACAATCTGTTCAGCGAAGCGATGGCGGTACACCCGAAAGGTGTCGACATCATGAAGCCGGGCGGGCTGGTGAAAGATCCCATCTCCGCGCTCTCTCTGGGGCTAGGGCTGATGTTTGGTACGGCTGGCTTGCCGCACATTCTGATGCGCTTCTTTACGGTCAGCGATGCCCGCGAAGCGCGTAAGAGCGTGTTCTACGCCACCGGATTTATGGGTTACTTCTATATTCTGACCTTTATTATCGGCTTCGGCGCGATCATGCTGGTTGGTGCGAATCCGGAATATAAAGACGCGGCGGGCCATCTGATTGGTGGTAACAACATGGCGGCAGTTCACCTGGCGAATGCAGTGGGCGGCAACCTGTTCCTCGGTTTTATTTCAGCGGTTGCTTTCGCCACTATCCTCGCGGTGGTTGCGGGTCTGACGCTGGCGGGCGCATCCGCGGTTTCGCATGACCTGTACGCTAACGTCTTTAAAAAAGGTGCGACCGAACGTGAAGAGCTACGGGTATCGAAAATCACCGTCCTGATTTTGGGCGTGATTGCGATTATCCTCGGCGTGCTGTTTGAGAATCAGAACATCGCCTTTATGGTGGGGCTGGCGTTTGCCATCGCGGCGAGCTGTAACTTCCCGATCATTCTGCTTTCTATGTACTGGTCGAAACTGACTACCCGTGGCGCGATGCTGGGCGGCTGGTTAGGACTGATTACTGCGGTGGTGCTGATGATCCTCGGCCCGACCATTTGGGTACAGATCCTCGGTCACGAAAAAGCTATCTTCCCGTACGAATACCCGGCGCTGTTCTCTATCAGCGTGGCATTCCTCGGCATCTGGTTCTTCTCGGCAACCGATAACTCAGCGGAAGGCGCGCGCGAGCGTGAACTGTTCCGTGCGCAGTTTATCCGTTCCCAGACCGGCTTTGGCGTTGAGCAAGGCCGCGCGCATTAATCTCTCCCCTTCCCCGGTCGCCTGACCGGGGAATACTCTTCCTCTGCAAAATGCATCACCTTTTCCCATAATATTAAAGAAATAAACTCATTAAAAAATGAGCGATTTTTGACAGTTGTAGAAAATGATAATGCAGAGAATATGCCTTTTCTTTCTTGTTAATTATAAGGATATTTTATGCGCTATAATGGTTTAAATAATATGTTTTTTCCTCTTTGCCAGATTAACGATAACCACTCTGTCACAAGTCCATCACATACAAAGAAAACAAAATCAGATAATTATAGCAAATATCATAAAAACACGTTAATTGACAATAAAGCCCTCTCTCTTTTCAAAAAAGATGATCATGAAAAAGTGATAGGCTTGATTCAAAAAATGAAAAGATTTTATGATAGTTTACCATCAGGAAAAATCACGAAAGAAACGGACAGGAAAATACATAAACATTTTATAGATATAGCTTTATATGCAAATAATAAATGTGACGATAGAATTACGAGAAGAGTTTACCTTAATAAAGAAAAGGAAGTGTCCATTAAGGTAGTATATTTTATAAATAATGTCACCGTCCATAATAATACTATCGAAATCCCACAGACAGTAAATGGTGGTTACGATTTTTCACACCTTAGCCTGAAAGGCATCGTGATTAAAGATGAAGATTTATCCAATTCGAATTTTGCAGGTTGCAGACTACAAAACGCTATTTTCCAGGACTGTAATATGTATAAAACGAATTTTTATTGCGCCATAATGGAAAAAATACTTTTTGATAATTGTATTCTCGATGACTCAAATTTCGCTCAGATAAAAATGGCTGACGGAACTCTAAATGCATGCTCCGCTATGCATGTTCAATTCTACAATGCAGCAATGAATAGAGTCAATATTAAAAATACCTTCCTTGATTATTCAAATTTTTATATGGCGTACATGGCTGAGGCAAATCTTTATAAAGTAATAGCGCCATATGTTAATTTATTTAAAGCCGACCTTAGTTTCTCTAAACTCGATTTAATTAACTTTGACCATGCTGATCTGTCTCGCGTCAATCTGAACAAAGCAATCCTCCAGAATATAAACTTAATTGATAGCAAACTCTTTTTTACGCGGCTGACAAATACATTCCTCGAAATGGTTATATGTACCGGCTCTAATATGGCTAATGTTAATTTTAATAATGCCAATTTAAGCAACTGCCATTTCAACTGTTCTGTTTTAACAAAAGCCTGGATGTTTGATACCCGTCTCTATCGGGTTAATTTCGATGAGGCTAACGTGCAGGGAATGGGCATTTCCATTCTCCGTGAGGAGGAAAATATCCCCATTAATAGTGATACCCTGATAACACTACAGAAATTCTTTGAAGAAGATTGTACCTCTCATACTGACATATCACAAACTGAGGATAATATTCATGCAGTCGCTATGAAGATTACTGCAGATATTATGCGAGATGCAGATTGAGGTTAAGCCGAAGAACAGCCAATGAATTGACTTTAAAAGAGAGATAACTTATTTGTTTTAGAATCATGAATGTTAGCCCGAGCTAACCTGTTAAAGGTGCAAAAGATTGCACCTTTTTCAGATTCCCCCGGGCCTGGTTACGTCGCTTTCGGCTTACTGATTTTCCTCAATCAGCAATGCTTCAAGCAAATCGAGATCGTGCAGTAATTTTTGCAGCGTTTCATTGCTGATCTCCCGCGTGGCGCGCAGGTGGTACAGTTCAGCACGTTCAGAACGCAATGCCGCCAGACGGAAGCGACGCTCAAGGTTCTCTTCCTGCACGGAACTTTCAACGTCGTTACGTCCATCAGCGCGACGACGCAGGTTACCAATGACGCGAGAACTGACCTCCGTGAGCAGCTGGTTATCGATATTCTCTTCGGTATCCGCCGCCAGACGCTCCTCCATTTTCTGGATCGCCACAATCGCCACTTCTGCCGTTGCCGCTCGCGCAATACGTTCCTCTTTCAATTGTTGCGAATGGTCCGCGACTTCAATGTGTTGTAGCAGAATAGGCAACATCACCACGCCGACAAACAGCGAGAAGAGAATGACACCAGCCGCCAGGAATACCAGCTCATAGCGCGCCGGGAAGACGTTACCATCCGGCAAGAGCAGCGGGATAGAGAGCACACCGGCCAGTGTGATCGCCCCACGCACCCCGGCGAAAGACGCGATCAGGATTTCTCGTGTGGTCCACGAACCAAACTCCATCGGCTTCTTCTTCAGGAAGCGGTTGCTGAACTTTTTCATCGTCCACAGCCAGCCGAAACGGACCAGCATCAGCGCCGCATAAATCAGAATGATATCGGTAAACAGCATCCAGATTTCGACGTTAGGGTCGATTTCTGCCGCCATCAGCGACGTCTCCAGAATACCCGGCAGCTGCAGACCTAACAGCAGGAATACCATGCCGTTAAAGACAAATTCCAGCATCGCCCAGGTACTGTTTGCGCGCAGGCGCATTGCCAGCGGCGCACGGCGCATCACACCGGAGCGGGTGATGGTCATCCCGGCGGCAACCGCAGCGAGGATGCCGGAAACGCCAATATGTTCGGCAATCAGATAAGAAGCGAATGGCAGCAAGAACAGTAGAACAATCTGCGTCGCGGGTTCATCACCGCCCCAGCGGCTGAGGAATCGCAGCGAGCGACCATACAGCCAGCTCACTACAAAACCGGCGAGAATACCGCCAATGGCTACTTTCATAAATTCGACCGTCGCACCGCCGACGGTGAAGATCATCGTCCCCATCGCCACTGCTACGGCAAACTTCAACGACACCAGGCCGGAGGCGTCATTCATCAACGCTTCGCCCTGCAAAATGCCCATGATTTTTTTCGGGATGCGCCCTTCGCCAACAATCCCCGAGAGCGCCACAGCATCGGTCGGAGAAAGCACCGCCGCCAGCGCAAAGGCGGGGATCAGCGGAATGCCCGGCACCACCCAGTAAATAAGGAAGCCAATGCCGACCACGGTGACCACCACCAGCGCCAGCGCGAGGCCGAAAATCTCTCGACCATGTTCGAGAAATTCACGGGTCGGCGTTTTCCAGCCATCAGCGAACAGCAACGGCGGGATAAACAAGACTAAAAAGAGTTCAGGATCAAACTCCACATGCAAACCAAACGTCGGCCACGCCAGTAGCGCACCGATGGCGATTTGCATAAGCGGAAGCGGGATCTGAAAGGGCATGACACGAGTGACCACCCCGGACAGCGAGACCACGAGGGTCATTATCAGTATGGTGAAGAAGATTTCCATGCGTTCCCTGTTTGCAATGTTTTTTATGATCTGAGAAAGACGTTATGCCTGAATTCTCATTTTTTCAGAATATCGCAAAAGCTCACACAATGTGCGGAGAAAATAAAAACGGGCAGCCATTGCCACCCGTTTTCAGAATCATATGAAAGATTAGATAGCCCAGCCACCCGCATAGAAGGTCACCAGCGCCACGGCGATAACGACCGTACCGATGTTCAACTTGCGCCATTCGCCGGAAACCAGACGACCAATCACCAGAGTCGCGAAGCCGATCATGATGCCTGTTACGATGTTACAGGTCAGCACGATGAATACCGCCGTAACCAGACCCGCCATCGCATCAACAAAATCAGCAAAGTCGATTTTCGCCACGTTGCTCAGCATCAGCAGGCCAACGTACATCAGCGCCGGAGCCGTTGCATACCCCGGAACGAGGTAAGAGAGCGGAGAGAGGAACAGAATCAGCAGGAACAGCACGCCAACGGTGATAGCCGTCAAACCGGTTTTACCGCCCGCCGCCGTACCCGCCGCAGACTCGATGTATACCGCTGCCGGAGCTGCACCCACCAGGCCAGAGAAAACGCTGCTCATGGAGTCAGTGGTCAGTGCTTTCCCGCCGTCGATGATCTGCCCGTCTTTATCCAGCAGGTTCGCCTGGCCGGCGACGGCACGGATAGTTCCGGTGGCATCAAATACTGCCGTCATCACCAGCGCCAGAACGCTTGGCAGGACTACAGGATTCAGCGCGCCCATAATATCCAGGCTGCCAATCAGTGAATTGCCGTTTTCATCGCTCAATGAAGGCATAGCGAAAACGCCGGAGAAATGGACGTTAGGATCGAAGATCAAACCGACAATTGAGATACCGATAATGGTCAGCAGAATGCCACCAGGGACTTTCAGTTTTTCCAGGCCGATGATCACCGCCAGACCTACCAGTGACATAATCACCGGGAAGGTCGCGAAATCACCCAGCGCAACGGGCAGACCATCAAGCGGGTTTTTAATCACCAGACCGACACCATTAGCGGCAATGAGCAGCAGGAACAGACCGATACCGATCCCCGTGCCGTGCGCCACACCGTGCGGCAAGTTGCGCAAAATCCAGCTACGGATACCCGTGGCAGAAATGACCGTAAACAGCACACCCATCAGGAACACGGCACCCAGCGCGACAGGTACGCTAATATGTTGCCCCAGCACCAGACTGAATGCGGTAAACGCCGTCAGGGAGATGGCGCAACCAATCGCCAACGGCAGATTAGCCCACAGACCCATCACGATAGAACCGAGTCCGGCAACCAGACAGGTCGCAACGAAAACTGCCGCAGGCGGGAAGCCCGCTTTACCCAACATGCCTGGAACGACGATAACCGAGTAGACCATCGCCAGAAACGTTGTTAACCCGGCAACCACTTCCTGACGGACAGTGCTTCCACGTTGTGAAATTTTAAACCAGGCGTCGAGTGAACCGCCGGTACGCGCTGATGGCGTAGACATAAGAAAACATCCCCTGAGAGTTTAATTTTCGTCAAGATGCGTGGCGGACAATCCCCTGCCAGCGAAACGTTATCTTCCTGCTCCAGGTTTGCGACAAATTGGTGCGTCGCAAAAAAGCAAACGTTTAGCTCCGCGCATACAAAACGGGTGGTAAAAAAAGCAAACGATTATCCGGCGATCATAGCGGCTTTTTCAACCGAAGTTTGCTGCTTTTTTCTCTTTTATTGTCTTGACGATGAAAAACCAGGCAATTGATGCGCAAACGTTATCGTCGATGCGCAAGATTGCAGCGTTATCGAGCCGCATACCGTTCAGGATTGCGATAAAAAATCGTCTGAGATGACAAAAATATTGCGGCTAAAAAGTGTACTTTTACACTGGCGAAGAAACGCCGGTGACATACAATTAAAGCATCAACACCAACCGGAACCTCCACCACGTGCTCGAATGAGGTGTGTTGACGTCGGGGGAAACCCTCCTGTGTACCAGCGGGATAGAGAGAAAGACAAAGACCGGAAAACAAACTAAAGCGCCCTTGTGGCGCTTTAGTTTTGTTCATCTTCCAGCAAGCGTGCGCCTGTGCCTTCTTCTCCTAAGCGGTCGCCCGGGTTACGCAATGGGCAATCACTGCGCGAAAGGCAGCCACAACCAATACATCCGTCCAGTTCGTCACGCAGCGCCACTAAGGTATGAATGCGCCGATCCAACTCTTCTCGCCATTGGGACGAAAGCTGTTTCCACTCTTTCGCACTTAATGTATGCCCTTCGGGCAACACGCCAAATGCTTCACGAATGGTCGCTAGCGGAATGCCAATACGCTGAGCAATTTTGATGATTGCGACATATCGCAACACATCACGTTTATATCGCCGCTGATTGCCACTATTACGGATACTGCTAATCAACCCTTTGCTTTCATAGAAATGCAGCGCCGATACCGCCACACCGCTGCGTTTCGCCACTTCGCCGGGGGTTAGCAGCGCTTTAATGCGGGGTAATTTCTTTTCCATAAATCGCTTTACCTCAAGTTAACTTGAGGAATTATACTCCCCAACAGATGAATTAACGAACTGAACACTGAAAAGAGGCAGATTTATGTCCCATCAGAAAATTATTCAGGATCTTATCGCATGGATTGACGAGCATATTGACCAGCCGCTTAACATTGATGTCGTCGCAAAAAAATCAGGCTATTCAAAGTGGTACTTACAGCGGATGTTCCGCACCGTGACGCATCAGACACTTGGTGATTACATTCGCCAACGCCGCCTGTTACTGGCCGCCGTTGAGTTGCGCACCACCGAGCGTCCGATTTTTGATATCGCAATGGACCTGGGTTATGTCTCGCAGCAGACCTTCTCCCGCGTTTTCCGTCGGCAGTTTGATCGCACTCCCAGCGATTATCGCCACCGCCTGTAGTTTTATTGCCCGCGCGTTAACTCCCGCGCGGGTAATTGCTCCATCCATTGCATAAACACCTGCGGCGGCATCGCCTTCGCAAAGAACCATCCCTGGCAATAGCGCACGCCGCGTTTGCGCAGCCAGTTAACCTGCTCCTCAGTTTCGACGCCTTCAGCGATCGTTTTTAACCCCAGACTGTGCGCCAGCTCGATGATGTGTTCCGCAATCAAATGACTGGTTTTATGGGTGGTCAGCGTCTCAACAAACGATTTATCGATTTTCAAAATATCGACATTCAATGATTTAAGGTTATGCAAGTTAGAGTAGCCAATACCAAAATCATCAATTGCCACTTCGTAACCAGCCTGGCGGAAAGCCAGAATAATCGGCGTCATTTTGTCGACATCAAGAAATGCATGTTCAGTCACTTCAAATTTAATTTGCTGCGGACGCACCGCATATTGCTCTGTTTTCTGGTTGGTTCGCGCTATCAACCGTGACGTATGAAAATCGGAGGCCGACAGGTTAATAGAAACATAGCGATCGACATGTGTTGCCAGGTACACGCCCAGATCGCGGAAGACATTATCAATAACATAATCAGTTATCTGTTCGATCATCCCCTCCTTTTCTGCCAGCGGAATAAACTCTGCCGGATTCATTACTTGCCCCTGCTCACCAGGCCAACGTAACAATGCTTCAGCTCCGATACATTTTTCTGTTTTGATATCGATTATTGGCTGGTAATAAAGGCAAAGTTGATGTTTTTCGAGGGCGCGTTGCAATTTGCGTTTGGGAGACAAATAGTTTTGTCGAATACGTAGCCAGAGTAATAACAGAACAAGACTCCCCAAAATACCGGCGGGTAACGCAAAAATAAGATGATTATAAAAATGCGCTATAAGACGTTGATATGAAGTCGCAACAATGGCTGCAATCGGGCGTTTTGTCGAATAAACTGTCGCATATAAATAGCCATTTCTTTGTACGGTTAAATCATTCAAATGAATCAGCGGAGAAAACGTTGCTGCCGAGGCCTCGTTGCTTAACGAGAAAAAGGTTTTTGTCACCGTATCATACACACCCCATTGCAATGTCGGATCATCGGACATCACTTCACTCCAGAAGAGAGGGTTGATAACCGCCACATAATTTCCCCGCTGCATATAGGTCATTTTATAGCCAGAGAAAAAAGGCGTATCGCGGTAATAATAGATAGAAACGTTAGGTTCACGCTTATAATCGGCCGGTGCAATCGTATAGCCGTTTACAGGCGCTATCAGCGATGAGCATAAAAAATGGTTATCACGGGCATAGATCAATTCATTAATATAAAGATAGCCACGAATAATATTCAACATTCGCTTTTGATGGGCTGGAGTGCAAACTTGCCCCTGATAGCGTTCTGCTGCATCGCTCACTAAATCTGCCTGGCGAATGACCAGCTCGGATTTATCCAGCGCCAGCTGAGCAAAAGTTTGGAGCTGGCTATTCACTTCTGATTTTGCCCAAAGGAAGGCAATCCATAGCGACAGAATGATGGGAAAGAGAACTAAAAAGATAATGCCCGGCAACGCCAGTAATTGGTGTCGTGCATGATGACTCATTGCTATCAATTTCCTGCCTGTTTATACCCGGTCATTGCAAGGTGAAAACCCTGGTTACCGACGTCTTTAGATAAATCTTACGGTATAAATAGCACTTTTGCCTGATTTGAAATTGATACCTTTTTAATGGTCACCTGGATAAAAATAATTCATTGATATTCAAATTAATTTTCTACAGGAATGCAGAGGCGGCGGGAAGATATGCCCTTAATGCCGCTGAAAAACCACATAATCTGTACAGCAATAAAAGTCACGGCCTAATCTGGCTAACAAACAATCAATTGTGATATAGTTCACAAAATTAATGAAACAAACAGAGTGTTTCATTTTTGTGTCCTGCAAGCCCCGCGATAGCCAGAGTGTACCACGCCTCCCGTGAACAACGCCGCGCTGTCCAGGGCATCGGCTCTTTTCAGAGGAATTGTTTGATGGCTACCCTCACCACTGGCGTGGTTCTTCTTCGCTGGCAACTTCTTAGTGCCGTAATGATGTTTCTGGCCAGCACGCTCAACATCCGTTTTCGTCGGTCTGATTATGTCGGGCTTGCAGTGATCAGCAGCGGTCTGGGCGTGGTTTCTGCCTGCTGGTTCGCAATGGGGTTGCTTGGCATCACAATGGCGGATATCACCGCCATCTGGCACAACATCGAGTCGGTGATGATAGAAGAGATGAATCAGACACCGCCACAATGGCCAATGATTTTGACTTGATATGTAGAAGCCTCCAAAACGGAGGCTTCTTTTTTACGGCTGGCAGATGTTTTAATCATCCACCTTAAAACAATATAACCTATTGTTTTAATGAAAAATCAGAACGGAATATCGTCATCAAAGTCCATCGGCGGCTCATTAGACGGTGCTGCCGGAGCAGACTGCTGCGGGCGAGACTGCGCGCCGCCGCTGAACTGATTGCCGCCCCGCGGCTGCTGCGGGGGGCCCGAGATGAAAATCATTGGGCGGCCCCCAACCGCCCTGCGGCTGACCACCACCGATATTGCCACCTGCAGGAGCGCCACCACCCTGACGACCACCCAACATCTGCATGGTGCCGCCAACGTTCACCACGACTTCTGTGGTGTAGCGATCCTGACCGGATTGATCGGTCCATTTGCGGGTACGCAGCTGACCTTCGATATAAACCTGAGAACCTTTACGCAGATATTCGCTGGCCACTTCTGCCAGTTTGCCGAACAGCACAACGCGGTGCCATTCAGTCTGCTCTTTCATCTCGCCGGTCGCTTTATCACGCCAGGATTCGGAAGTAGCCAGCGTAATGTTGGCAACTGCGCCACCATTTGGCATGTAGCGTACTTCCGGGTCCTGACCCAGATTACCAACGAGAATAACCTTGTTTACGCCTCTGCTGGCCATGTTCGTGTCTCCTGAAAAAAAATCGTTCTGAATAAGTGTAAACGCGCGATTGTACCATTACCAATAGCGCTTTTACTATGTTGTGACCTCGGTTCCGGGAAACAAACCTGGCCAGACATTGTTACACAACACTCCGGGTAATGCATTCCAATACTGTATATTCATTCAGGTCAATTTGTGTCATAATTAACCGTTTGTGATCGCCGGTAGCACCATGCCACCGGGCAAAAAAGCGTTTAATCCGGGAAAGGTGAATGGATAAGATCGAAGTTCGGGGCGCCCGCACCCATAATCTCAAAAACATCAACCTCGTTATCCCCCGCGACAAACTCATTGTCGTGACCGGGCTTTCGGGTTCTGGCAAATCCTCGCTCGCTTTCGACACCTTATATGCCGAAGGGCAGCGCCGTTACGTTGAATCCCTTTCCGCCTACGCGCGGCAGTTTCTGTCACTGATGGAAAAGCCGGACGTCGATCATATTGAGGGGCTTTCTCCTGCCATCTCGATTGAGCAGAAATCGACGTCTCATAACCCGCGTTCTACGGTGGGGACAATCACCGAAATCCACGACTATTTGCGTTTGTTGTTCGCCCGCGTCGGTGAGCCGCGCTGCCCGGACCACGATGTACCGCTGGCGGCGCAAACCGTCAGTCAGATGGTGGATAACGTGTTGTCCCAGCCGGAAGGTAAACGCCTGATGCTGCTCGCGCCAATCATTAAAGAGCGCAAAGGCGAACACACCAAAACGCTGGAAAATCTGGCAAGCCAGGGTTACATCCGTGCTCGTATTGATGGCGAAGTCTGCGATCTTTCCGATCCGCCGAAACTGGAACTGCAAAAGAAACATACCATTGAAGTGGTGGTTGATCGCTTCAAGGTGCGTGACGATCTCACCCAACGTCTGGCAGAGTCGTTTGAAACCGCGCTGGAGCTTTCCGGTGGTACCGCGGTAGTTGCCGATATGGACGATCCAAAAGCGGAAGAGCTGCTATTTTCCGCCAACTTCGCCTGCCCAATTTGCGGCTACAGTATGCGTGAACTGGAACCACGCCTGTTTTCGTTTAACAACCCGGCGGGTGCCTGCCCGACCTGTGACGGCCTTGGCGTACAGCAATATTTCGATCCTGACCGCGTGATCCAGAATCCGGAACTGTCGCTGGCAGGTGGTGCGATCCGAGGCTGGGATCGCCGCAACTTCTATTACTTCCAGATGCTGAAATCGCTGGCAGATCACTATAAGTTCGACGTCGAAGCGCCGTGGGGCAGCCTGAGCGCGAACGTGCATAAAGTGGTGTTGTACGGTTCTGGCAAAGAAAACATTGAATTCAAATACATGAACGATCGTGGCGATACCTCCATTCGTCGTCATCCGTTCGAAGGCGTGCTGCACAATATGGAGCGCCGTTATAAAGAGACGGAATCCAGTGCGGTACGTGAAGAATTAGCCAAGTTTATCAGCAATCGTCCGTGCGCCAGCTGCGAAGGGACGCGTCTGCGTCGGGAAGCGCGCCACGTTTATGTCGAGAATACGCCGCTGCCTGCTATCTCCGACATGAGCATCGGTCATGCGATGGAATTCTTCAACAATCTCAAACTCGCAGGTCAGCGGGCGAAGATTGCGGAAAAAATCCTTAAAGAGATTGGTGATCGCCTGAAATTCCTCGTTAACGTCGGCCTGAATTACCTGACACTTTCCCGCTCGGCAGAAACACTTTCTGGCGGTGAAGCACAGCGTATTCGTCTGGCGAGCCAGATTGGTGCGGGCCTGGTTGGCGTGATGTATGTACTGGACGAGCCGTCTATCGGCCTGCACCAGCGCGATAATGAGCGCCTGTTGGGTACGCTTATCCATCTGCGCGATCTCGGTAATACCGTGATTGTGGTGGAGCACGACGAAGACGCGATTCGCGCCGCTGACCATGTGATCGACATTGGCCCGGGCGCAGGTGTACACGGCGGTGAAGTGGTCGCAGAAGGTCCACTGGAAGCGATTATGGCAGTGCCTGAGTCGTTGACCGGGCAGTACATGAGCGGTAAACGCAAGATTGAAGTGCCGAAGAAACGCGTTCCGGCGAATCCGGAAAAAGTGCTGAAGCTGACAGGCGCACGCGGTAATAACCTGAAAGACGTGACGCTGACGCTGCCAGTCGGTCTGTTTACCTGCATCACAGGGGTTTCAGGTTCCGGTAAATCGACGCTGATTAACGACACACTGTTCCCGATTGCCCAACGCCAGTTGAATGGGGCGACCATCGCCGAACCGGCACCGTATCGCGATATTCAGGGGCTGGAGCATTTCGATAAAGTGATCGATATCGACCAAAGCCCAATTGGTCGTACTCCGCGTTCTAACCCGGCGACCTATACCGGCGTGTTTACGCCTGTGCGCGAACTGTTTGCGGGCGTACCGGAATCCCGTGCGCGTGGTTATACGCCAGGACGTTTCAGCTTTAACGTCCGTGGCGGACGCTGCGAAGCCTGTCAGGGCGATGGCGTGATCAAAGTGGAGATGCACTTCCTGCCGGACATTTACGTACCGTGCGACCAGTGCAAAGGTAAACGCTATAACCGTGAAACGCTGGAGATTAAGTACAAAGGCAAAACCATCCACGAAGTGCTGGATATGACCATCGAAGAGGCGCGTGAGTTCTTTGATGCCGTACCGGCTCTGGCGCGTAAGCTGCAAACGTTGATGGATGTTGGCCTGACGTACATTCGCCTGGGGCAGTCCGCAACCACCCTTTCCGGCGGTGAAGCCCAGCGCGTGAAGCTGGCGCGTGAGCTGTCAAAACGCGGCACCGGGCAGACACTGTATATTCTCGACGAGCCGACCACCGGTCTGCACTTCGCCGATATTCAGCAACTGCTCGACGTACTGCATAAACTGCGCGATCAGGGCAACACCATTGTGGTGATTGAACACAATCTCGACGTGATCAAAACCGCTGACTGGATTGTCGACCTGGGACCAGAAGGCGGCAGTGGCGGCGGCGAAATCCTCGTCTCCGGTACGCCAGAAACCGTCGCGGAGTGCGAAGCTTCGCATACGGCACGCTTCCTCAAGCCGATGCTGTAATCGTTAAGGCCGCTTTCTGAGCGGCCTTTTCCTTTCAGAGTTGCACCAGCAATTTACGTTTTTCTTCCGGCAGCAAATTCACCGCCTGCTGATAAGACGCATCCACCAGATAATAGATTTGCGAATCTGGCAGCGAACCGTCGAGATACACGGTGCTCCAGTGCGCTTTATTCAGATGGCGGCTTGGACGCACATCGCTGTGCTGCTGACGTAGCAGCTCCGCCAGCTCCGGGCTGGTTTTCAGCGAAACCGCCGGGCGATTTTCTACTTCTTTCACCATCGCAAACAGTACATCTTCCACTTTAATCTGCGTCGCTTTCCAGTCGTTATGCACGCTCTGTTCTGCACCTGGTTTTGCCATGCAATATTGTAGCAACTCCGAAATGGTCATTTTTTACTCCCCTTGTAGTGTCGCGATGATGCGACGCGATCCGCCGTGGATGCGATGTTCCCCCAACCAGATGCCTTGCCAGGTGCCGGTCTGAATACGCCCTTTATGCACCGGCAATACAAGCGATGTTCCCAGTATTGAGGATTTGATATGAGAAGGCATATCGTCTGCTCCCTCATAGTCATGCTCATAATTTCCGTTATCGGGAACGGTGCGGAGGAAAAAACGCTCCATGTCGTGGCGTACGGTGGGATCGCAGTTCTCATTAAGTGTCAGAGAGGCGGAGGTATGTTGCAGCAACAGATGCAGTAAACCGATGTTAACGCGCGGCATATCAGCCAGCTGATTCAGAATTTCATCCGTTACCAGATGAAACCCACGAGATTTGGCGCTAAGCGTGAGCGTCTTTTGATACCACATGTGCTGCTCCTTGATAAAACTCTCTTAATCAGTTTGCAGCAAGACAGCGAAAGGATAAAGGTGTGATTAAAAAAACAGCATTCGGGAGAGTGTCACGCTCTCCCGCTCTGTCAGTATTCTGAATTGATGATCACCTCTTCACCAAACGCACCCGCTTGTGGCAAGGGTTTGTAGGTAGAGTTGGAGGCGCGCAGAATGCGGATACCACGAGCGCCGACATCGCGTGCGGCGGTAATATCGTTATCGGAATCGCCATAAAAAATTCGGATATTTTTATCCTGCAGCCATTGCGATTTTGTATTTTGCCCTGGTTTATCGCCCGCAAAGATCACCGGATTCATGTTGGTGGCAGGAATATGAAAATTATCCGCCAGCGTTTTTGAAACCGTTTCTGTTTTCGTCGGGCTACGACCAGTCACAAAGAAGATCGCGTCACCGCGGCGTACATGCATATCAATCAGCTGGCGAGCGACCTCTTTTGGAATGCTGAATTCATCCCAGCCATTGTTCATTTTTTCCCAGAACACAGGATTTTTCAGATAATCTTCGCTTTCTGGAGAGAAGGTTTTTTTGCCGCGCCAGAAGCCCGGACTGGAAAAAAGTACCGTGTCATCGATATCAAACCCCACCGCCATTGGCGGACGCCCTGCGAGGCTATTTTCAATTTGTGCGACCGAAACCCAATGAATTGGTGCCTGTTCAGCAAGCCTGGCAACATTAGTACCAGGGTTAAGCGGCGAAGGAGATGAGGCCAGGGCAACAGCGGAACTGTTTAGAGCGAACAATAAGCAAACGGCACTGATTGCCTGTGTGATCTTGCGCATATTTTTCCCTAAATAGTCAGTATGTTGAAACTTTTTATTGTGAGATTTGTTGCAAAAACCATCTGACCATAACGCCAGCAGCCGGGGAAAGGAAGGATTATCTGCGGTTTTTGTGATGAAAAGCAGGATGATTATATTTAACCCAGTAAATACGTTCCTGTCGTTTTTTGTAAAAAAAATGTTTATTACGCGATGTAAGAATACATTAATTTTGCGTTTATTATGATGAATCCTCGGCAAATGAGCGAAATTTGATAGAACATTTATCTGCTGTACGATTTAATAAACTTAATGATACAGCATTACAAAAACAATCGAAGTTTATAAAGATGATTTCTGATTGACCAGCCCCCTACCCTACAATGGTGACTAACTTTATTACTCCCGAAGGAGATGATGATATGAATATATCAAATGTGAATAGCAACAACACGACATCTTTACCTGTAGAGCTAGATACACTAAATAACAAAGATATCTCTTATGCCAAAGATCTCTTTTTATATATAGAAACACAGTTAAAAATTGCAAAAGATTTTTGTAGACCTGGAGAAGAAGTATCAAGTTCTATTGCAAGTACAGTTTTTCACGCATTTATTGATTTAGTTAACAAAATCAGGGGTAAGAAAGATTGTATGTATATTTACACGCTTTGCTGTTTTGCCGAGGAGGTTAAAGGTGATTATTCTCATTACAGGACCTTTTTATTTGATATTGGTAATCAATATAAGGTTAAACTTACACAAAGCGGAAAAAAAGAGTTCTCTTTAACTTTAGAATTTAACGATACTATAATTGAATCTCAGATAGTCACAGGCAATAAGGCAAAGCATATTCTTGAGGATATAGAAAAATTCTATCGTAACAAACCCGATACTTATTATTAAATTTAATAATGGTTAGATGTGCAAAAATTATTATTCCACACGGTAAAACAGGGAAAAGTACTCCAGAACATTGGGATAAACTTAACAAGTTAGAACTAACAACGTTTTATTACCTCTCACGTAGAACGATGGCATCAAAAAAATCATCTATAAAGCAAGAGTGAAAGCGACGACAGTTTAATTTCACTGCAGGCTGGATAACTCCAGCCTGCTTTCCTGCATTACATCACCGCAGCAAACGCCTTTGCCACACGTTGTACATTTGCCGTATTTAACCCGGCGACACACATGCGACCGCTGGCGATGAGATAGACACCAAATTCTTCACGTAGTCGGTCAACCTGAGCGGCACTTAAACCGGTATAACTGAACATACCGCGCTGATTAAGCAGATAATCGAAATTGCGTTCTGGTATCTCTGTGCTCAATACCTTCACCAGTTCCTGACGCATCGCCAGAATGCGAGTACGCATCTCTTCTACTTCCGCCAGCCAGCTGGCTTTCAATGCCTCGTCATTCAGCACCGCAGCCACCACCTGCGCACCAAAATTCGGCGGGCTGGAGTAGTTGCGGCGAACTGTTGCTTTCAATTGCCCCAGTACGCGGCCTGCGGCTTCGGCATCTTCACACAGAACAGAAAGTCCGCCGACGCGCTCGCCGTAAAGGGAGAAAATTTTCGAGAACGAATTGCTCACCAGAGCGGGTAATCCAGCGCTGGCAATGGCGCGAATAGCGTAGGCATCCTCTTCCATACCGGCACCAAATCCTTGATAGGCAATATCGAGGAATGGAATAAGCTCGCGGGCTTTGAGAATTTCAATCACCGCATCCCACTGATCATTAATGAGATCGGCACCCGTTGGGTTGTGGCAACATGGGTGGAGCAACACAATACTGCGGGCAGGTAATGTTTTTAGCGTCGCCAACAGGTCATTAAAGCGCACGCCGTTAGTCGCTTCGTCATACCAGGGGTAAGTACTCACTTCGAATCCAGCCCCGGCGAATATTGCTACGTGGTTTTCCCAGGTAGGATCGCTGACCCAGACGCCTGATTCCGGGAAGTAGCGTTTCAGGAAATCTGCGCCCACTTTCAATGCCCCTGAGCCGCCAAGGGTTTGAATGGTTGCTACGCGCTGTTGTTGCAGTACCGGATGGTCGGCACCAAACAGCAGCGGCGCAATAGCATGGCGATAGCTGTTAAGCCCTTCCATCGGTAAATAAAGCGAAGCGCCATGAGGCTGCGCATTCAGGCGCGCTTCCGCATCCGCCACGGCTTTCAGTTGTGGAATAATTCCGTCTTCGTTGTAGTACAGACCGATACTTAAATTCACTTTGTCGCTGCGAGGGTCTTCTTTAAAACGCTCCATAAGCGTAAGAATCGGGTCGCCAGCGTAGGCGTCAACTTTTTGAAACACGCGATGGTTCTCCAGGTTTACGGGCAGGTGGTTAAACCACAATAAACCGGAAGAAGGCGAAGATCGAGTGGATGTTCAGGAGCGAACGGTAATTAGCAACAGAGTGAGACTCATGACAAACGTACATTCGCCAGAGGCACGACCTTTATAAGAACATGAAAGAATATCAACTTATTGAATTGGTAGGATTTTATTGGCCGGATAAGGCATTCACGCCGCATCCGGCACAGACAATCAAATATTACAGAACGATTAATCCACGTATTTCATCGCGACCCTTGAAGTCAGGCGCGTAATAAGTTCGTAAGCGCTCACTTTCGTCATTTCAGCGATACGTTCTACGGGCAAACCTTCGCCCCATAAAATGACCGGGTCCCCGGCTTTATCCTGCGCCTGTGGACCTAAGTCTACGCAGATCATATCCATCGCGACTCGCCCGACAATCGGCACTTCGCGACCGTTCACCAGCACTGGCGTACCGGAAGGCGCGGCGCGCGGATAACCATCGCCATAGCCCATCGCGACTACGCCAAGGCGGGTATCACGTTCGCTTATCCAGGTTCCACCATAACCGACAGGCTCTCCGGCTTTATGCTCACGCACGGCAATCAGGCTGGAGGTTAGTGACATCACTGGCTGACAGCCAAAATCGGCACCGGTGGAGCGATCTTCCAGCGGAGATACGCCGTAAAGAATGATGCCCGGGCGCACCCAGTCAAAATGCGACTGTGGCCACAGCAGAATGCCACCCGACGCGGCAATGGAACGTTGACCTGGTTTGCCTTCACAAAAGGTATTAAAGATAGCGAGTTGTTTCTCGGTTGCGCCACATTTTGGTTCATCCGCGCGCGCAAAATGGCTGACGATATTCACCGGCTGACGAACGTTTTTGCACTGGGTCAGGCGATGATAAAACGCCTCAGCCTGTTCCGGCCTTACGCCCAGACGGTGCATACCGGTATCGAGTTTCATCCAGACGGTAACCGGCTCGTCCAGCGCAGCCAGCTGTTCTTCGTTATGCACGGCGGTATGAAAATGTTGCGCAGAAATCGTCGGTAGATCTCTGGCATCAAAAAAGCCTTCGAGTAACAGTACAGGTTTGGTGATTCCCCCCGCACGCAGTCGCAGAGCTTCTTCGAGACGGGCTACGCCAAAGGCGTCAGCATCGGGGAGCGTTCGCGCGGTCTCAAGAAGACCGTGACCATAAGCGTTCGCTTTCACCACCGCAACCATTTTACTGGCAGGAG
>OGTB01000720.1_pt1 | contig 25282 bp, 18 predicted proteins | sample 1553611 | NCBI WGS metagenome assembly OGTB01 (sample SAMEA2580032, study PRJEB22360) | human gut metagenome | biome: human gut; feature: human-associated habitat; material: faeces | place: Denmark | collected 2008/2010 | reverse complement strand
GCCAAACGAAATTAATGGAATCAAAGATGAATAGAAATATTATTCTGATAGCATTATTAGCTCTATTGTCTGTAGGCAAAGCAGCAGCACAGTCTGTCACGGTAGAAGCAAAAATTGATTCATTGCAGATACTGATTGGCGAACAGGCGAAAGTGCAATTGCAAGTAGCCATGGATGCTAAACAGCGTGCTATTTTTCCTGCTTACACCGATACATTGGTAAGAGGTGTGGAAATTATAGAAACTGTCAAACCGGATACTCAATTCCTGAATGATCGCCAACGAATGTTGATTACTCAAGAATACATTATCACTTCTTTTGACTCTGCTCTATATTATCTACCACCAATGCCGGTTACCGTAGATGATAAAGTATATAAATCCAAAGCTCTGGCATTGAAAGTATATTCGATGCCGGTTGATACATTACATCCGGACCAGTTCTTTGGACAGAAACCTGTGATGAAAGCTCCTTTTGCGTGGGAAGACTGGTATGGATTGATTGCTTGTTCATTCCTGGCTTTACCTTTGCTTGGTTTACTGATCTATCTCATTATTCGTATACGTGATAATAAACCTATTATCCGTAAAATAAAAGTTGAACCTAAATTGCCGCCACATCAGGCTGCAATGAAAGAGATAGAACGTATCAAAACAGAGAAGATATGGCAAAAAGGACAATCGAAGGAGTATTATACCGAACTAACGGATACACTTCGCACCTATATTAAGAACCGTTTCGGATTTAACGCATTAGAAATGACTTCTTCTGAAATAATTGACCAGCTATTGGAGTTGAATGATAAAGAGGCTATATCAGACTTGAAGCTTTTGTTCCAGACCGCTGATTTAGTTAAGTTTGCCAAACATGATCCTCAGATGAATGAAAACGATGCTAATTTAATTAATGCCATCGATTTTATCAATGAGACAAAACAACCGGAAGAGGAAAACCAGAAACCGCAACCAACGGAAATCACTATCATTGAGAAACGTTCTTTACGTGTTAAAGCTATGCTGATTTGCGGAATTGCACTGTTATCAGCAGCACTGATTGGTACCTTTATATATATAGGTCTGCAGTTATACAATCTTTTTGTATAAAGAGTGTATAACTTAATACTAAATAGTAAACTGTTAAATCATAAATAAAATGGTTTTTGCCAATATTGAATATCTGTTTTTGCTATTATTGCTTATACCATATATTGTATGGTATATCCTGAAACAAAAGAAAAGTGAAGCAACCCTTCAAATTTCAGATGCTCGGGTATATGCACATACACCTAAAAGTTATAAGAACTATTTGTTGCATGTTCCATTTCTACTGCGCTGCATTGCTTTGGTGTTAGTTATCTTGGTTCTTGCACGCCCGCAAACTACTAACAAGTGGCAGAACAGTGAAATAGAAGGAATTGATATTATGCTGGCTATTGACGTTTCTACCAGTATGCTGGCTGAAGACTTAAAGCCAAACAGACTTGAAGCTGCCAAAGATGTAGCTGCTGAATTTATCAACGGACGCCCCAATGATAATATCGGTATTACATTATTTGCAGGAGAAACTTTCACTCAATGTCCGTTGACTGTAGATCATGCCGTATTGTTGGATATGATACATAATATTAAATGCGGCCTTATCACTGACGGTACTGCGGTTGGTATGGGTATTGCTAATGCTGTGACTCGCTTAAAAGATAGCAAAGCGAAATCTAAAGTTATTATCTTATTGACGGATGGTACTAATAATAAGGGAGATATTTCTCCAATGACAGCAGCAGAAATAGCTAAAAGTTTTGGTATTCGTGTATATACTATCGGGGTAGGTACTAATGGAATGGCCCCTTATCCTTATCCGGTGGGGAATACTGTACAATATGTAAGTATGCCGGTGGAAATTGATGAAAAGACATTGACAGAGATTGCCGGAACAACGGATGGTAACTATTTCCGGGCTACGAGCAACTCGAAACTAAAAGAAGTATATGAAGAAATTGATAAACTGGAAAAGACGAAACTGAACGTAAAAGAGTACAGTAAACGAGACGAAGAGTATCACTGGTTTGCCCTAGCTGCTTTCCTCTGTGTTTTGTTGGAAGTACTATTACGCAATTCGGTACTCAAAAAAATTCCATAAGAATGTTTGTCAATCGTTATTTGTCAATCATAAAATAGTAAGAAGATGTTTCGATTTGGAGAACCTACATATTTATACTTATTGCTGCTATTACCTTTTTTAGCAGCTTTCTACTTGTATTCCAACTACAAGAGAAGAAAGAATATCCGACGCTTCGGGGACCCGACTTTATTGGCTCAATTAATGCCTGATGTATCCAAATATCGTCCGGATGTAAAATTCTGGATTATTTTTGTTGCTATTGGCTTGTTCTCCGTATTATTAGCACGCCCCCAATTCGGTTCTAAGCTGGAAACGGTTAAGCGTAAAGGAGTAGAGGTAATTATAGCTTTGGATATTTCAAACTCTATGTTAGCTCAAGATGTACAACCTAGCCGTCTGGAAAAAGCAAAAAGACTAATTTCCAGATTAGTGGATGAACTTGACAATGATAAGGTAGGTATGATTGTATTTGCAGGTGACGCTTTTACTCAGCTACCAATTACAAGTGACTATATTTCCGCTAAGATGTTTTTAGAGTCCATCAATCCTTCGTTGATTTCTAAACAGGGTACAGCTATCGGGGAAGCAATCAATTTAGCAGCTCGTAGTTTCACTCCACAAGAAGGGGTAGGACGTGCTATTATTGTTATTACTGACGGTGAAAATCATGAGGGTGGTGCAGTGGAAGCCGCAAAAGCCGCTGCAGAAAAAGGTATTCAAGTAAGTGTATTGGGAGTAGGTATGCCTGATGGTGCCCCCATTCCGGTAGAAGGTACGAATGATTATCGTCGCGACCGGGAAGGTAATGTGATTGTTACCCGTTTGAATGAAGCTATGTGCCAGGAAATTGCTAAGGAAGGAAAAGGTATATATGTACGAGTAGACAACTCTAATTCAGCCCAAAGAGCTATTAATCAAGAAGTGAACAAAATGGCGAAGTCTGATGTAGAGTCGAAAGTATATACAGAGTTTAACGAACAATTCCAAGCTATTGCATGGGTTATTCTACTATTGTTATTGGCAGAAATCTTAATTTTGGACCGCAAAAATCCTTTATTTAAGAACATTCACCTGTTTTCTAATAAGAAATAGTTATACGTATGTTAAAAAGTAAATATATTCTATTCGCTGTATTTCTGCTAGCGACAGTCGGTGTCTCGGCTCAGAAAGCAGAACGCGACTATATCCGTAAGGGAAACCGCCTGTTTAATGATAGTGTATTTGTTGACGCAGAGGTAAACTACCGGAAAGCTCTGGAAGCAAATCCCAAGTCTACAGTATCTATGTACAATTTGGGAAATACTCTTTCGCAACAGCAAAAGTTTCAGGATGCCATGGAACAATACGTATCGGCCAGCAAAATTGAAAAGGATAAAATGAAGCTCGCCCATATCTACCACAATATGGGAGTACTTTTCCAAGCTGGTAAAGATTATGCAAAGGCTGTGGACGCCTATAAAATGTCACTGCGTAATAATCCTGCCGATCATGAAACCCGGTACAATTTGGCTCTTGCACAGAAAATGTTGAAAGATCAACAAAATCAGCAGAATCAAGACCAAAATCAGGATCAGAATAAAGATCAACAAAAGCAAGATCAAAAACAAGATCAGAATAAAGACAAGCAGAAAGATCAGAAACAAGATGAAAAGAAAGATCAGCAGCAACCACCGAAGTCAGAAAAAAAACAAGATAACCAGATGTCAAAGGAGAATGCTGAACAATTGCTGAATTCTGTAATGCAGGATGAAAAAGATGTGCAAGACAAAGTGAAAAAGCAACAAAAAGTTATGCAAGGTGGTCGCTTAGAAAAAGATTGGTAATATAAAGTTGATGATATAAATTTCATAAGCAATGAAAAAACTGATTATTATATTGATGGCATTGATAGCATATAGCACTCAGATGCTTGCTGATAAAGTGTCTTTTACTGCTTCTGCTCCTGACGCAGTGGTAGTAGGCGACCAGTTCAGGCTGTCGTATACTGTTACTACACAAAAAGTGAAAGATTTCCGGGCACCATCAATCAAAGGTTTTGATGTGTTGATGGGGCCAAGCCGTTCACAACAAAGTAATACTCAAATAGTAAATGGTAATGTTACGTCTACTAGTAGTATTACATTCACATATATATTAATGGCGAATAATGCCGGAGAATATACAATACCTGGAGCTTCAATTGTTGCTGATGGCGATCAAATGGTATCAAATTCAGTAAGGATTAAAGTATTGCCACAAGATCAAGGTGATAGCAATAGTAGCAGTAGCTCTTCTACACATTCCTCATCTGGTACAGGGGTCTCTAACCAAGACTTGTTTATTACAGCAAGTGCCAGTAAAACGAATGTGTACGAACAGGAAGCATTTGTCCTGACCTATAAAATATACACCAGAGAATCCAATTTACAACTGAATAATGCAAAGTTACCCGACTTTAAAGGCTTCCATTCTCAAGAAATCGAAATGACTACAAATGCGAGATGGACTCCGGAACATTATCAGGGACGTAATTACTATACGACAGTTTATCGTCAGTTCGTTCTCTTCCCGCAACAATCAGGAAAACTATATATTGATCCTGCTCAATTCCAGATGACAGTCGGTAAGCCTGTACAATCTGATGATCCTTTTGATGCTTTCTTCAATGGAGGAAGTAATGTCATTGAAATAAAAAAATCAATTTCCACCCCTAAAATAGCAATAAATGTAAATCCGCTTCCTGCAGGTAAACCGGCAGATTTCTCCGGTGGAGTGGGAGAGTTCAATATTTCTTCATCTATCAACAACAAGGAACTGAAAACCAATGATGCTATTACTATTAAATTAGTAATATCCGGTACAGGTAACCTGAAGTTAATTTCTAATCCAGAAATTAAATTCCCAGATGATTTTGAAGTATACGATCCCAAAGTAGACAATCAAGTCAGATTAACCCGGGAAGGACTTACAGGTAATAAGGTTATCGAATATTTAGCAATTCCGAGACATGCTGGAACATATAAGATTCCAGGAGTATCTTTTAGTTATTTTGATATTCGCTCCAAATCTTATAAAACGCTGAAAACAGAAGAATATGTAATAAACGTTGAGAAAGGTGCGGGTAATGCAGATCAAGTAATTGCTAATTTCACTAATAAAGAGGATTTGAAAGTATTAGGTGAGGACATCCGTTACATCAAACAAAACGAAGTTACTCTCCAGCCTAAAGGAAGTTTCTTCTATGGTTCAATGACATATTGGCTATTCTATATCATTCCGGCTCTTGCCTTTATTATTTTCTTTATTATTTATCGTAAGCAAGCTGCTGAAAATGCGAACGTAGCTAAAATGCGTACGAAGAAAGCCAATAAAGTAGCAACAAAACGTATGAAGTTAGCTGGAAAATTACTCTCAGAAAATAAGAAAGATGCTTTCTATGATGAAGTTTTAAAGGCACTGTGGGGATATATAAGTGACAAACTGAATATTCCGGTATCTCGTTTATCTAAAGATAATATTGAAGAGAAGCTAAGAAATCATGGAGTAAATGAGGAACTAATCAAAGAATTCCTGAATGCATTGAATGACTGTGAATTTGCCCGGTTTGCTCCAGGTGATGAAAATCAAGCCATGGATAAAGTTTATTCTTCTTCAATAGAAGTAATAAGCAAAATGGAGAATTCGATAAAACATTAACCCAGAAGAGATTGTGTCATGAAAAAGATATTATTTTTTATATTATTATCAATGTCACTTACTTGTTTTGCACAAGATTCGTTAAACATTGATTCTAAACAAACCAATGGAGCTGATTCTATCCACGCTTCACACACCACATTTTCCAGTAACACACTGGAAGATGCCACAAAAGCTGAAGGCGATTCCGCATATATAAAAGAAGATTATGCAGCAGCTATTCAAATATATGAAGCATTATTAAAAAATGGAGAAGCTGCTGACGTTTATTACAATCTGGGAAATAGTTATTATAAAATAGGAGAGATAGCGAAAGCTGTTTTAAATTATGAGCGTGCCTTGTTATTGCAACCTGGAAATGGCGATATACGTGCTAATCTTGAAGTGGCACGCGCAAAGACAATAGACAAAGTTGAGCCTGTTCCTGAAGTGTTCTTTGTTTCATGGATCAAATCTCTGACAAATAGCATGAGTGTAGATGCATGGGCCACATGGGGTATTGTATCCTTTATTCTATTGATTATAGCTCTTTACTTTTTTATATTCTCTAAACAGATTGTGTTAAAGAAAGTAGGCTTCATATTAGGAATTGTTTTTCTGATTGTCACCATTTGCTCTAATCTTTTTGCTTCACAACAAAAAGAACATTTAGTCAATCGAAATGAAGCTATAGTAATGAACCCAAGTGTAACAGTTCGAAGTACTCCAAGCGAGAGTGGTACCAGTTTGTTTATTCTGCATGAAGGGAGAAAAGTAAACGTCAAGGACAACTCTATGAAAGAATGGAAAGAAATTCGGTTGGAAGATGGAAAAGTAGGATGGGTACCAGCTTCCGCTATTGAAGTAATATAAAGGTCATTAATAGATTTTATAAATTCAAGAAAAAAAGATAAGCAAATAATTTGTTTTATCTTTTTTTTTGCTTAAGTTTATAGCGTGATAAAAAAATCACATAGTATTAACCATTAAATTTATGAGACATGAGAACAATAACGTTTAATGAACTTCGTAAAATTAAAGATTCATTGCCTAGCGGTAGCATGCATAGAATAGCAGACGAACTTGGTTTGCACGTAGATACAGTGCGAAACTTTTTCGGAGGACACAATTTCAAGGAGGGAAAAAGTGTCGGAATACATCTTGAGCCCGGTCCAGATGGTGGGCTTGTAATGTTGGATGATACGACCGTTCTTGATCGGGCTTTAAAAATCCTAGATGAATTGAATATGAGTATGCAAAAAGAACAGGCTACCGAATCTGTGCAAGTTTAAAATATAACAAACTGAATCCCAATTGAATCAAACAATTGGGATTTCTTATTTGTTTTCACCTTATAAAATGTGCATTTATGGAAGACAAATTAGTAACCCTAGCCATTCTGACATACACCAAAGCGCAGATCTTAAAGAATGTCTTGGAAAATGAAGGTATAGAAACATACATTCACAACGTAAATCAAATACAACCGGTTGTTTCTTCGGGGGTGCGTTTACGCATAAAGGAAAGCGATCTGCCACGTGCTTTGAAAATAACAGAAAGTTCTACATGGCTGTCTGAAAGTATAGTGGGAGAGAAGGAGCCCAAAACAGAAAATAAGTCAAATAAGATTTTAATTCCCGTCGACTTCTCTAATTATTCGATGAAAGCGTGTGAATTTGCATTTAACCTAGCAAAAACAGAAAATGCTGAAGTCATTTTGTTGCACGTCTATTTTACGCCTATATATGCTTCATCATTACCATATGGAGATGTTTTCAATTACCAAATTGGAGATGAAGAATCCGTAAAAACGATTATTCAGAAAGTTCATTCTGACCTCAATGCCTTATCAGAAAAGATAAAAGAAAAAGTCACATCGGGTGATTTTCCCAATATTAAATATAGCTGTATCTTACGTGAAGGTATTCCAGAAGAAGAAATCTTAAGATATGCTAAGGAACAGCGTCCTATGGTTATCATCATGGGGACTCGGGGAAAGAATCAGAAAGATATCGATTTGATTGGCAGTGTAACTGCTGAAGTTATTGATAGAAGCCGCACAGCTGTACTGGCCATTCCCGAAAACACACCATTTAAACAGTTTAGTGAAGTAAAACGGATCGCCTTTATTACCAATTTTGATCAAAGAGATTTAATTGCTTTCGAAGCATTCTTTAATACTTGGAAATCATTCCATTTTTCTGTATCTTTAATACATCTTACTGATTCCAAAGATACCTGGAATGAAATAAAACTAGCAGGCATAAAAGAATATTTTCACAAGCAATATCCAGGGCTTGAAATTCATTATGATGTAGTAATGAACGATAATTTGCTAAAAGGGCTTGATCAGTATATCAAAGATAATCAAATAGATATAATCACTTTGACTTCTTACAAAAGGAATATATTTGCTCGGTTATTTAATCCAAGTATTGCTAGAAAAATGATTTTTCATTCTGATACACCATTACTTGTTATTAACAGCTGATCAGATCAAGCAAAAAATGGGCATTTATGATTGGTGAATAATCAATATTATGTTTAATACAAAAAGGAGCAATGTTATTATATTACTCCTTTTTAATTTTTATCAATTGAAGAAAGTTACTCCCCCAAATGTATATTTTGATTATCTCTCCCCAATAGAATTATACGAAAAAAAAGAAGGTTACTATTTCTAGCAACCTTCCTTCCTTTTTCAAGACTTATAATTTTCCTGAAAACGATATTACTTCATCAGTTTATCGATTTCTTCAAATTCAGGTCCCATGTTCAAGTTATAGTAAACTCTATAAAGACCTTGTAACCATAAATCTTGTTGATCAGGTTTCAAAGCTCTAGCTTTTTCATAGAATGGTTTAGCTTCTTCGTAGAATTTCTTAACTACAGCCTGTGCTTCAGCATATTTAGGATCATTGATATCTGTTGTTGCTTTATCAGCATAATCCTGTGCTTTCATCAAATATACCAAGCCTACATTAGAGTATGCTTCTGCATATTCCGGATCAGCAGCAATAGCTTTCTTGTAGTATTCGATTGCATTATCATACTCTTTCATATTATGATAAAGATATGCTTTTACATACAAATACAACTTATTGTTCGGATCATTAGATAACATTCTGTCAGCAAACTCCATAGCTTTTGAAGCTTGATTAGAGCTATTATAATAATCAACCAAATTAGCAAAGAAATAATCATTTCCAGGGAACTTTAGGATACCCTCTTCCAAAGATTTAATCCAAGCAACAGTATCACCTTTAGCTTTATAAGCATCAGCCATCAATTGCATTGCAAATTTACCTCCGTCCTTATCAGATAAAGCCATTGGGGCATACTTAATAATTGCATCTTTATCACCTACCCTATCAGCAGCCAATGTAGCATAATATGCAATTTGTGGGATAAGAGTATCATTCTTAGCCAATTCTTTATCAGCTAACATTGGGTAAGAAGCTGATTCAACATATGTTGCAAAGAATTTCAAGGCTTCTTTATTCTTATCCAAGTTAAAATACTGAATACCACCATTAATCAAATTAGGACGTTCAGCCAACATACTTGAAGCATTTGCTTTCCGGTATTTGTTTTTAACTTTCCCCTTTTCATTAGGTATTTCCGCTAATTCATCACACTTAGTATAGTACTCATACATTTTCAGAATGCTATTATACACTTTCAATGTATCATACGGTTTTTTCAAAAAAGCATTTTTCATTTGCTCTTCGTTGATACGTCTCTGAATAAATCCAGCAACGTCCCATGTGTCAGCAAGATCCTTCGTTTCAGGATTCTTCATAGCTTCTTTAATAAGCTGCTCAGCCTGCTTAAAATTAGGTTTTACGTCATTAGCCATACTCTTTGCTTCTTTCACATTTTTCATCTGTGCGAATGAGAAGCTAACAGCCATCAATAAAACCATCGAAAATAATACTCTTTTCATGATTGTTGTTTGATTAATTATTAATATTATGTCTATTCCTCGATTTCGTTGTTGCTTTCGTTTTCATTTACGTCTGCTGCATCATCAATATCAGGAGCATCAGCATTTGGATCACTCACAATTGTTCCTTCTGCTTCTTCTGCCGGAATTTCATCTTCAAGACTTTCTGTCATAACCTTACATACCGAACCAATCTGGTCGTTACGTTTTTCTAAATTTATCAGACGGACACCTTGAGTAGCACGGCCCATAATACGAACATCAGCCACTTTCAAACGAATAGTGATACCAGACTTATTGATAATCATCAAGTCATTTTCATCAGTTACTGACTTGATTGTTACCAACTTACCTGTTTTTTCGGTAATATTCATGGTCTTCACACCCTTACCACCACGGTTCGTCTTACGATAGTCTTCTATTTCAGAACGTTTGCCATATCCTTGTTCGGAAACTACCATCACAGATTCTGTCTTCAAATCTTTGATACAAATCATTCCTACTACTTCATCCTGACCATCATTATCCAACGTAATGCCACGTACACCTGTTGCTGTACGTCCCATTACACGAACTGCTGCTTCATGGAAACGAATTGCACGTCCATTGCGGTTTGCAATGATGATTTCATTATTTCCATTCGTCATACGAACTTCAATTACGCTATCATCTTCGCGGATAGTTATAGCATTTACACCATTCTGACGAGGACGAGAATACTGTTCTAGTAATGTCTTCTTTATTACCCCTTTCTTAGTACAGAACAATACATAATGGCTATTAATAAACTCAGAATCTTCCAAACTCTTCACACGCAAGTATGCAGTTACATTATCGTCCGAGTCAATATTCAACAAATTCTGAATAGCACGTCCCTTAGAATTCTTCGTTCCCTCAGGTATTTCATATACTTTCAGCCAATAGCACTTGCCTTTTTGTGTAAAGAACATCATCGTATTGTGCATGGTAGCAGGATAGATATGTTCTACAAAGTCTTCATCACGGGTCTCCGTACCTTTCGAACCTACACCACCACGATTTTGTGCACGGAATTCAGTCAACGGAGTACGTTTGATATAACCCATATGAGAAATTGTAATAATCATCTGATCATCTGCATAGAAGTCTTCCGGATTGAACTCTTCTGAAGAATAAACGATTTCAGAACGACGTTCATCTCCATATTTCGTTTTAACTTCCAACAATTCATCTTTCATTACCTGACGGCATACTTCATCATCAGCCAAAATACTTTCCAAATAAGCTATCTGCTTCATTATTTCTTCGTATTCCGCATGAAGCTGATCCTGCATCAGACCTGTCAATTGACGCAAACGCATTTCTACAATTGCGCGAGCCTGAATTTCTGTCAGGTTGAATCGCTCAATCAAGCCTGCTATAGCGTCATTAGGAGTTTTTGCTGCACGAATGATACGAATTACTTCATCAATATTATCCGAAGCGATAATCAAACCTTCAAGAATGTGCGCACGTTCTTTCGCTTTACGAAGATCGAACTGAGTACGACGAATAACAACTTCGTGTCTATGTTCGATGAAATATTTAATTAAATCTCTCAGATTCAACGTTTTTGGACGTCCATGAACCAAAGCAACATTGTTTACGCCAAAAGATGTCTGCAAAGCTGTCATTTTATAGAGTTTGTTCAACACTACACTTGCATTTGCATCACGTTTGATGTCAATAACAATGCGCATACCGTCACGGTCAGACTCATCGTTGGCATTTGAGATACCTTCTATTTTCTTATCATTTACAAGATCAGCTATATACTTAATCAGTTCGGCCTTATTTACATTATAAGGAATCTCGGTTATTACGATCTTATCATGTGTCTGTCCGCTTTCGATTTCGGCTTTCGCACGCATAATTACACGTCCTCGTCCAGTCAAATATGCCTCGCGTACACCACTCACACCATATATAAACCCACCAGTAGGAAAATCTGGTGCTTTGACAAATTCCATCAGTTCCTCTACTGTAATTTCCGGATTATCAATATATGCTTCACATGCTTCAATTACTTCCGAAAGATTATGAGGAGGCATATTGGTAGCCATACCTACAGCGATACCGGATGCTCCGTTCACCAGAAGATTTGGGATACGTGTCGGCATAACTTTAGGTTCTACCAGCGTATTATCAAAGTTAGGCTCAAAATCGACGGTTTCCTTATACAGGTCATCCATCATTGCTTCACCCAACTTATTAAGACGAGCTTCTGTATAACGCATAGCAGCAGGGCTATCACCGTCTACAGAACCAAAGTTCCCCTGTCCATCTACCAAAGGATAACGCATTGCCCATTCCTGAGCCATACGCACCATTGCAAAATAAACAGAAGAATCTCCATGAGGATGGTACTTACCGAGTACCTCACCCACGATTCTGGCTGATTTCTTATAAGGTTTGTCTGAAGTATTGCCCAATTCCATCATTCCGTATAAAATTCTACGGTGAACAGGCTTAAATCCATCTCTAACATCCGGAAGGGCACGTGAAACGATGACCGACATGGAGTAGTCAATGTACGATGACTTCATTTCCTCCTCGATGTTAATCTTTATAATTCTGTCTTGTTCAAGCATTTAAAATGATTATTAATTATACATTCTACGGTTTGTGAAAAACCACGCTAAAGTACTACTTTTCCCCGATATACGAAAGTTTTTAGAAAGAAAGTTTTAGCATGACCGGGACGACAATTCATTAAACTTTAAAATTCGAAAATAAAAAGATAAAAACGATAAATATAATATGGAAAGATAGATAACATTGGTAAAAAAGAGCTGGATATTTGTTATACCTTATATATATAATGCAAATACACCGTTTTTATGGCACGCCATTTGTAGATATAAGAAATAAAGCAAATATTGCAATACAAACTTGATTAATGCGTATATTTGCCAGTGAATAACCCTTAGAAGAAAAGGAAAAGTATGAATAATCAATTCTCACAAAGAGTTTCCGACATTATCGTCTATAGTAAGGAAGAAGCGAATCGGTTGAGAAGTAGGTATATAGGCCCTGAGCACCTGCTTCTGGGAATCCTTCGTGACGGTGAAGGAAAAGCTATCGAGATATTGTCTAAACTCAACACCAATCTAGCTGCAATAAAGCAACAGATTGAAGCTCAACTGAAGGCAGAAGCTGATGATATGTTATTGCCTGATGCAGAGGTACCGTTATCTAATGATGCGGCAAAGATATTAAAAATGTGTATTTTAGAAGCTCGTGGAATGAAAAGTAACATCGCTGATACAGAACATGTATTATTGGCTATTTTAAGAGAAAAAAACAATATGGCTGCTTCGGTACTTGAAGCAAACGATATAAATTATGTGAAAGTACTGGAGCAAGCTACATTGCAGCCAGATATAAACTCTGGTATGGGTTTCACGGAAGACGATGATGATGACGAAGAAATGTCCTCTCCCCGTTCCGGCAGAGGTGGTTCGGACGAACGCCAACAGGCACAAACCGCTTCAAAAAAGCCGTCTAATGACACGCCGGTACTTGACAATTTCGGTACTGACATGACAAAAGCGGCAGAAGAAGGACGCTTGGATCCTGTTGTCGGCAGAGAGAGAGAAATCGAACGTTTAGCGCAGATCTTAAGCCGCCGCAAAAAGAATAATCCGATTTTGATTGGTGAGCCTGGTGTAGGAAAGTCAGCGATTGTTGAAGGTCTTGCATTAAGAATCATTCAGAAAAAGGTTTCGCGGATTCTGTTTGATAAACGAGTGGTTGCTCTTGATATGACTGCTGTTGTAGCAGGAACCAAATATCGTGGACAATTTGAGGAACGTATTCGTTCCATTCTCAATGAATTACAGAAAAATCCGAATGTAATATTATTCATTGATGAAATCCACACGATTGTAGGCGCAGGTTCTGCGGCAGGTTCTATGGATGCTGCCAATATGCTAAAACCGGCATTGGCAAGAGGAGAAATACAATGTATCGGTGCTACCACTCTTGATGAATATCGTAAGAACATTGAGAAAGATGGCGCTTTGGAACGTCGTTTCCAAAAAGTAATAGTAGAACCGACTACCGCTGCCGAAACTTTGCAGATTTTGCGTAATATCAAGGATAAATATGAAGACCACCACAATGTGTATTATACGGATGAAGCATTGGAAGCATGTGTCAAGCTGACAGACCGCTATATCACAGATCGTAATTTCCCTGATAAAGCTATTGACGCTTTAGACGAAGCCGGTTCACGTGTACATCTTACCAATGTCAATGTGCCCAAAGAGATAGAAGAACAAGAAAAACTGATCGAAGAAGCCAAAAGCAAGAAAAACGAAGCTGTGAAATCGCAGAATTTCGAACTTGCAGCCAGCTTCCGTGATAAAGAAAAAGAGTTTTCTGTCCAATTGGATGAGATGAAAAAAGAATGGGAAGCCAATCTGAAGGAAAACAGGCAAACTGTTGATGCAGAAGAAATTGCCAATGTCATCTCAATGATGTCAGGCATTCCGGTACAACGGATGGCACAGGCTGAAGGTATCAAGCTCGCAGGTATGAAAGAAGATTTGCAGACTAAAGTCATCGCACAAGATACAGCAATAGAAAAACTGGTTAAAGCTATTTTGCGAAGCCGTGTAGGGCTAAAAGATCCTAATAAGCCAATTGGCACATTTATGTTCTTAGGCCCGACAGGAGTTGGTAAAACTCACTTAGCAAAAGAGTTAGCCAAATATATGTTTGGTTCTGCTGATGCACTGATTCGTATAGATATGAGTGAATATATGGAGAAGTTCACTGTTTCACGCTTGGTTGGAGCACCTCCGGGATACGTAGGATATGAAGAAGGTGGTCAGCTGACAGAAAAAGTGCGCCGTAAACCATACTCGATTGTATTGCTTGATGAGATAGAAAAAGCACATCCGGATGTGTTCAACATCTTGCTTCAGGTTATGGATGAGGGGCGTCTGACTGACAGTTATGGCAGAATGGTAGATTTCAAAAATACTGTTATTATCATGACTTCCAATATAGGAACCCGTCAGCTGAAAGAATTTGGACGTGGCGTTGGTTTTGCGACACAAAGCCGCCTGGATGATAAGGAATTCTCGCGAAGCGTAATACAAAAAGCTCTAAACAAATCATTCGCGCCCGAATTCATCAATCGTGTAGATGAGATAATCACGTTTGACCAGCTTTCTCTGGAAGCAATAACAAAGATTATAGACATAGAGCTAAAAGGATTGTATGATAGAATAGAATCTATTGGTTACAAGCTTGTTATTGAAGATAAGGCGAAAGAATTTATCGCCGGCAAAGGATATGACGTACAATATGGCGCCCGTCCTTTGAAGCGAGCAATTCAAACTTATCTGGAGGATGGCTTATCCGAGCTCATCATTTCCTCCTCTTTGAAGGAGGGAGATACTATTCAGGTATCTCTCAATGAAGAAAAAGGTGAATTGGAGATGAAAGTTGTCACTCCGGAATAATATTATTTCCTGAATAAGAAAATAAAATAATATGCCATAATGTCAGACCTTCGGGTCTGGCATTTTTTTTGTCTCTATCTGAACAAACATCAATTAAAATTAATCAATAGATAAACTAAAAAATATACGTATTATGCAAAAAGGTAATATTGGGGTTACAACAGAGAACATTTTCCCTATCATTAAAAAGTTTTTGTACAGTGACCATGAGATTTTTCTGCGCGAGTTAGTATCCAATGCAGTAGACGCCACTCAAAAGCTGAATACGCTTGCTTCTATTGGCGAATTTAAGGGTGAACTGGGTGATTTAACCGTTCACGTTGAATTGGGCAAAGATACCATTACTATTTCTGACCGTGGTATCGGTTTGACTGCAGAGGAAATTGAAAAGTACATCAATCAAATAGCTTTTTCAGGAGCTAACGACTTCCTGGAGAAATACAAGAATGACGCAAATGCCATTATCGGACATTTCGGACTTGGCTTCTACTCTGCTTTTATGGTTGCAAAGAAAGTGGAAATTATCACTAAATCATACAGAGACGGTGCACAAGCCGTAAAATGGACTTGTGATGGCAGCCCTGAATTCACTATTGAAGAAATAGAAAAAGCCGATCGTGGATCAGACATCATCTTATACATTGATGATGACTGCAAAGAATTTCTCGAAGAAGCACGTATTTCCGAGCTTCTGAAGAAATATTGCAGCTTCCTTCCTGTTCCCATTGCATTTGGGAAAAAGAAAGAATGGAAAGACGGCAAACAAGTAGAAACAGCCGAAGATAATATAATCAATGATACCACTCCTTTGTGGACACGTAAACCTAGCGAACTTTCGGATGAAGATTACAAATCATTCTATAGTAAGCTATATCCAATGTCTGATGAACCACTATTCTGGATTCACCTGAATGTTGATTATCCATTCCATCTGACCGGTATCCTCTATTTCCCGAAGGTAAAGAGCAATATTGAATTAAATAAGAATAAGATTCAGTTATATTGCAATCAGGTATATGTTACAGACTCGGTTGAAGGTATTGTGCCGGACTTCCTGACTTTGTTACATGGCGTAATCGATTCTCCGGATATTCCGTTGAACGTTTCCCGTTCGTATTTGCAAAGCGACTCGAACGTGAAGAAGATTTCAACTTATATCACAAAGAAGGTTTCCGACCGTTTACAGTCTATATTCAAGAATGACCGTAAGCAATTTGAGGAGAAGTGGAATGATTTAAAAATATTTATCAATTACGGAATGCTCACACAAGAGGATTTCTATGATAAAGCGCAAAAATTTGCCCTTTTCACCGATACAAATGACAAGCATTATACATTTGAAGAGTACCAGACCCTTATTAAAGATAATCAGACAGATAAAGATGGAAACCTAATTTATCTGTATGCAAATAACAAGGATGAGCAATACAGTTATATTGAAGCTGCCACCAACAAAGGATACAATGTTTTGCTCATGGATGGCCAGTTGGATGTAGCTATGGTGAGCATGCTGGAACAAAAACTTGAAAAATCCCGTTTCACTCGTGTAGACAGTGATGTTGTTGACAATCTTATTGTAAAAGAAGATAAGAAAGGTGAAACGTTGGAAGCCAATAAACAGGATGCAATCACAACAGCCTTCAAGAGTCAATTGCCTAAAATGGATAAAGTTGAATTCAATGTCATGACACAGGCATTAGGAGAAAATTCAGCTCCAGTCATGATTACTCAAAGCGAATATATGCGTCGTATGAAAGAAATGGCGAATATTCAGGCCGGAATGAGTTTCTATGGTGAAATGCCTGATATGTTTAATCTAATTCTTAATTCAGACCATAAGTTGATAAAACAGGTATTGAATGAAGAAGAAAGCGCTTGCCAGGCAGAAGTAGCTCCGATACTTTCTGAAATGGACAATGTCAACAAACAACGCAATGAGTTGAAAGACAAGCAAAAGGATAAAAAAGAAGAAGAAATCCCCACATCAGAAAAAGATGAACTAAACAATCTGGATAAGAAGTGGGATGATCTGAAAGGTAAGAAAGAAGCTATCTTTATCAGCTACGCAAGCAATAATAAAGTTATCCGCCAGCTGATCGATTTGGCCTTATTGCAAAACAATATGCTAAGAGGTGAAGCTTTGAATAACTTCGTAAAACGTAGCATAGAATTGATTTAATATCGCCCCTTTAAACATTACACATACTTCAAGAAAGAGCATTCAACGTTAAATACACGTTGTAATGCTCTTTTTCAATTTAAAACGATCGGTAAAATATCGATTAATTGAAAAGTATTGTATATATTTGAACACTTAATAGACAAAAAATTCAATTGTTTGATTTGGGTTATGAGAAAGATTTTTTTAGTGTTAATTACTTTATGGCTGATTATTCCGGCTATCCATGCCCAAAAAGTAGGACTTGTATTAAGCGGTGGTGGCGCCAAAGGGATGACACACATCGGTATCATTCGCGCTTTGGAAGAAAACAACATTCCTATTGATTACATTGCAGGCACTTCTATGGGAGCCATTATCGGTTCTTTATATGCCATGGGATACTCTCCTGACGACATGGTAGAACTTCTCAAGTCGGAAGACTTTAAACGATGGTATTCCGGAGAAGTGGAAGAGAAATATGTATATCACTTCAAAAAGAATCTTCCCACTCCCGAATTCTTCAATATTCGTTTTTCATTCAAGGACTCACTGAAAAGTTTGAAACCTCAATTCCTGCCTACCAGTGTTGTCAATCCGATTCAAATGAATCTCGTTTTTGTAGACCTATATGCACGTGCCACAGCTGCTTGTAAGGGAGATTTTGATAAACTTTTTGTTCCTTTCCGTTGCATTGCGTCCGATGTATACAACAAGAAACAATTAGTCATGAAGGAAGGAGATTTAGGAGATGCCGTCAGAGCTTCCATGAGCTTCCCATTCATGTTTAAACCTATTGAAATAGACAATGTATTAGCCTATGACGGAGGTATTTATAATAACTTTCCTACAGATGTCATGAGAGATGATTTTCATCCGGATGTCATCATAGGAAGCGTCGTGTCAACCAATCCCACTAAACCCAAAGAAAATGACCTCATGAGTCAAATTGAAAATATGGTGATGCAGAAAACCGACTATTCCATTCCGGACTCCATGGGGATTTTAATGACGTTCAAATATGACAATGTCAATCTAATGGATTTTCAACGCATTGACGAATTACACGATATAGGATATAATCGAACCATCAGCATGATGGATTCAATCAAAAGTCGTATCCATCGGCGTGTAAATCTGGACAATATACGTTTAAGAAGAATGGTATACCGGAGTAATTTTCCGGAGCTACGCTTTAAAAATATCATCATCGACGGAGCTAATCCACAACAACAAGTATATATTAAAAGAGAATTTCATAAATCAGATAACAAAGAATTCACTTATGAGGATTTAAAACAAGGTTATTTCCGATTGTTATCTGATAAAATGATTTCCGAAATTATACCGCATGCAATTTATAATCCGGAAGACGACACCTACGATCTACATTTAAAGGTGAAATTAGAAAATAATTTTGCTGTGCGGTTGGGAGGAAATATATCCACTTCCAACTCCAATCAGATCTATCTGGGGCTTAGCTATCAGGATTTAAACTACTATGCCAAAGAGTTTATCCTTGACGGGCAACTCGGAAAAGTATATAATAACGTGCAGTTTATGGCAAAAATTGACTTCGCCACTGCCATTCCTACCTCATACCGCCTTATAGGCTCAATCAGTACTTTCGACTATTTCAAGAAAGACAAACTTTTCTCGCGAAATAACAAACCCGCCTTTAATCAGAAAGACGAACGTTTCTTAAAATTGCAGGTCGGCTTACCTTTCCTTTCGAGCAAGCGAGCAGAGTTTGGGGTCGGAATTGCGAAAATAGAAGATAAATATTTTCAGAAAAGCGTCATTGACTTTGGAAATGACAAATTTGACAAAAGTCGCTATGATTTATTCGGTGGATCAATCAGCTTTAATGGAAGTACCCTAAATTCTAAACAATACCCCACACGTGGATACAGAGAAGCTCTTGTTGCCCAGATCTTCGTTGGAAAAGAACGATTCTACCCGGGCGAAGGAAGTACCACCAACAACAATAATAAAGACCATCACTCATGGTTGCAATTATCATACATGAAAGAGAAATATCATAATATGAGTGAACATTGGGTTTTAGGGTGGTATTTGAAGGCATTATATGCCTCTAAAAACTTTTCCGAGAACTATACGGCCACAATGATGCAGGCTGGAGAGTTTTCGCCCACGCTACACAGTAAATTGACCTACAACGAAGCCTTTCGTGCCAATCAATTTGTGGGAGCCGGTATTCGGCCTATTTACCGTTTAAACCAAATGTTCCATCTTCGGGGAGAATTTTATGGCTTTATGCCCATTTATCCAATCGAAAAAAACTCGTTGAATAAAGCATATTATGGAAAAGCTTTCTCCAAGTTTGAATATTTAGGAGAAATTTCTGTTGTATGTCAATTACCTTTTGGAGACATCTCTGCATATGTAAATCATTATAGCTCACCGAAAAGGGAGTGGAATGTCGGACTAAGTATAGGTTGGCAACTATTCAATTATCGGTTCATAGAATAATTTTCTACAAAAAAAGTCGTTGAAAAGCTTGCTAGTTCGGGAAAAGTCCGTATCTTTGCACCCGTTAAAACGAAATAATGGTCGCGTAGCTCAACTGAATAGAGTAGCTGACTACGGATCAGCCGGTTACAGGTTTGAATCCTGTCGCGATCACAAAGAACCTCCGCAAGTTTTCTTGCGGAGGTTCTTTGTTTTTACAGCAATGGCATATAGTTGATGTTCTCCCCTTGTATGGCACTGGCGCGTGTTCTCTATAATGAAACAAACTGTTTCCCTTAACTAAACACTTTGTTTCATTATGGAGAACACTTTGTTTCCCTTGACAGAACACTTTGTTCCATCATATAAAAACAAAGTGTTTTTCTCTGCTGAAACAAAGTGTTCAGTGTTGTGAACTAATAGATTAGCTGAAATAATAGTCTTGTCTTGATTGAGCTAGAGACGTCTTTTTCTCGATTTAACCAGATGTCTTTTTGCTTTATAACGTACTGATAAATATAGTCACATAGGAAAAAAAGAAGGAGTTAATTCCGTGTTTCCACAAAATTAACTCCTTGCATATCTGATATTAATATGTTGTATACTGGAAATTAATATCCTATAGGGGCGGTATAAGGCCTTAGCATTTGATGTTCAATTCATCCAGAATCTTGCGCATGGCTTCGAAAGTAGTGATTCTGGTCGGCACCAATGGCAGGCGGAGCTTGTTCTCAATCATTCCCATTACATTCAGCATGGCTTTTACTCCGGCAGGGTTGCCGTCTACAAACAGAAGCTTGAATAATTCGGCAAATTTGTGGTGAATGGTCAATGCATTGGCATAGTCCCCTTGCAGTGCCAGACGTACCATACGGCTGAACTCACGTGGGAACGCGTTTCCGATGACCGAGATAATGCCGACGGCCCCCAGGGTAATCAGAGGGAAGGTGATGCCGTCATCGCCCGAAATAACGTCGAAATTGGCCGGTTTGTTTTTGATGATGTCGTCCATCTGCGTGATGTCGCCCGAAGCTTCTTTGACGGCTATCACATTCTTGAAATCACGTGCAATGCGCAGGGTTGTTTCTGCCTTCATGTTCACGCCGGTACGACCGGGGACATTATAAAGCACAATCGGCAAATCCGTTGCTTCAGAAATGGCCTTATAATGCTGATATATACCTTCTTGCGATGGCTTGTTGTAATATGGAACGACGGATAGAATGGCATCTACTCCGGTGAAATCGTCATTTTTCAGTGTTTCCACTATGGCCCGGGTGTTGTTTCCACCTACGCCCAGCAGGATAGGAATTCTTCCGTTCACTCGCTCGATGACCATTTTCTTGATTTTCTTTTTCTCTTCTTCAGTCAGAGTCGGAGTTTCTGCCGTGGTGCCGAGCACACATAAAAAGTCGGTATTGTTTTGAAGTTGATAGTCTACCAAACGCATCAACGCATCGTAATCAACGCTTTCATCCTCTTTAAATGGAGTAATCAGCGCTACCCCCATTCCTTTCAATCTTGTCTGTATCATGAGTATTATAAAGTAATCTCTAATTAAATGACTCGCAAAAGTACGAATTTTTTCGATTTACCCTACAAATATAAGCCATAAAAAAGCTTTTTGTGGAAATTTGTTAGGATAGCAATGCCAAAAACTCATCTTCGCTCATAATCTTTACTCCCAGTTTCTGCGCTTTCTCCAGTTTGGCAGGTCCCATATTTTCTCCGGCCAGGATAAAGCTGGTTTTGGAGGAGATACTGCCGACGTTTTTCCCACCGTTCTTTTCAATCATCTCTTTGTATTCGTCCCGTGAGTGGTGGGTGAATACGCCGCTGATGACAATGGACTGGCCCGCCAGTTTGTCGGTGTATCCGCTGAGGTCTTCTTCCGTCCGGTGGAGTTGCAGACCGTTCGATTTCAGCCGTTCCACCAGCTCTCTGTTGGCAGGATTGGAGAAGTAGGTTATAATGCTCTGCGCTATTTTTTCACCGATTTCATCGATGTTTTTCAGCTTTTCGAGGTCTGCGTTTTCCAGTTCTTCGATGTCCGTAAAGGACTTGGCTATTTTCTTGGCAACCGTTTCTCCCACGAAGCGTATGCCCAGTGCAAAGAGCACTCTTTCGAATGGCACTTCTTTACTTGCCGCAATACCGTTGACTATGTTTTCTGCCGATTTTTCGCCCATCCGTTCCAGGTTCTTGATGTCATCGGTTTTGAGCTGGTATAAATCTGCAGTATCCTTTATCAGCCCCAATCGGTAGAACATATCTACTGTTTCAGGTCCCAGTCCGTCTATATTCATGGCTTTGCGGCTGATGAAATGCTCTATTTTCCCTTTAATCTGCGGAGGACAAGCGGTTTCATTGGGGCAATAGTGGGCTGCTTCTCCTTCAAAACGTATCAGTTTGCTGCCGCATTCGGGACAATGGGTGATAAACTTCACTTTTTCACCGATAAGCATACTGCGGGCATCCTTATCGACACCGGTTATTTTGGGGATGATTTCACCGCCTTTTTCCACATACACCATGTCGCCTATATGCAGGTCCAGCCCCTCGATAATATCTGCATTGTGCAGGGAGGCACGTTTCACAATGGTGCCGGACAGTTGTACGGGGTCCAGATTGGCAACCGGAGTGACTGCGCCGGTACGTCCTACTTGGTAGGTAACCCTATTCAAGCGTGTCAGTGCACGTTCTGCCTGGAATTTGTATGCGATGGCCCACCGGGGGGACTTGGCTGTGAATCCCAAATTCTTTTGTTGTCTCAAGCTGTTGACTTTTAGTACAATACCATCAGTAGCTACCGGAAGGTTCTTACGCTCCGTGTCCCAATAATTGATGTATTCGAAGACTTCCTCCAGGCTGTGGGCTTTTCTGGTGTGCTCTGATGTTTTAAATCCCCAGCTGGCGGCGGCTTGCAGATTCTCGTAATGGCCGTCGCAGGGCAATTCCTCTCCCAATAGATAGTAGAGATAAGCATCCAGCTTTCTGGATGCTACGATGGCGGAATTCTGCAACTTCAAGGTACCGGAAGCAGCGTTGCGCGGATTGGCGAAAAGCGGTTCCTCACGTGCTTCCTTTTCCCGGTTCAGTTCTTCGAAAACCACCCAGGGCATCAGGATTTCCCCTCTGATTTCGAATGATTTAGGATAATCCCCATGGAGGACCAGTGGAATCGTTCGGATTGTCTTTACATTGTCCGTCACGTCATCGCCCTTTTCGCCGTCGCCACGGGTGACGGCACGCACCAGTTTGCCATCCTCGTAAGTCAGCGAGATGGAAGTACCGTCATACTTCAGCTCGCAGCAGATTTCAAAATCCTCATTCAACGCTTTCTTTACCCGTTCGTAAAAGTCGGTCACTTCGTTTTCGGAATAGGTGTTTCCCAATGAAAGCATGGGATATTTGTGTGCCACTTGTGTAAAGTTCTTATTCAAATCACTCCCTACACGCATCGTGGGCGAATTATCATCTTGGTATTCAGGATGTTCTTTCTCTAAGTCTTGTAGCTCGCGCATCAGGTCGTCAAACTCCTTGTCGGATATTTCAGGAGCATTCAGCACATAATAATTGTAGTTGTGCTGGTGTAATTCCGCACGGAGCTGGTCTATTTTTTCTTTTACAGTCATAGGGTTTTCGGATTGTTTGAACGCAAAAATACGGGTTTCTCCCCGAATATTTGTACTTTTGCAGCTTGAAATAGCTAAAATAAAGTTATATGCGCATTGACATTATCACAGTTTTGCCGGAGATGATTGAGGGATTCTTTAACTGCTCCATTATGAAACGTGCTCAAAATAAAGGGCTTGCAGAGATACATATCCATAATCTTCGTGATTATACGGAAGATAAGTACCGTCGTGTAGACGATTATCCGTTTGGCGGCTTTGCCGGAATGGTCATGAAGATAGAGCCGATAGAGCGGTGTATCAACGCCTTGAAGGCCGAGCGGGATTACGACGAGGTTATCTTTACGACCCCCGATGGTGAGCAGTTCAATCAGCCGATGGCAAATACTCTTTCCCTTGCCCAGAATCTCATCATTCTCTGCGGGCATTTCAAAGGGATAGATTACCGGATTCGCGAGCATCTCATCACCAAGGAAATCAGTATCGGCGACTATGTGTTGACTGGCGGAGAACTGGCGGCGGCTGTCATGGCAGATGCCATCGTCCGTATCATTCCGGGAGTGATTTCCGATGAGCAGTCTGCACTTTCAGATTCTTTTCAGGACAATCTGCTGGCCGCACCGGTCTATACACGTCCCGCTGATTACAATGGATGGAAGGTTCCGGATATTTTACTCTCCGGACATGAGGCCAAGATTAAGGAATGGGAGCTGCAACAGTCGTTGGAAAGGACCCGTAGATTGCGTCCGGATTTGTTGGGAGAGTAAGTTTACTGATGTAAATAAAAAGAAAAAGGACATTCGTCAATGAATGTCCTTTTTTATGAATATATATTGCGAATGGCAATCTCTTGTTATTCTTTATACCTCGAGTGCACCGATAATATCCTTTATAGACTGATAACCGTGTCTGTCAAGATAGTCATTTATTCCTTCTACCACTTTCACTGTAACCGCCGGATCAATGAAGTTTGCCGTACCAATCTGGATGGCAGAGGCACCTGCAAGCATGAATTCCACAGCATCTTTCCAGTTCATGATACCTCCCAAGCCTATGACGGGGATTTTTACCGCTTTGGCTACTTGCCATACCATACGTAAGGCAATGGGTTTCACGGCCGCACCGGACATGCCACCGGTTACAGTGGAGAGTATCGGACGCCTGCGTTCCGCGTCTATAGCCATTCCCAGCAGGGTATTGATGAGGGAAACACTGTCTGCACCGCCATTTTCGGCTGCGCGGGCTATTTCAGTGATGTCGGTAACGTTCGGGGAGAGCTTTACGATAAGTGTCTTTTTGTAAACTGAGCGCACGGCTTTCACCACTTCTTCGGCGCCCTTGGCGGTAACACCGAATGCCATTCCTCCTTGCTTCACGTTGGGGCAAGAGATGTTCAATTCTATGGCAGGAATTTTGTCAAGTTCATTAATGATTGCGGCTGTTTCGGCATAGTCTTCGATGGCAGAACCCGAAACATTCACAATCATGTTGGTCTGAATGTCCTTGATGCGGGGATAGATGTGTTCAACAAAGTAATGAACACCCTTATTTTGCAGTCCCACAGCGTTTAACATACCCGAAGGAGTCTCTGCCATGCGCGGATATGGATTGCCTTCACGTTTGTGAAGAGTGGTTCCCTTTACAATAATACCGCCTATTCGCGATAGTTCGATGAAATCGGCGAATTCTTCACCATATCCGAATGTTCCGGATGCAGTCATCACCGGATTATTCATTTGTAATTCACCAATATTTACACTTAAATCTGCCATAATAGTTTGTTTATATTAAAAACCGGACCTTCTTT
>OGTB01000692.1_pt1 | contig 25872 bp, 40 predicted proteins | sample 1553611 | NCBI WGS metagenome assembly OGTB01 (sample SAMEA2580032, study PRJEB22360) | human gut metagenome | biome: human gut; feature: human-associated habitat; material: faeces | place: Denmark | collected 2008/2010 | reverse complement strand
TCCAATACCCACGCTTCACCTCCTGCACGTCTGCAGTAGGTTGTTCGTTGATTATATCAGCGATACTGCTGTTATCACCCAGAATGCCTGTTATGCCCTTTTCGTATATCGGCATACACGCCGCTGATAGTTCGTTAATCAGATTGTCTGCGTCAATGTATTTTGCCATTTGCTATACCTCCTAAAAAGTTACTGTCACATTCAACACAGCCGCCGCTAACCAGTAGACGGCTTTTTTGTAGTCCTTTTGCACAGCGTATATAACCGCCGCTCCCACGTCCAGCAAAATCAGCAACAGTGGGAAAATGTATTCGGGTTTGATTTTTGTCATTCTACCCCCACCAATCTGACACCGGAATATTCAGCCCTAAGTGCCTGTGAATTAAATAAACAAACCGGGGCGAGCCCGCCACTGTAGTTCGCAGTGATGTCGTAGACAGCTCCTGCCGGGTGGACGCTACGCACGATGTTAGCGTAGCCAGTGTCGCACCTCCACGGAGTAAGCGTCCACATACATTCTTCAAAGAGCGGCACATAATCTCTATACTTGCGGTACTGGTCGCAAGTGAGCAGCGTTATATAATCTTCACAAGTGCCGTAAGCTTTGTCACCGTTATCGGCGACAAGGTCAGACGTTTGCTTCATAAGATGTTCCGTGTTAAAATGTTCTTCGAGTACATCTTCGTTAAGAAAACGGCGAAGAGTTGATTTTCTCCAATTGTTGCAGCCGTCTTCGTATTTTTCGTTAAAACGCTTTATGCACCAACACTTAGCCGTTATCGCTAAGTAGTTACCGTTGATAATGTCGAGACATATAAAATCTATACCTTTGTATTTAAATTTCATTCCAGGTTTTAATTTGATTTCAACCATTTTTTATCCCTTCTCAAACTCAGGGCACTCAGTTACTGTATACGAATGCAACGTGCCGCCCTTTTGAGCCTCGTACATTCTGTGCTGATGCGTTTTCCAGCCGTCAACAGGCTGTCTGTTCATCGACCAACTGCACCCTGTTATTTGTTCACCTGTCAGCTTGTCCCTCTTTGGCACTGCGTGTTTGCAATACCAACAGAGTGTTGTAGCAGCACTGCATTTCACAGCTTCTATCTTGTCCTTGAAGACTTCGCAAATAGGGTGCTGATAGTTGACTACTCTCGGGCAAAGTCCCTGTCTCACGCCATACTTGCACAGCCCGTATTTTCCGTTCTTCCTGCCGCAGTTGTCAGGTGATTTCTCAAAATATTTGCAGCTGGTGCAGAATTTGTTGTTACCCATGTTATCACTCCAACATCTCTAAGTTTATATATATAGATAGACTCAGTACAGCGGTAACGATTGTGTCTACACCTCGTGGCTGTACTTCTCCATACATTAAAATCTCAAGTATTTGCCATGATAGGCCGACCAAACTCCATATACCAACTGCTGTGAGGATTTCTTTAAAAATTTTTATTTTACTCATATGTTCCTCCTTTTGTGTTCAATGTGTGAAAGTCCTGCGTTTTGTTTGTTATGCCCATTGACAATCATATCCTGCGGTGTTATAATGTATAAAATTTTAAAGAAAGGAGTGATAAAATGTTACAGCTGCTGCAGTCCTTGTGGTCAACGATTAAGATTTTTGCATTTGCCTTTGTGAAACTCGTTGATACCGTCCCTGTCCTTGGTGGTCTGCTCATAATATCGATTGCCGTTGGGCTTTATACATTTATCAAGAAACGTTATCGAATATAATCTTATGCCGCCCTATGGGGCGGCTTTTTCTTTATTATCCATAAAATCAAACAACGTTGGTACGTCTATCTTATCTTCTTCCGCTTTGCAATATCCTACGCCGTCACGGAAATAGTCGGGGTTAAGCTCAATGCCTATTCCATATCGACCCATTTTAATTGCCGTCATAGGAGTTGAGCCTATTCCACCGAATGGGTCAAGCACAACATCGCCCTCATTGGAGTACCTAGTGATAAGGCGTTCGATTATATCGAGCTGTAAAGGACAAACGTGCATTTGCATATCACGTCTACGTTGCTCAGCATTGAGCGTCCTCATTCGGTTGATATCGTCCCAGACTGTATCGTTCCAGCTTGCAGGGGCGATTACCATAAACGACGCTGGTAATTTGTTTTCCTTGTCAAGCTTTTCTGCCAGGGCAACGTGTTCGTCATAGTTGTAAACATTGCTCTTTGAAAACTGCGTGTATACCTTTTGAAGCTTGTTCACCGAAACTTCTTTTAGTTCGTCCTTTGTCACAAGCCTATCACCGCTGGATCTCCAGTAAGCATGAGCGTCAATCTGCCAACGTCCTCTGCTGTAATCAGCTTTGCTCTTTGTAACAGGTGTGTCTGCATAAGCCTTGCTTGTATCTGTAGGGAGCTTTCTAAAGAGCAGGACATATTCTGGACAACCCACTCCCATTTTCGAGCCGTCCTTGCACTGTTCTGTCCAGCCAAGGCGGTACGTCTGATTGTTCTCACGAACAACGTCAGTTGTAATTGTAATCCTGCCCATATAGCGGAAGCCGTGTTTCATGTAGTGCATCACAGTTAAGTCGCTGAACGGGTCAACAGTCGGCATTCCGTCGCCTGTTGCATTGCCAAATAAAATTCTGTCCTTAACGTGTATGCAAGCTACTCTGCCAGGTTTTAGCACTCTCAGTAGATTAGGCGTCAAATAGTCCATTTGCTCAAAGAATCTGTCATTATCTTCATTGTGTCCAAGATCATTGTAGCTTGGCGTGTACTCATAATGATTGCCGAATGGGATTGAAGTTACTATCTCGTCGACGCTGTTGTCGGGCATTTGTTCAAGCTCCCATATGCAGTCATTGTTTATGTATTTGTAGTGATTGCCCTCTACTACCACTCTTTTCACTCCTATGCTTCTTTTCATTTTGTCAGAGATGTTGTCAACGCTTGACAAGCCGTTTTTGCGGACTATCTCAGCCATTTTCTCAGATTGATAGTCGAAACGTTTCCATTTGTCAAGCAACTGCTTTTTTATCTCGTCTTCTTCGTCCATGTAAATTATGTCGATTGTCACTTCATCAGTTTGCAGAAACCTATATATGCGGTGAACAGCTTGAATGAAGTCATTAAACTTGTAGTCGATACCGATAAATATTGCCCTGTGACAATGTTTCTGAAAGTTACAGCCACTTCCGGAAAGTATCTTCTTTGTCGCAAACAGCTTTATTTTGCCGTTAGCAAAGTCGATAACTCTTCGTTCTCGCAAGTCGATGTCCATAGAACCATAGATATCAACAACATTTGGTATCTGTCGATTTATCTCGCGGCGTTCTTCTTCAAGGTCATGCCAGATAATAAAGCTATCCTCTGGGTTTTCAGCTATTATTTTAGCTGCTTCTGCAACACGCTGAGATATACTTTCACGCTTTATCTTTGCTTCGTCCTGCAAACTAGCTGTAGCTTCATCGAACAGTTTGCTCTGGCCGAACTTATCGACTGACAACTCGTCTTTGCTGACTGCAAGCCTGTGATAGTTGATTTTTAGCTCAGGCAAATCATATCCCTCGTCAGAATATGTGGGGTTGACATCTGACGGCTTTGAAACAAATACCGCCCATGAGCTTACCCATAGCCAAAACTCTTCTTCCTTGTGAGGGTACAACGTCAAGTTATTAGCCTTTGTGCTGTCACGCTGAAAGAAGCGTGTCAGAGCCTGTCCTGTGTCCATGATTTCAAGATATCCAGCATAGTGGATAAGTTCCTTATACTTGTTAGGGTCAGGCGTTGCGGTTGCCACAAGCTTATATGGAACGCCGTTGAACTTCTTTAGAAATTCTTGATAGGTTTTGCTACCGAAACTTCTCAAGACAGCTGCTTCGTCAAGGGAGGTAGCGGCGAAATACTTTACATCAATATCTCCGTCACGGACTCTCTCGTAGTTCGTTATCATGATATCAGCTGAACACGTCCTCACCTCTGCCATGGTTTTAACGTATGCAGGAGCATCATAGCCGAGTATCTCAACAGCGTCATGAACAAACTCCTGCTTAACACCCAGAGGACATATTATGAGGGCTTTTCCGCCCTCATGAGTTATGACCTGTGTACACCATTCCAGCTGTATAACTGACTTGCCTAGTCCGAACTTGGCAAACACAGCACGCTTGCCACCTTTTACAGCCCACTTAACAATGTCACGCTGGTGGGGCTTGAGTGCCGTGTTTATTTTCTTGTCTGGAACATCAAAACCGCTGTCGGTAGCAATAGCCATTTTAGATTTCAGAAAATCTAAGTATTTCACCTATCAAATCTCCTTTCAAACTGTTTTATGCTCTTGAACTTGTTGCAGTTATCGGGAGGGCAGTTTCTTTTCTCACCCGTTGCAAGCAAATATCCGCAACACTTCTCACCATATATTTCAGTCGCATATATGCACTTGCTTGTCTTCTTGCATCTTCCTGTTCTCGTTCTCATTTTGCCTTATCACCTCTTAGACCTTCCAGAAACTTCGGGATCCTGTCATCAGCATTCATAAGTCCCTGGATAACGCCTATCATTCGTATAGTCTTGTCAAGCAGCTGTTCCTTTGTCATTCCTTTAAGCTCTGATGTAGGAGAAATGACCTTGTTGATCTCGTTGGCGATGTGTATCTCTGTCTTGAAGATATCTTCCCACATCTGCATATTCTTAACACCTGCAAGGTATTTTTTCTTTAATACCGAAGCTTCGTCTTTTGTCACGATAGGAACTTTGTTCTGTATATCAGCGGGGAGCTTGCTTACAAGACAACTCATTTTGTATCTAGCGTACAAGCAGTGCATTTCCTCATAGAACATATTTTCCGACATTGACATATTTTCTGGCAAATCGCCCTCTTCTTTCAAAGCAACGATTTCGATTTGTTTTAATCTTTCATCAGTTGTTGGCATAGTAGTTTCGCCTCCTCAGCGGACCTTGCGACCCCGGCAACAAAGCCGAGGTCACGCATACGGTCAATAAATATTTTCTGTTCTTCTCTCAGTTTTCCGTCGGCATTTTTACACTCTATGAATGCCGTTTTTCCACCCTTTACAAAGCACACCAAATCAGAAAAGCCTTTAGGCAGTCCGTCTACTTTGCGAGGATTGAGGAGCACCATTGATTTAAACTCTTTTGAGTAAACCATTTTTCCCTGATAGAATGTGCCTGCATTTGTTCTGAACACAATGCTATCTTTTGAAGATAATGCAAGGCGGATTTCGTTCTGTATCTCGTGTTCTGACTTACTCATTTCTAGGCTCTCCCATAGTAATAGCAGAGTATGAGAAATGTTCCTTAGCCTCTTCATACACCTTGAGCATATCTTCGCTCAGTGTTTCCTTGAATGTATTGGTAAGCATTTCAAATGCCAGTATCCAGAACGGAACGTCATACTGATTGATGTGTGCTTCTTTTATGATCTCGCTAGTGATAATATCAATTGCCTTGAGCGAATTTACGTTGGCATTAGCAAGCGTAATTGCAATTGAATTTACAGGATTGGTGTCAATACCAATTGCCTGGCTACCTCTCATCATTTAAACCATCCTCTCTGTTTTGCTTGGACATATGCCCATTGTGGCTTATATCCTCTCATTTTTGCAAACGCAAACAGTTCTTGAAGTGTCTTGCAATCCTTGGCGGACTTGTATTCCTTGACCTTGTCATCTGCTTCTCTACGTTTGCTTTCCTTTATTTCTTCAAGCTCTATCTGCTTGATATTTTTTATTTCCTGTCTTGTCAGCTCCTCAGCCGCTCCACAATACGGACATTTTTTTGCAGATGTCGGTCTGTATGTAGCAAAGCATTTTGAGCACTGCCGTATCTGTAGCGTGCCGTCTGCGTTATATTCCTTTTCAGGTTTCGGAACGCTGTTTAAGCTCCACTCTCTGTCATCATCAGGCAAGCCGTGTCGCTTGTAGTTGTTGACGTGATCGAGAATTATTGCCGTCTTGCCCTCTTTCGGGCGCATACACCGCATGGATTGCTGGATAAACAGCGTTAAGCTCATTGTCGGTCTTAACAGTATGCAACACTCGCAGTCAGGGCAATCGAAGCCCTCTGATATCAAATCAACGTTGCAAAGGATTTTTATTTTTCCTGCTCTGAAATCGTCTGTAATGCGTTCTCGCTCGCTCTTAGGTGTGTTGCCGTCAAAGTGTACAGCATTAATTCCAACCGCTCTGAACGCTTCTGCAACGCTCTCAGAGTGCTTAACGGAAGAACAATAGCATATCGTTTGAAGCCCGTCGGCATATTTGCGATAGTTAGTTATAACATCGCCAAACACCGCTCTCGAGGAAAGTAGCTCAGCTGCTTGCTGTGGGTCAAAGTCCTTGCCCTTGCGTTTGAGTGTCGATAGGTCAGCTACGCTCGGTGCAAAGTACCTATAAGGTGATAAATATCCTTGAGCAATAAGCTCTTTGGCGGTAATGCCTACCACCATATCGTCAAAGCAATCTTTAAGCGGCTTGCCGTCAAGTCTGCTTGGCGTTGCGGTCAGTCCAACTACGAATGCCTTTGGAAAGCGTTCAAGTATTCTCTGATACGTCCTAGCCGTTATATGGTGGCACTCGTCAATGACAATGAAGTCAGGTGCTTTGTACTGTTCTGGGTGCTTGTCAAGAGCATTTGCAAGTGTGGCGACCATGCCCACAAGAATTGTGTTGCGCTGAATGCCAAAGCGGTCAAATGTTGCTATGGTTTGATCGAGCAGTTCTTTTCTGTGTACCAAAAACCACACTGTGTTGCCCTTGTCCTGCGACTTGTCAGCCATATATGCGAATATGGCCGTCTTGCCAGAGCCTAACCACAGGGCGCAACTGCGCAAATGCGCTTCCGCCCTGTACTCATAAGCCTCCTTACTTCATTAATAATTTTGTTTTGATAGTTTCTTAAAGTTAGCATTGTTTTCACATCAGAACGGCACGTCGTCGCCATTGAATATTTCCTCAAATCCGTCAATGCCAAGGCTCTGCGTTGCAGGTGAGCTATTCTGACTTGGTGCAGGCTGTGGAGGTGTCTGCTGTGGTGTATTCTGCTGTGGCGCACTCTGTGACGAAGCTGAACTGTTTCCGTCCTGCTTTGGCTCACCTGTGAATGAAACGTTATCAACGTAAACTTCTGTCACATAGTGCTTTGTGCCGTTTTTATCATCGTATGTACGACTTCTTAGCTGTCCCTCAAGGGCTATCATTCTGCCCTTGCCGAAATAGTTATTGATAAACTCGGCAGTCTTTTTCCACGCAACGCAGGTGATAAAGTCAGTTTGTTTCTCTTCGCCCTGCTTGGTGTAACTCCTGTCAACAGCGACGTTAAATGACAGCACTGCTGTTCCATTTGTTGTTTGCTTGAGTTCAAGCTCCTGGGTAATTCTACCCATTAAAATAACTTTGTTAAGCATTTGTATCCTCCAATCTTCCATGCAAGTGTTTAATAATCTGCATATACTTTTTGCTGTGACGCTTGCAAAAAGAAATCTCATAAATGACTACATATCCTGCAAACTCGCTCCCCCAAAGGTGACCAAAAGTTGACGCTCTTTCTATGTGGCATATTTTTGCACCTACACCAATTAGCTGCTTGAGGTTGTGTCCAAGTGTTGTCGCACTACATGATATCAGCAAGGTTTCCTGCTTTCTCATATGCCGTCCTCCAAATCTCTTGCGTCGATTATTCTGTCAAGTATCTTGGTGTCCTTGCACCAATCACACTTCTCACACCTTTCGGCTGGGTCCTCGACTGTTTTCAACCTTGCAAAGTGTGGTGTGCGTTCTTCAACAAACGCAAGTTTTTCGTCAAGCCATTCCTGCGGAACAGCGAACACGTTAAAGTCTGTATGCTTTTCTTTTGTGGCGGCAGCTATGAAGAATGGCAACTGTTTGCCTGTATTCTGACGAACTATTTCCTGATAGATAGCTCCCTGAATGTCATATCCCCAGTATCGAATGAAGCTCTGTTTCTGTTTTTCTGTATCGTTCCAAAGCTTTTCAAAGTCCTTGACGACCTTTAGGTCAACGATTGCCTTGTCAGGGTGATAGCTGTCTATCTTTATCTTGTATGGCACTCCTGCGATTTTACCCGTCATAATGACCTGCTTTTCGCCTGCCATATACTTCATGAACAGCTTGTCATTTTCTACACGCTGGATAATACTCTCAGCCTGTACATAATCAGCTTTAAGCGTTCCGTCACGCTTAAACAGCTCTGGGTGCTGAGCTTTGAAAACGTCAAGTGTTCCCTCAAAGTGAGCGTCAACGTATGAGCCTACGAGCAGAGCAGTTGAACTGTCACGCTTGTAATCACCTGCAATGTCCGCAAGGGTTCTTTCCTCACAGTCGCAGAAGCTCTTGAACTGTGAGCAGCTCATGTACTCAAGGTTAGCCTGCTGGGAGAAGTAATTTTCACTTGTCAGTTGTATCACAGATAAGTCACCTCCAGATCATCGCCGTCCGTTGTGCGGGTTGCAATAAACTGCAAGCCCTTTTCCTTGCACTTCTCATAAAGTGCAAGCCTGTTCTTTTCGGAAAGCTTCTCAGCTCCGTCAATCAGAATTATCTGTAAGCTGTTAGGCTTGCTGAGGGCAACATCGACGCAAAGCTGTAACTGCTCACCCTCTGACAGATTGCTGACGGGAAGTCCATTTATGAGAGGTATGCCGTCTTTAACTGTCAACCCCTTAACAGGTATTGTTGCTGTCTTTAGTATCTCGCCCGGAAGCTCTCTTGCAAGCTCAATCTTGCTTGTGAGCGCCTTAGAATGTTCTTCGAGCGTTTCAAGTTCGTCCTGCATTGACTTCATACGTTTGTATTCGTTGAGGTGCTTTTTCATTTCCTCAGCTGTCTTGACCTCAGCTTGCATTGCAGATATGTTAACAAGCTGCTTGCCTGTGTATTCATCGGCTACCTTGATGTCGCTGTCAAGCTTTGCGACTTTCTCCCTGTATTCGCTTTCAAAAATCTTAGTCTTGTCTGCTATCTTGTCTGAAAGCGAATTGAGCTTGTCCTCAGCCGCCTTGATTTCGGCTTTCTTGCGCTCGATTTCGCTAGTAAGCTGTTCACGTTCTGCTGCGATAGCAGATTTCAGATTGCTTACTGCAATTTCCATTTCAGCCTGATAACCTCTGACCTTGTTGTCATAGCTATCTTTAAACAGCTTCGCCCTCTCGATGCGAGAGTTGTATTCCTGCGCCTTTGTTATCTTCGTATAAGCTTCGGATAGGTCATATGCTTCCCACTTTTCAGCCTGGAAACCCTGTGGGATATCCTTTGAGATATCAGATATAAACGCTGTTTTGTTACGTATTTCTCTGTTGATATCCTGCCTTGTCTGGAAGTAAACGCCCTTTTCGGACTGGATGTCGTTCAGAACCTGCAATATGTTCTGCTGATAATCAACGCCCTGCGGAATTTCACCAAACTTCTCCTTTATCCAGTTCAAATCCCAATTGAACTCAATGAGGTCAAGAATAATTCTGTTCTGTTCCTGCCTTGACATCTGTGTAAATTTCACAGGGTCAATCTGCAATGGCGTGAACAGCTCTCTGACAAATGCTTCGGGGCTCTGAACAGGCTTGCCGTCCTGTCTGATGTTCTTGTAGTCTGCCTGATTGACACGCTTCTTGCGGTCAATAGTGAGACCTGTGTCGGTCTCAATGAAGATTTCACCTTCGCTTTCGCCATTCTTTATAACGTAATCACGGCTACTGTCGTTGGTGAGAGCATATTTAATGCTGTCGATTATAGATGTCTTACCTACGCCGTTTGAGCCGGTAACTTCTATTGAGCGTCCGTCCAGTTCTGTTTCAGAAATGCCGAACAGATTTTTTATATGAATTTTAGTTGTTTTCATTACAGTACATCCTCCACTTCTCTCATTGCAGGCTTTGAAGAGTCCTCAACTTCGCCTTCGACCTGCACACCCATTAATGTTTCAGGGCAGTGAACCCTTGCAAAGAACGATGCTGCACGATATGCTAACATCTGCTCGGGCATATTTCTCCACTTAGAGTTGGAAGTCCACCCCTCTGCTTTTGCCATAGCCATTGTGACTGTCGTTCCCTCAAGCACATCGCCGTCTTTGTCAGTTGCCTTGACGTAACAGCCTCTGTCGTCAGTACCTTTTGTGCCGACGTAAATCACCTTTACGTCTGTAAATTTTGCTCGGATAAAGCTCAGGCAAGCTTGCCCGCTCCAGCTTGGCTTGCCCTTGACCACGAACATCGATTGCATGACCATCATTGGGCTTACTCCCATACGATTAGCCATGTCAATGGCTATTGCGGTATCAGCGACCTTACCCTTGTACGCCTGCGGTATGATGTCCGCTTTGCACAGTTCGCTTGCCATTTTGAAATATTTGCGGAAATCTGAGATAATTCCCGTGTCAGTATGCGATGCGAGCTGTGTCTGTGTCTGCGTAGGTATCTGTCTGATTTCCGCCTGGTTTATGTCGATAATTTCGTTATCCATTATATTTCTCCTCTCTTATCATTGTGAACGTGTGTTCTTTGTAGCAAAACCACATTTCAGTTGTTTTATATACATCATCACCGATGTGATTGTATGATGTAACAGTGTGCAGTGGCGAATATACTGCATCTGCAAGTGCCTTGAAATCGTCCTCGCGCGCGAAAAGTTCAATACGTCCGCTTGCGGTTGCATTGTATATTGCTCTGACGGCAGGGAAGTTGCAATCATCGGCTATTTGTGCAAGAGTATCAACGCTGGTGATTATGCTGTTCAACTTTTCGATTGCTGTCATTTCACCCTCTTCTTTCCAATAACGCTGGTTCTGCCAGCTTAAAATCTCTGCAAGGATAACGCCTGCTACTCTCCAAACAGCCTTTTAAGTGTTTGCAGTCAAGGCAAGAGTAGTTAGTCACTTTGCTCACCGTCCGACCTTATCAATGATTTTAACTTCTGGCAACTTATGCCCGCATTATATGCAGCTGTACATTGTTTGTCCATAGTGGAAAGCAATCCAGCAATATCCAACAGCAACTTATTGAATTCCTTGCCAATTAGACCGACTTTTGCGTGTGAGTCTGTCTGTTTATCAGAATATACAACAACAGGGATTAGCGAAGATAAACAATCGCCATATGATAATTTTTTCTTCTTTGGCCAGCAATATATTGAGGTATTGTCACGATAATACGGCCAAGTATTAACTTCCGTAGGTTTTTCTGGGTCCCAATTTAGTTCACGCTGTTCGCATTCTCGCATAAACGTGTCATAATCTGTCTGTGTCTTTAGACGAACTTTAAACTTGCCAGCTATAAATCCGTCCCAATCAAATGCTGGTTTGGCGGTATTGATTATGTACTCTGCAAAAAAGAGTCTACAACCGGTCCCGGAAAGGGGACAATTCCCACAGTCATTTTCTACACAGCATTCCGCCGCCTTTACAATTTCCTCGTCCGTGAATTTCTTATTCATTCTCAATTTTCTCCCACTCAAAGCGACCTTTGCCGCTGTTACGCCACTGACCGATACCTCTCAGCCTGCCATAATCCAACCACTCTCTTACGGCTGTTTCCATATCGTCTTTCAGCATAACGATTGTGAACTCGACTGTCGCTCCTGCAGGAACTGTCTCAGAGTGTGCCAGTGCAACACGTTCGCCCTGCGGTGTGCTTGCCCTCAGCGGCCTCTGACACTCGCCCATACCGCCATTGAACTCGTATGGGATTTTTCGTTCCTCAACAAAAACAAGTCCGTCGATTTCTTTCTTGTACGCTTTGATTTTGGAACTTGCCGTTCCTGACACCTTTTTCAGAACGCCGCAAGCGTCCTTGAAAAATCCTTTTACCTGATAGTCCCATAGAAATGGTGTGCCGTCTTCCAGTGTCGGGAATACTGTCATGGACTTTTCGACTACTTCCGCTACACCTAGTGCGGCTATCTCTTCCTCACGGCTCTTTGCGTCAGGGGCTTTCGATGCGATGTACTCATCGTGGATTGTGGTTGTTGCGTTTGCCGTTCCCAAAATTTCTTCGGTGAACGTCAACTTTACTTTGATTTTTTTCATGCTCATGCCTTTTGACCTCCGTTACGTTAAATTTATTTTTTTCTTGCTTTTCGACGCCATACTGTGCCAAACTACGCCTTTGCTAGTCACTGCAGTTCCTTTGCTAATCACTGCTATGCCCTTGCGTCTCTATGCTTCTCAATGCCTTTGCTCACTTTGCCCTAGCGTGTCAATTCTATGCCAGGCCATTGCATTTCTTCGAATTGCGTTTCCTTTGCATGACACCGCCAATCTGCACCCTGCTATGCCCTAGCCTTTCGTTGCGTGTCAAAACCTAGCTTCACCATTGCTGACTAAACCTGGCTCTGCCTTCGCCTATCAAAACGGTGCTGTGCATACCTAGCCTTTGCGTGGCTGTGCGGTGCCCTTGCGAGTCATAGCTATTCTTCACCGTTGCGAATCTATGTCAATCAATGCTGTGCCGTTGCCCAGCAAATCGACGCTGTACTTTGCCCTTGCCTATGCTTTGACGTTCTTTGCTAAACCCCACTATGCCGTTGCTTTGCTGTTCAAATCAACACCTTCGCATTTCGTAGCCGTTCACAGGTTCGCTTTGCCGTAGCCAATGCTATTCATTGCAAATCCGTTGCATTGCAAATCTAAACTATGCCATCGCTGTTTTCGTCGTGATTTTCATCGTCATAACTGTGTTCATGTTCCCATTTGTGCTGGTCTATAATGCATGCTATGAACAGTATCACGGCATAGAAAGCTGTCAGTATCACGATCGTTGCGCCTATCATGCAGGCTATAAACATACCCTCCGACACTTTACCACTTGCCTTTCGTCTGTATTTCGACCTTGACCACAGGCTTTGAAGCTTCCTTGATCGCCTGCTCCAGCTCCTCACGGATTGCGGTTTCGGCGGTTTCTTTTATGTTTCGATACAGTCCGTAGATTGCCAGTGCAAACAGCGCCGTACATAACGCTATTGCAGCCACGAATCTGACGATCTCCAGTGTTGCTATCATGCTGGTCATTTTCTTATACTCCTTTCCTTGCAATACTCCGCAAAAATTTCTTCGGGGTTCGCCCCGATTATCTTGCAGTACGTCACGATTTGTTCAGCATTCATGGTGCCGAACTGCCGTTCCCACCTGCTCACGGCCGTCTGTGTCATGCTCAGCCGTTTTGCGATCTTTGCCTGCGTGAGACCTTTCTCGGCTCTTGCAGATTTAAACACTCGTGACATCACATCATCTGCTGTTATTTTCTTTGCTGGCATTGTTTTCACCCTCTGTATCTTGCCGCAGCAAAGTCAATGCACATTTCCGCAACATATCTCAGTGACGTTTTGCTTTTGAACGCAAGTTCACGGAGCATTGCATAATAATCTTCACCGATTTGAATGACCTTTGTCGGTTGCTTTTCCTCGGGGAAGATGTAGAATGTGTCTGATGTGTCGTCAAAGATTTCTTTTGCTTGTGGTATCTCAACACCGAGAAGTTCACAAAGCTTGAGTTCCGTTGCCTTGTCCTTTATCGTTGAGCCGTTTATCCAACGATAAATACTTCTCACGTTTACGCCACACAGTTTAGCAAATTCCTTGTAAGTTACGTGATTGTCCTGACAATAGCGGACAATAAGCTTGCCGTACATTGTTCTCCCTCTCCTCTCTAAAGCTCTATGTGTAGAGCCGCTGAAATAGCTTTCGCCACGTTATCTGAGCGATCTCGGCTATCTGTGTTACTCATGAACACGTTTATTGTGTTCTCGCTGTAACCTGTAAGTTTAGCGAGATCCTTTCTCGTCATGCGACGAAGCTTAAGTTCTGCATAGACTTTTGCAACGAAATTCTGATAGTTCATTCTTAAAATGTTCACCTCCAAAACACATAAATTTTGTAAAAGAACCTTGACAAATTAGATAAAAAGAGCTATTATATAAGTGCGACCAAATATAATATAAACGAGCTATTTTGAAAATTGGGACTTTCAATATGGCTTGGTTTTGTGTTGTCTTTTTTGTATAATTTCTTTTACAAACTTATTATATCTAAAAATTCTTAGTTTGTCAATCAAAATTACTAAAATTTCTTAAATTTTAGTGCTATGTACAAAAAGACACATCAAAAAATGTGCAATATTTATAAAAATTGCAACAAATTCAAGAAAGGTAGTTTATTTATGTCTTTTTGGGATAGGTTTTATGAACTCTGTACGCTGAAAGGTGTAAAGCCAAATGGCGTCGCAAAAGAGTTAGGGTTTAGCAATGCTGTATGTTCACAGTGGAAGAAAGGAACGCAAAAGCCATCTGCTGAAAAGCTCACAAAAATAGCTGAATATTTTAACGTGTCTGAGTCTTATTTGTTGTATGGCAAAGAAAAAACCTCTGCAGGCATTGAGCTATCCGCAGAGGAAATAAAAATTATTGAATTAATTAGGAGTCTTTCAGACGAGAAAAAGGAAATTTTCAAGAAGTTTTTAAATTCACTTTAAATGGGAGGTGTAAAAATGGTTAGGACAATGCTCATTCTGCTCATTATTGTTGCGGCTTTTCTGCTGATAATGAAAGACCTAAAGGTGCAGGAAAAACACATTAGGGAAGACGGTGCGAAGTGGGAAGAATATTTATATAAACGTGATTTAAGAAAGAACAAGAACGAACAAACCGCTGCTATTGTATTGTTTATAATAGCCTGCGTTGCAACTATAGCTATATCTATGATTGTTGCAATAAATGCATAAAACAATACAAAGAAGGGATAGATAAATATGCTTTGGTGGTTAGGTCTTTTTGTAGCACTTATAGTTGTTGTCAGTATCATTATGTATTTTGACGACGATGCCAGGGAACAAAGGAAGAAAAGAAAGCTCGCTCAAATTGCCGAACGAGAACAAGAAATCGAATTTAAGAACAAGTACAAATGTAAAAAGTCATATACTCTCGAACACTTATATGGTTTAAACATACCACAAGGTGCAGAATGCGGCGTTTGGATATGCAGTAAGCGGTTAGTAATGTACTACGGCGCACCAATAACGCTGTTTTATAGTAAAATAATAAAAGCTGAAATACTTGACCAAACTCAATTCAAAAAGCATTATCTTGACAATGCCACAGGAGCGATCGCCGGAGGAATGCTTTTGGGAGCAGCTGGTGCTTTGTTGGGCGGCGGCACAAAGACTATAACAGAGTCGGATAAAAAATACATACTAGCTATCACTTATAAGAGCGATGATGAAATAAAATATATACTGTTTGATGTAACAGCAAATAAGGTTACTGCCAAAAACGTGATAGCCGATATAAATTATAGACGAACGAAAATAGTCGAGAATAAAAAGCCAAAGGAGAAAAATTTATGAAGAAAGTTATCACAAGTCTTGTAGCTATTATAATGTCAATGAGCTTTGCAGCTTGCAGTGATAGCAGCGATAATAACAGTACAGCAACGTCAAGCCAGACTACAACCGCAAGCGAAACTACTACGACGACAACCACTTCAAGTGAAGAAACAACAACTACTACTGTCACTACTACTGCAGAAATTACAGCAGCTGAAACTTCATCAGTTACAGAAACAAATGATATGGAGTTTTTAGGTGATTATTCAACTGACGATGGGACTTACGTAAAGGCGTATTCAAATGGTTCAAATAGCATTCAATTCAACGTAAGTCTCCCAAACGATACAGCAGACAATAATATGCAACGATTTGAAACAACGAGTTCTGGCATTTGCGATGGCATGGTTGGTGAATATGGTGCTCCAAATTATATAGATTGGTGGGTTTTCTGCGATAACAAAGTAGTTTTTGCTACGAAAAGTGAAAAACAAGCGGACGGCACATATTCATTCAGTGGTGTGTCATGTGCGGATAGCAAATATCAAGCAGCGATTGATGATTTTAAAAATAAATACGTAAAATAAAAAAGCCAACTCAAATGAGTTAGCTCAGAACTATGTATCTTTTGTTTGTTTTTGCTTCAGATCCTCTCCTTGTTCCTTGGCGAGTTCAACTAATTTGTTTAGCGCCTTTTCTAACCCGTCAGGGGATAAGGATCTCAGCTTTTCAATCATTTCTAGCTCTTCGTCCGTTATCTTCATATTAGACCATTCCTTTCCCTTTTCACATAATAATACAATAAGACCAATATATTGGCAATAAAATTCCACTAAACAGGAATTTATTTGTGAATTACAACCAAATCTGCAAGTTCACATTTGAAGAAAATTACCAAAAGCACTATGGTGTCTATTCTTGGTACACTTTCACCTGTTTCGATTTTCGACAAGGCGGATTTGCTAACACCTGTTCTTTCCGCAAGCTCAACGAGAGTCAGACGTGCTCTCTTTCGCAATTCTTTCAGTTTAATTTCGTAGAGTGGCATTTTATATCACCTCGGGGTTAGCATACCCAAAGTTGATATAATTATTATAGAACATTTGTTCGATGTATCTAGTATATCCTATATTACGACGATTGTCAATAGGAATTTTAAACCTGTCCACATTTTTGTACTACATAGAAGAAGGAACATAACCATGGGATTACGTTTTAGAAAATCAATCAAAATTGGCAACGGTGCGAAATTGAACATCAATAAAAAATCCGTCGGTTTGAGTGTCGGCGGAAAGGGCGCACGATACAGTGTCAACAGTTCAGGGCGGCGCACAAAGTCTGTCGGCATACCTGGAACGGGGCTATCATATACCACTACGTCAGGTGGCAGGAAAAAGTCACGTTCAAAGTCGCAAGCAAAAGGCGGAAAAGCTCGTGGCAGTTTCACAGGTACAGCTAAGCCAAGCGGCTGTTTGACGATTGCTGCTTGCATAGGTATCATTTTTATAATGATGTGCCTTGTAATGACTGTTGTAATAGGCAAAAGTAAGAATAGCAATGACAGCAGTGTCACGCTTGAATGGACACGGTCCGATATCTCGGTCAAGTCAAAAGCCTATATTCCTAATCTATACTTGAAAGTAGACGGAAAGAAAGCCAACGAGATATCACCACCCGAGATACAGATTTCAAACAATGATATTTGCAAGATAGAGTATAAAGATTCCAATTATGCTCAGGTCATATATGAGATTACTCCTCTCAAAGACGGATTTGCGGACGTGACAGCCACATATGACGGTGTGACATCTGACCCTATCACGATAACGGTTGACATGGGTGAAAAAGTCACCACTACCGCCACAACAACAACCACTACCACCTCAGAGCCTGAAACCACTACCGAAGCAATCCCTGTGACAACCACTGCACAGGACCCAGCCGAAACGATAGTATATATCACGGCTTCGGGCGACAAATACCACAACAAATCTTGCAGATACTATGATGATACCTGCACACCAATGACCCTACAGGACGCACAGAACGCAGGCTATAAGCCTTGCAAGGTGTGTGGTGGGTAAACATACCAATAAAAAAATGCCCCCACAGAGCGACCTGTGAGGGCGTGTACAACACCGACAAACCACAGCAAATGGACAGTAGGGTAGTACCCTATTATCTTAGCATAAAATCAAAATTTTGTCAAGATGTTTAGGAGGAATTTTACATGGCAACAGCAAAAAAACTGCCTAGCGGAAACTATCGTGTTAGGGCATATGACAAAGCAACAGGGAAGTACAAATCGTTCACGGCAAAAACCAAAAAAGAAGCCGAGCTAATGGCGGCAGAGTGGCTGAACAGTACTCAACAAAGCGAGGACGAAAAAACGTTTCAGCAAGCTGCAGAGGAATACATTGAGATTAAAACACCTGTTCTATCGCCTACCACGATACATGAATACAAATCGGAACTCAGAAACCATTTTGACAGATTTGCAAATATGCGGTTAAATGATATTACGCCACAAATGGTGCAAGACTGGGTGAACAGCATTGCTGTCGTAAGGTCTGCGAAAACTGTAAGAAATGTATATGGCTTCTTCACAGCGGTAATGACCTATCATGATGTTGATATAAAATTGGGCAAAATACGCCTGCCACAAAAAACTAGAACGTTTAAAAGCTTGCCTGACGCCGAAACAATTATTGAACTGTTTCGTGGCACAGATATTGAAATACCAGTGTTACTTGCAGTATGGGGCGGTCTGAGAATGTCTGAAATTCAGGGAATACGCCGCAAGGACATAGTTGGAGATATCTTAACGCTGTCACAGGTGCGTGTTATGGTTGGCAATAAGCTGACAGTAAAGAAGCAAGCGAAAACATATAAGAGTAATCGGCAAGTAAGACTGGGTAAACCGCTTGTTGAGTTGATTGACGCATTGGAGCTAAATCCTGATGACTATGTTGTACAATACAACCCTAAGCGAATATATGACAGACTCGTAAAAATCACAAGGTCATCAGGGTATTGCATTACTTTCCATGACCTGAGACACATCAGTGCCAGCGTTATGGCGAAGCTGAATATTCCCGATATATACGCAATGGAGCGGGGTGGTTGGAGTAATACCAGCACACTAAGGTCAGTTTATCAGCAGACTTTCGATGATGATCGCCAACGTGTCGATAAGGTTATCGACGACTATTTTCAAAGCGTATATGACATGAAACATGACACGAAAAATGCAAAATAGCGTAAAATCGTGCATTGAAAGCTGATTATAGCAGGTTCAAGTCCTGTCACCCGCACCATATTGGTGCAATGAAATAGATATTGTGCCCGAAAAGCTCGCATTTGCGAGCTTTTTTGCGTTTTGAGAGTAAAAATTTCAGGTGTAAAACCGTAGATGCTTTTCACTGGTTTTCACAAAAAAGGGAGTCGAACCCTACACAACAAAAAAATATCTAACATATGGATGATATCGGCACTTTGCATTGTATCTTTGACAACGGGAGAACGCTCGGAGTTATCCCTGGTGTGGACGATTTCCATATCGTAAGTGAAGATAGTGAGCAAACAGAAGATGAAGAAATGAATATATCAATGTGACGGTCTAGTTTTGAAAAAAGCTTGACCGTTTTTTTGTTGGAAAAATCGGAAAGGAGATGATTCGTACTGATAAAATATTTTGATATCTTTGCAGGAATAGGCGGATTCCGTTTGGAACTTGAAAAAGCGGGCGGCTTTGAGTGCGTCGGTTATTGTGAAATAGACAAATATGCAAAGAAAGCATATGAAACGTTGTACGATACAAGAAACGAGGTGTATTACGATGACGCAAGAAAAATCGACCCAAACGAGCTGCCAAATTTCGACCATGGGTAAAAACTACTATCGACGGCAAGGAATACGAACTCGATATCAGCTTCAAGAAATACAAGCAGGTCGAGAGTATTTCGGACGAGATCGAAAAACAGAATATCGATGTTGATATTTCCGATTTCAAGAATTCTTCCGACTTTTATTTGTATTTAAGCAAGTTTGACGATCAGTCTTCTGAAGAAATATCGGTTAATGTTACCGGCAAGATGATCGTTCAGAAGAATATATCAAAAATTCCCTTGAAATTGCCGTATATTTGTGGTACAATTAAAGAACAAGTTAAAAATATTTACGACTCCAAGATTGTCGACACCGATCTGCTCAAAATCGGTATTAATAACGGTTATCAGCAGGTGATATCGGGACCCATGGCATACATTTCGACTATAACGGTCGGATATGTTCCCAACAAAGAGTTTTACAGCATTTTTGGAGACGGAACTCCAAGCAGTATCTATAATCTGAAAAATGACTATTGGGCACAATACGCCGATACTATTTCGCCTGCTCTTTACATTGACAACAAGATTATTTACGAGTGGAACGGCGCTTTAACGTCAATCGGCAAAACGCAGTATCTCAACATTGCTCCTGTTTCATCAAACGAAACATTCGAGGATACCAAGGAAATTCTTGTAGGTTCCGTAAACTGTATATCTACGGATAATCAAAATATTTCTGCGCAGTCGCTCTTGACAGCGTATGAAAAAATGCCGCTTACCGACGAGGAGCAGGCAAAGGCAAACAAAAGCAACGTCTACAACGATAAGTATATAGGCAACTTCCTCAGCCTTATTGAAACGACGTATTTCAGGCAGCTTGACATTGAGAATAAGGTACTGGCAGGGGCTAACCGTATCTATGCCGAAAGATATCTGAGCTACGGCGTATTCAGCTACGAGCCTTGCGTTACTGTTTCCGCATTTTCTAAGGATATCGAGACAAAAGGTTCGTTCAGCGTTGATATTCTGGGGAACTATGCCTCTACGGTAAGCTACAGGAATAACGCCGACGACGAATACGCTTATCGCTTTGCTTCGGGGTATGTTTCTTCTTATCTTGAAAGCTTGGTGCTGGAGGAGTATACGGAGGTTCAAGCGGGTAAAACAATTCGTTTTTCACATGACCCAACCGATATAAATTTCAAAGGAAAATCATTGTGGAATGAATGGGAGTATAAAAAAATAAATATGGGTATAAAAATTATTCTCGGAAGGAGATTTTTGGTATGCAACCTACTAACTATGAATTCCTAGATAAAATTGCAGATGTATTTTTATCTCAAAGAGCATGTGGCAATAACAATGAATTAATAGATACAGTTTCTTTTTATGACAATAAAATGTCTTCTATCGTTTATGATTATTATCCATTTGAGGTTGAAATTAGAGATAACAACTTATATTTTTTTATCATAACAAATCGCAGTGAAAAGAAAATGCTATTTTCGTCATCGCTTAATACCGACTTTGATAAGCTTTGTGACAGTTTGATAAAATGTATAACGACAGATGTAAAAAAGCAAATTCCCAAGAAATTTTTAAAAGCAAAGGGGTTTTTATAATGAATGAAAATCGAGCAGAAATAAAAGCCAAAATAGTGGAAACTGAAATGAAAAAATATTTTGGTAGTTTAGTTTCGAATTTTAATTTGATAGACGCTTTTTACGGCAATGGACATGAAGAATTTAGTTTGGGATTCAAGTATTGTGACTATTTTGATATGCGCTTTAATTATGGTCAAGGTGCTTGCGGATGCTGCATATGTTATGATTGGGGTGATAATAATGAGGCTATACTTATTAAAACCTCAATTGATGGTTGGTGGGAAAAAATTTCAATTCAATGGAAAAAATATTTTCATGAACTTAAAAAAGAACTGGATTTGCGTATTCCCGATGATTATTTAAAAGAATTTTTTTATAAATCCTAATACCGAAACAAATGTAGTGTGAACTAATGCGAATGCTACGGAACATATGGGGGAATATGTTGGTCGCTTTTAAAGTGTTGAAGGGAGAGATAGTTTTTGAATGATATAATCAGTACATTTAATGACTTGTATTATAAAATTCAAATATCTCATAATATTTGTTTGGCTGATGTAAGAAATATATGTTTGAAATCTTATAATAATTCTGTTGTCTGCGATGTTGATGGTGGCGCCCCGGAAATATATTACGAAATATTAGAGAGGGATTGTGGGCATTTTGCTGTTTTGAAAATAGAGCGAAACAGTCACGAGATTATATATGAAAGTGTTAATGCTGATTTCGCAGCAATTGCTCTTTTCCTGTTTCTTTCACGTCATCAAATAAAAAAAACTGATAATGATATTGAGATAGAAGAATTTATAAAAAAAGAAATTGCACACGGGAATATAGATTTGGCTAGACAGGTGATTGCTGAAAATTTTGGAGAAAAAACAATTTCGTTTGAAAAAAACGTATTCGATAAAATTTCTGTTATTACTTTGTCTACAAATAAAATTGACATTTTTTATCATGGCAATACAATTTTATTTTGTTCAGAATTTAATAAACCAGATCTTGAACGTGGATATTTAATTGCATTTAATAAATGCCGTATGATTAATATTTATCATAAAATAATGGTGAATATTACAAATATTATTCCCGATGTTAATGAAAACGAAAATAGAAAACTTAAATATCTATTTTTAGTTGGGGCTATGGAAAAATAAGTATATCAAGTATAATAACGCATACAATTTTTCTTGCTGACGGAGCATTTTTAGAGCCGATAGCTAACGTATTCATGCGAATGTATCATAGTTATTTTATTTCTTGATTTTTTTTTAGCTTAATGATATTGGGAGGGCATTGAGTTTATCTCAGTGTCCTGCTCGCTTTTCAATGAAAAAAAATATCCCCTCCAAAGCATTTGCCTTGAAGCGGATTAACTATATGCGTTTTACTGTGGCTTCTTAACGTCTGTCATAACTTCTTTAAGTCCTGTTGCAAGACCTGCAATACCCTGTATCTCACTTGGTATAATGATCTTTGTAGCCTTGCCGTCTGCTGCCTTAGCAAATGCTTCAAGGCTCTTGAGCTGGATTACCTGCTCGTTAGGGTTAGCAGCATTCAGCTTGACGATACTCTCGGCAATCGCCTTCTGTACCATGTCGATAGCCTGCGCTTCACCTTCTGCCTCAAGTATCTTCTGCTCCTTTACAGCGTCTGCACGAAGTATCATAGACTGCTTCTCAGCTTCGGCTGCAAGTATCTGTGACTCCTTGTCTGCCTGTGCTCTGAGTATCTTAGATTCTTTCTCACCCTCTGCAACAAGCACCTGAGATTTCTTCTCAGCCTCTGCCTGAATAACCTTTTCACGTCTTTCACGGTCAGCTTTCATCTGCTTTTCCATTGCGTCCTGAATTTCTCTAGGTGGAAGAATGTTTTTAAGCTCAACTCTCTGTACCTTGATGCCCCACCTATCTGTGGCTTCATCAAGAATTGCTGTGATCCTTGTGTTGATAATGTCACGGGAAGTGAGCGTAGCCTCAAGATCAAGGTCACCAACAATGTTTCTAAGTGTTGTTGCTGTCAGATTTTCAATAGCTGAGATAGGTCTCTCAACACCGTATGTGAACTGCATTGCGTTTGTTATCTGGAAGAACACAACAGTGTCTATCTGCATTGTTACGTTATCCTTTGTGATAACTGACTGTGGCTTGAAGTCAACTACCTGCTCTTTGATAGATACTCTTTTTGCAACTCGGTCGATAAAAGGTACTTTTACGTGAAGTCCCGTTCCCCATGCCGCATGAAAAGCTCCAAGTCTTTCAACTACAAATACATATGCCTGCGGTACTATCTTGATGTTGCTGATAACAATGATTATAAGCAATACGATGATAGCAAGTACGATATAAATTCCAGGTTCCATTATATGCCTCCTAAAAAATAAGTTTATGTAAGCTGTTACTTTTCTTCTGAAACTATCAGCTTTGCACCGTCAATACGCACAACCTTCACTGGTGTGCCTTCTGAGATCTTTGAGCCGTCCTCAGTTCTTGCTGCCCAATCTGTGCCCTCAAGAGTGACCCTGCCTTTGTTCACAGAGTTATCTATAGGCTCAATAACTATTGCAGTTTTTCCCACATCAAGCTCGTAATTTGTTGCAACTGTCTTGTTCTGGAGCTTCTTGACCACAGGTCTTGTAAGCAAAAGAAGTATGATCGAGCTTACGACGAATACGATGCACTGTGTAAGGAAAGAAAGCTTAGCTATGGCACAAAACATCGCAATAAGCGCTGCTATAGCAAGCCATATAGACACAAGTGCCGTTCCTGTTGCGACCTCGCAAACAACAAAGAACACGAAAGCTAAAGCCCAGAAAACTATTTTGAGTGTAGCCATTGTCATATGATACCCCCTGTTCCTCTCATTTATTTAAGATTTATTATAACATATTATTTTAAAATTTACAATAGCTAAGACACAATATTTTTGCTGTTTTACCTTTAATCTTTAATGATTTTACATTGGCCGTACCATATTTTATTAGCTGTACTCTAATATATACATGTTGATGCTACTACATAAAGAAAAAAAGTATTTCGAAAAGATAGTTATATAAAAAATTTACAGTAAAAGCGGTAACCCGCTGGAGGTAACCGCTTTTACTATTTGTGTAATTATACGTTGTCGCTGAAATAAACATCATACCAAACAAGGAATGAGAACACTGTCCAGATCTTTCTTGAATAGTCATATTTGCCTGCACGGTGATCGTCAAGAAGCTGTACAAGCTTATCTGTGTGGAAGAACTGTGCCGACTGAGGAGAAGTAAACTTATCCTTTACTATATTATAATACTTATCTTCTTTCAGCCATACCCTGATAGGAAAGCCGAGCTTCTTTTTCTTAGCTGTCTGTGGAGGGCAAGCCTGAAGTGCAGCAAGACGCATTGCATACTTCGTTTCAGTTTCAGTAACTCTGTCCTTTACAGGTATCTGCTCTGCAAGCTCCATTACCTTTCTGTCAAGGAACGGTACACGAAGCTCTAGGGAGTGAGCCATGCTCATTTTGTCAGCTTTAAGAAGGATATCTCCAGTCATCCAAAGGTGCAGGTCAATGTACTGCATCTGCGTTACCTGATCCTGATCTCTTACCTTATCGTAGAAAGGCTTTGTGATAGCCATAGCGTCGGGAGCGTTTGTTTTTATGCTCAGAATGTCCTTACGCTCTTTCTCAGAGAAGATGTATGCGTTACCAATAAATCTCTCATCAAGATCCTTAGAGCCTCTTATAAGATAGTTTATGCCGTGCTTATGAGGCAGTTTATCAGCAACTGCACCAACAGCCTTTCTGATAGGTCTTGGTATCTTAAAGTAGCTTGCCATATCAGCAGGGTTGTGATAGATGTTGTATCCGCCGAATATCTCGTCTGCACCCTCGCCTGAAAGCACTGCCTTGACCTTTTCTGATGCAATCTGACATACGAAGAACAGAGCCACAGCCGCAGGGTCTGCGAGAGGTTCGTCCATGTGATACTGTATCTTTGAAAGACTGTTCCAGTATTCCTCAGGGCTGATGACCTTTGAGAAATTCTCCTTGTGGATATACTTTGAAAATTCCTTAGCATAACCTATCTCGTTGTATTTCTCGTCCTCTCCGAAGCCCACAGTAAAGGTCTTGTCAACGTTAGCAACAGCGGCAACATAGCTCGAGTCAACACCGCTTGAAAGGAATGAGCCTACCTCAACGTCAGCGAATTTGTGTACCTCAACAGAGTTCTTGAAAGTGTCAGATATCCTATTCACCCAATCCTCTAAAGAAGGACCATTGTCAGCATGAAACTTAACTTCCCAATATCTTCTTACGTTCATCTCGCCGTTCTTGTATGTAAAGCAGTGAGCGGCAGGGAGCTTGTAAACATTTTTGAAGAAAGTTTCTGTTGTAGGAGAATATTGGAATGTGAGATAAGTTTCAAGAACGTCTGTGTTAAGTTCCTTCTTGAAATGAGGGTGGTCAAGAAAACTCTTTATCTCAGAACCCCACATAAGAGTTTCGCCCATTTTTGCGTAGTAAAGAGGCTTGATACCGAAGAAATCTCTTGCACCGAAAACCTCATTTGTATTCTTGTTGAATATAACAAATGCAAACATACCTCTCAGCTTGTCGAGCATATCCTCGCCCCACTGCTCATAACCGTGGATAAGCACCTCTGAGTCGGTCTGTGTATAGAACTTGTGACCAGACGCTACAAGCTCCTCACGGAGATCCTTGTAGTTGTATATCTCACCGTTGAATGTAAGTACCAACGACTTATCTTCATTGAAGATAGGCTGGCTACCTTGATCTGAAAGGTCGATGATCGAAAGTCGGCGGAAACCCATTGCGATCTGCTCGTCAACATATTTTCCGTCAGAGTCAGGACCTCTATGTTTTATTCTATCCATCATTTTTCCAAGAACTATGGAAGCGTCATTGATTTTATTTGTAAATCCAACAAAACCGCACATATAAAAGCCTCATTTCTGTTAAATCAAATTGCCTGTATCTTAGTTAATACGGCCGCTTGTCGCCTAGTGAACGTCAAGCAATATAATATTTATTATACACTATATGCGGCTTTTTTGCAAGGGGTAAAAACAAAAATTAAACAATAAAAGAAATTGTCTTTTGTGCATTTATCACATGGCAATGTGTATG
>OGTB01000651.1_pt1 | contig 26727 bp, 22 predicted proteins | sample 1553611 | NCBI WGS metagenome assembly OGTB01 (sample SAMEA2580032, study PRJEB22360) | human gut metagenome | biome: human gut; feature: human-associated habitat; material: faeces | place: Denmark | collected 2008/2010 | reverse complement strand
CGCGAGCTGGGTTCAGAACGTCGTGAGACAGTTCGGTCCCTATCTGTCGTGGGCGTAGGATATTTGCAAGGAGCTGTCCCTAGTACGAGAGGACCGGGATGGACGCACCTCTGGTGCACCAGTTGTCACGCCAGTGGCACAGCTGGGTAGCTATGTGCGGAAGGGATAAACGCTGAAAGCATCTAAGCGTGAAGCCCCCCATGAGATAAGATATCCCACAACGCAAGTTGGTAAGACCCCACAAAGACTATGTGGTTGATAGGTCAGAGATGTAAGTGTCGTGAGGCATTGAGTTGACTGATACTAATAGGTCGAGGGCTTGACCAAAAAGAGAAGGTTCAAACATAGCGAATCTTAGGATAGAGAAACTTGAAGAGTTTTTTCGAATTGCTTAAATAGTTGAGTGTTATTCGGTTTTGAAGGTACGCCTTCATAGGAAGTATATACAGAGTATATGCGTCCGAGATAAAAAGGAAGAGTCGGTGTCAATGACGGTGAGGATCCACCCGTTCCCATTCCGAACACGGTAGTTAAGCTCACAGGTGCTGAAGATACTTGGCTGGAAGCGGCCCGGGAAAATAGGGCGATGCCGACACTCCTTCCTTTGATTCGCACCATTAGCTCAGTTGGTAGAGCAACTGACTCTTAATCAGTGGGTCCCGGGTTCGAATCCCTGATGGTGCACCAAAATATTCCTCCTTAGCTCAGTCGGTAGAGCATGCGGCTGTTAACCGCAGGGTCGTTGGTTCGAGCCCAACAGGGGGAGCCATGGAAAAAGCACTTGCAAAAGCAAGTGCTTTTTTCAGTTATATTCGCCTTGCGGCGAGAGGTCTTGCATTAGGAAGGTAAAATGCTTTTGTTATGAAAAAAGCTGCGGGCGCGTCACGGAAAACCTCATTGGCGCGTCCTCATATTTGATTTTATTCCGAGAATATGCAAGTCAACTTCCACAGAATCGTTTTTGAGACTTTTTTATTGGTTTTTCGCATTTATTCCCGAAAAACCGTCAAGCCTGTTTACTATTTCTTTTATTTATGCTATAATAATGTCAAGAGGTGATATTATGACCGATATCGGGGCGCGCATATACTCTTTGCGGACAAACGCGGGGCTGACGAAATCGCGGTTGGCGCAGATGCTTGACGTGACGGAACAGACTGTCTCGGATTGGGAACGGGACATTGCCGAGCCGAGCGCACAGAATATTTTTTCGCTGTATGACATATTCGGGCAGAAACTGTTTTCCGATGTCGGCAATATCGCCGGGGACAAGTCCAACCGCCCCTGTATGGAGAGCATAAAAGAAATATATAAAATAGGAAGAGGCCCGTCGAGTTCTCACACGATAGGTCCCGAAAGAGCCTGCAAGCGGCTGAAAGAACTTTATCCGAACGCAACCGGATATAAAATCACGCTGTTCGGTTCTTTGGCAAAAACCGGCAAAGGGCACGGCACGGATGTTGTTATAACAGAAACGCTAAAACCCGCCGCCGTAGAGATCGTCTTTGACAATATAACGCAGACCGCGCATCCGAACACAATGCGTACAGTTGCGTTTGACGGAGAAAAGATACTCGGAGAAAATGAAGTTCGCAGTATCGGCGGCGGAGATATCGTTTTTGACAACGAAATAGCGGCAGAGAAAAAAACGGTATATCAATATCGCAGTTTTGCGGATATATCGAATTATTGCAAGTCCCGAAATATTTCGCTTTGGGAATATGCAAACGAAAACGAAGACGGGCTTCGGGAATATCTCGGCACGGTTTGGGAGCAAATGACGCAGGCCGTCGAACGCGGTCTTCACGATGAGGGTATTCTTCCCGGCGGTTTGGGCGTTCACAAAAAGGCAAAGCAACTGTTTGAGGCGCAGCATATAGATGAAAGCCCGAAATCAAGAGAAAACCGTCTTATTTGCGCGTATGCGTTCGCCGTCAGTGAACAAAATGCGTCCGCACAGACCATTGTGACCGCGCCTACTTGCGGTGCGGCGGGCGTTTTGCCTGCGGTGCTGTATTACGAACAGCAAAAAAATGACCTTTCGGAAGAAAAAATTATTCGGGCGTTGGCAACAGCCGGAATAATAGGGAATATCATAAAAACAAACGCATCGATCTCGGGCGCTGAATGCGGTTGTCAAGCCGAAATAGGCAGTGCCTGCGCCATGGCTGCCGCTGCTCTCGGTGAACTGTTTGAATTGAGCATAGACAAAATAGAATATGCCGCAGAAATTGCACTTGAACATCATTTGGGACTGACCTGTGACCCCGTTTGCGGACTTGTTCAGATTCCGTGCATAGAGCGCAATGCGGTTGCTGCGATGCGGGCAAAGGACGCCGTCAGTCTGTCGAGTCTACTGTGGAACACAAGGAAAATATCGTTTGACAGCATTGTCAAAACAATGGCTGAAACCGGAAAAGATCTGTTGCCCTCTTACCGTGAGACCGCAGAGGGCGGTCTTGCGAAAACTTATCGCGGCGATTCCGAATGATTTTGGGAATAAGTCTTGCCCGTTTGTGCTGATTATGGTGTGTCTGAATTTGTTAAGATCAGCACTTTTTCGGAAAATCTCTGTCGCAGACAGAGGTTTTTCTTTTTTATTCTCTCTTTTTTTATGGCGTTACAGAAAAAAATGAAATAGGCCTGTTATACAATTGTTTTGTTATATGTGCACCAAAAATTCCTGATAAATTTAGCAAGTAATACTAATTGTGTCGAATTTTGTCTTCGAAAACGCATATTTGTGATACAATTCCTAAATTATTTTCGACAAAATTCGCTTGAAATCCATAATGTTTTGTGATAGAATTTTTTTGCGAAGAAAAAAACAGGCAAAAATTAAATTTATATAAGATGAAACCGTTTTTCGAAAACATCTCTCTCCGGGACATGCTCCCATTGTTTTCGAATGACGGCATAGGAGGATTTTTATGGAAGGATTCGGTTATGAAAAGAAGATCCGAATTATGATCGTTGATGAGAACGCAGAATTTCGTTCATATACGGCGAATAAACTTCGGGAAGAGGGTTTTGATGTTGTTTTGACGACATCCGACCCAAAGAATGCACTTGATGCAATCGAAGCAACATCTCCCGATGTCGTTCTTTTTGACTTGATAATGGTCGGGCTTGACGGAATAGCGTTTCTCGAACAGGCAGGCAAAATGCCTTTTGCTCACCGTCCGCGGTTTATCGCAACATCAACAGCCGTCAACGAAATGATGATAAAAGAAGTTATGCGACTCGGGGCATCATATTTCTTGGTTAAACCGATAAACTATTCCATTCTGACCGAGCGTATACATCAAATCTGTTCTGTACCGGAACGAAAGGAGATCTTTTCCGTGTCCCAACCCGAGCCTACGCCTGAACCGCGTCAGGTATATATTGAGGATGACCTTGAAAAACAAGTGACGGAATCCATTCTTGAAATAGGTATTCCCGCGCACGTCAAAGGCTATCATTATGTAAGAAGCGCAATCATGCTCGCAGTGACCGATCCCGAGGCAATAAATGCCGTTACAAAAATCATTTATCCGACCGTTGCAAAACAATATAAAACTTCGCCCTCCCGTGTCGAACGGGCTATACGTCACGCAATAGAGGTTGCGTGGGACAGAGGCGACGTCGATGTTTTGAACTCGATTTTCGGATATTCCATAAGTTCCTCCCGAGGAAAACCGACAAATTCGGAATTTATAGCAATGATTGCGGACAGGCTCCGTTTGCGGAACAAAAAACGCGATATCAGAAGAATGACAGTCTGATTTTTACATAAACACATAGGTTTAGTATTCTTTTCCTATCAATTCATTACAGACAGCGACTGTTACCCTCTCTCTCTTCTTCTTTGCGTAAGGGGCTGTAAATAACTTGCGTTTTCTTACAGCCCCATGCAATAAGAATTTTCAAAATGTTATACCCTCTTTTCTTTTCTCTTCTCTTTTTGCTGCCGTTCCGCATTGCTCGGTTCTTCCCTCGTTCCGAGCACGGAACGGCTCACAACTGATATGCAAACGGAACGAAAAAAATATAAAAGATGTTAAAAATGACCTTTACGGCAAGAAAACCGCAAAGGTCATTTTTGATTTTATCTTCTTTATCTATATCTGTTCTATATCTTCAAACATCAGAAATTTGTATGCGGGAACATTCAATGTATTGCTGATATCGAGCAACGTGTCAAGTGAAATGCCCTTGTCTGTATTAACGCTTTCGATCTGCGCTACAAGAGACCAACTTTTACCTATCGCTTCCGCCAACTGTTCCTGTGTCATTCCGCGAAGTTTTCGATAATATGCAATTTTCAGACCTATTTCCATGTATTTGGATTTGTATTGACTTTTCATCCCGCACCTCGCAAGTTTGATTTTACAAAAATATTTTATCACAAATACTTGACTTTTAGTATTGATTATGGTAATATGTATATACACTTGTAGTAAATAAAATTCTACGGTTAGTGCTTATAAGTATTATTAAATCAAAAGACTTTTGCTACGCACAAAACTTACTCTTGAAAAACAATAAAAGCAGTTATAGAGAACAGGAGGTGAGAATGTGGTCAGCCCCAAGATTGAAATATTGAGTACGGTTGATGTTATAACGACATCTTCTGCTGGAACATCAGGAAAGACCGAAATCCCCAATACAGGTATAAGCAATACCGGAGACTGGGATTGGAAAGATACTGACTGATTATGGAATATCTTCCCGTCGATATTTCGGCGGGAAGATATACTGCAATGAAAAAATTCAGATTGAAAAGGGAGACATATTATGAAAAAGGTATTTATGCGGTTTTTTACCGTATTTTTGGTTCTTACCATTGTTTTGACGGGCGTTGCTTTCTCTTTTTCCGCCGAAGAAACGACGTTTTACTTTGACAAAACGGCACAGTATATGTGGTCAAACTATTTGAATGTACTTGAAGTTATTCCCTACGATAACGAAGATTTTGCAGATCTTCGTGCAGACGGTACACCCTATAAGACATTTTATGATGTCTTGCTTACAATTCTTAAAGATACCGCACACGGGGGATCGATGGCTGACGCCTATTACATGAATACTTACAAGATGCCCGACGGCACTCTTCTTTACGACTATGTTCAGGATATTTTCGGCGCTTACGCGTATGTTCTTCGCGGCGGAAAACAGAAGGCTGTTGATTATTGGAACAGCAAACTGACTGTTGGCATCACCATGGACGATAACGGTTACACTTACACTACGGCGGCTACTCAAACAGTATACGACAAAGATGCATATCAGGCCTGCCTGACAGCTCTTCAATCCTATATGACGACCGCTAACGACAATTACTGCTTCAACACCAGCGGCGGTGAGGGATATCTTGTCCAGAAAACTAAATATGAGACTCTTTGTGCATATATCGACGATTGCGCCGCAACCGCAACTCAAACACTTGTGGATTTTTCAGGTGTCACCTCTTCCGATGATACGCTTAATCTGCTCATCACATTCTATAACAACGTAGATGTTGTGTCAATCAAGGCTGACGCTGACGTTCAGAAATGGGCAAAAGCCCTTAAAGAAGGAGTTGTGGCAGGCAAGAGGTCAAGCGAAATTTTTGTCGGTACAACCGATGTTGTTACTCTTTGGGAAACTTTGATCCGGTATACCGTTAAGTTGAGTGCCGGTGCAACGATTGCGGCTAACGCCGTTTTTAACGATGCGACCCTTTGGCCTCTTGGTACAGTAATTGATGACCCAAATCAAACCGTATACAAGGCGCCTCAGTACAATGAAGTTTGTAACCTTTTGGCACGGATCGGAAAAGAATACAAATACAGTACCACGGTAAAAACTTCGGAAGTTATTGCGGCTTGCGAAGAACTGAAAACAAAGATTCGGGCACTTGAAGTCGTTAATCTTCCGTTCACATCTGCGCAGAAGAAGGCGGCTCGCGCAATCTTTGACAACAGTGATGCTTCTGGCATGTCTTTTCTTGAATTTTTTCAAGCGAGGGTTGCAAGAGTTACCCTTGACTCAAACAAAGCAACCGATATCTATAAAAACTACGTTGCTATTCTTGCAAAAGCTGAAGCAATTGCTGCTCTTGACTGGCAGAACGGTACATCCGAATCCTATCCTTCCCTTGAAGAGATTCAGTCCATTCTCTACTTTGATGATGCCGGTTCGCTTCAGAAAGGTGACCTTGAAACCGAATGGTATCCGTTCCGTGAAGCATTCGGTCTTGACAATACCGGTTACGATACTCTTGTCGGAAATGCCTACAACGAGTGGCTTGCCTCCGGTCTTTACACCGAGGAATCTCTTGCACAGGTTAAATATGATATCGATCACTACACCTATGCATTACTGAACAACTCTCGCGGACCCCACAACACCGACGAGATGGTTCAGAATGACATCGCAATTCTCAAATCCCTGCTCGTTGAGAAACCGATTGTGGAGCCTGAATTGAAATTGAAGATAAAGGGAGCCAACATTTCGTTGCAAAAAAGTCTTGCCATATATTTTGCAATTGATTCGGCTTGCATTGAGCAATACACTGACCTTTATGCAGAGTTTGTTCGAAACGGAGTAACAACTACGAGTTATGAAATTATTGACGCTTTTTCGCAGGATATTGTTGCTTTTAAATTTTCTGATATAGCGGCGTGTGAGGCGGGGGACGACATAACGGTTGTAATACACGGTCTGCATGACGGACGGGAATATAAATCAGAGCCATTTGTTTATTCCGTAAAAACATATTGCTATAATATGCTTTCAAAATCTTCTGTTTCTGACGGAATGAAACGGATATGTGTTGACCTCTTGGATTATTGCGCGGCTTCGCAGACATATTTCAAATATCAAATGGAGGCGCTCGTAAACAGCGATTTGACTGCCGAACAAAGAGCTTTCGGGTCTGACTCCTATGAGGAACTTTCGGATAGAAGCGAAAACGCCGGTTCGGAAAGCGATGAATATAAGATATCCGGATTCAATCTTGTATATGAAGATGTTATTAAAGCGATGGTTGCGATTAAGGCCCCCAATACCGATGGGCTTGCTGTAAAAGTTACTTTCGGAGATTCAGTTTATACCTGCAAAGATTTTTTCGATCTATCAATAAATGACGAGGACTATTATGTCTTTTACTTTACCGAAATATTACCGAATAAGTTCAGACAAACGTTTACGATAACTTTTGAAGTCAACGGCGTTGTTGTCGGAGGCGCGGGAACTTACAGCGTTGAGTCATATCTTGCAAGAAGACTTCCGAAAACCACAGATGTGAATTATAGGACTCTGCTTGAAGCAACCGCAAAATATGGTGATGCGTGCGCGGCATTTTTCGGAAAATAAACGGTATTAATGTATTGTATTATATTTAAGGTGGTGAAAAATAGATGATTAGACCTAAATTTGAAGTTGTCATTGTTGAAGATATCATTACAACGAGTGGAACTCCAACGCAGACCACATCCGACAGGGCATTTACGCTTCCTCCGGAGTGGGATTGATAATCTATAATTAGAGGATCTTTATTTTTTGCAGGCTTTGCCGTTAAAAATCGTAAAAAACAAGCGACCGTAAAAGGTCGCTTGTTTTTTGTCAGTTAAATACTATTCCGTCATTTTCAGAAATTCGGCTTCGTCGATTATCGGCACGCCGAGAGATTGGGCTTTTGTGAGTTTTGATCCGGCGTCTTCGCCTGCGAGGACGTAGGTCGTTTTCTTTGAGACGGAGCCTGAGACCTTGCCGCCGTAACTCTCTATCAGTGCGGAGGCGTCGGAGCGCGAAAAGGTCGGGAGAGTTCCGGTGAGAACGAAGGTCATTCCCTCGAAGCGCGTGTCTTTGATGTTGCCCGTGTAGGTCATATTCAGACCGAGCGCCTTGAAACGGTTGATAAGTTCAATATTTTTCTCTGTTTGGAAATACTCTGTTATATACGTCGCCGTTATCGGTCCGACATCGTTGATGACGGTCAGTTCGTCTCGGGTGGCAGAGATAAGCGCGTCCATGGTAGTGAACTTTTCGCAGAGGATTTTTGCGGCTTTGCTGCCCACCTGACGTATGCCGAGCGCGTAAACCAAACGGTCGAGATTGTTTTCTTTTGAACGTTCGAGCGCCGCAAGCAGGTTGTCCGCGGATTTTTCTCCGAAACGGTCGAGTTCGGCAAGAGTTTCGCGTTTGAGAGTATACAGGTCTGCTGCGGAATGTATAAGTCCCTCTTCGACAAAACGTTCGACAATGCCTTTGCCGAGCCCGTCTATATCCATGGCATCACGTGACGCAAAATGGATGATGTTGCGCACTATCTGCGCGGGACAGTCGGAGTTCAGACAACGCACAAAAGCGTCCTCTTCGTCGGAAAAGACTTCGCTGCCGCAGACGGGACAGACTTTCGGCATTTCAAACGGAATGCTGTCCGGGGCACGGTCTTCTTTTACGACTTCGACAACTTCGGGTATTATATCTCCCGCTTTTTGAATTATTACGCTGTCGCCTATGCGGACATCTTTTTCCGCAATAAAATCTTTGTTGTGCAGCGTCGCTTTTGATATTGTGCTTCCCGCGCAAAAGACGGGTTCAAGCACCGCAAGGGGTGTCAGAACGCCTGTTCTGCCCACGTTTATGCGAATGTCGATAACTTTTGTTTTCTTTTGTTCGGGCGGGTATTTGAAAGCGATTGCCCAACGGGGAACTTTGACGGTTCTGCCGAGCGCTTCGCGCATTTTGAGGTCATTTACTTTTACGACCGCGCCGTCGATGCCGAAAGGCAGTTCGTCACGCATATTCCCGAGACGCTGGATCTCGTTCCACACGTCTTCCATATTGTCAAAGACCGAATAATACGGGCTGACGGGAAACCCTTGCGCTTTCAGAAAATCGAGCGTTTCGGAGTGCGACGCAAACGTTTTGCCCTCTGCCGCCTGCAAATTGAAAACGATTATGTCAAGCCCGCGTGCCGCCGCTATCGAGGAATCGAGTTGTCGGAGCGAACCCGCCGCCGCATTTCGCGGATTTGCAAAAAGTTGTTCTCCGTTTTCTTCGCGTTCGGCGTTCAGACGTTCAAAAGTTTTTTTCGGCATATAAACTTCGCCGCGAACGATGAGTTTCGGCAGTTTTTCGTCGAGCGAAAGGGGAATGGAGCGCACGGTTCTCAGATTCGCCGTCACGTCTTCGCCCGTTGTTCCGTCCCCTCGTGTAGCGCCGAGTTCAAAAACGCCGTTGATATATGTCAGACTGACCGAAAGCCCGTCTATCTTCAATTCGACGTCATAACGGGCATTCGGGAATTTTTCTTTGACTCTGCGGTCAAAATCGAGGAGTTCTTCTTTTGAAAAGGCGTCCTGCAAACTTTCCATCGGAACCTCATGCACGACGGGCTCAAAGCCCTCCGCAATGCTTCCTCCAACGCGCAGGGACGGGGAGTCCGCTCTGCGCAGGTCGGGATATTCGGCTTCAAGCGCCTGCAATTCGCGCGAGAGCATATCATATTCATAGTCCGATACTTCCGAAATGTCTTCGGTATAATATTTTTTTGCATATCGGTTCAGCATGTCGGTAAGTTCGTCGAGCCTTTTTTTCGGATTCATTTTTTTACCTCTGTCTATTTTTGTCTCATCGCGCCTGTCGCTGCGTAAAAATCGGGTATGGGACCGACGATTATCGTTTCCGCAACAACGACCGTTTCCGAGCATTCGGCGGAAACTATCCGCGTCGGAAAAACAAGGTCTATTCCTACGGTTACGGTCAAAAGCACGGAATGTATCGTCTGATTTATTCCGACCGATTCAAAGCGGGTCGAAATATCCGTATAAACGCTTTGCGTGGGGCAAAGTTCTATTGATATCGCCGGTCCTCTGCCTGCAAAATATTCGCTGTCGAAAAGCGTTCCCAACGGGATTTTTATATATGTTTCGTTCAGTTCGTTCAACCCGTCGATGAGTTCGAGTGTTATCTGCGTGGTGAGTTTGTTTATTTGTTCGGGGTTTGTGCGTATCGAGGATATATGCCCGTCGGAGGTCTTTTCGACAACAGTCAGGCGTGAATAATCTATCTCCGGATTTTTCAGCGTTTCTTTTATCGCCTTGTTTATCGCCGCCGTGGCGATGTCCTGCGCATCCGACATACCTATCGCTTCGATCAGCGGGGCAAGCCGTGCGTTGTAATAAATCAAAAAAACAACGGCAAGGACAAGCATCAGCACAAGAATCGTCACGACCTTTTTCTTTCGTGTCGTTCTCCGTGCTCTTCTGCGCAAAATATCACCCTGAACAGTATATTCGGGAAAGGTGTTTATAATGCGTGGGTAAACTCAATCTGACTTCAATCGCTTTCCGTCAGTCCATTATCACAGGCGAACCGTAGTCGTAAAGCGGAATGTCGGGAATATATACGGCTTTTTTGCCGTGCTTTGATATAAAATCGCAAATGTCTTTGCAGTCTTTTCTTCTTCGTATATCTCCGAAAAAGAGAACTTCGTTTTCGGTAACCGCCGTCGCTCCGCCGAGAAATCCCGTGTCGTAACCGTTCAGCAAAACTCCGTCATTGTCGGCAAAAAACACGTCCGCGCCGAGTCTTTCGCACGCCGCATAAACGGATCGGTCGGAGGTTATAACGGCATTTTCCGAAACAGTAACGGAACTGCACTTTGCATAGCCCTGTCTGACGGAAACAACTTTTGAGAATTGCGAAAGCAAAATCTTATCGGTCGCGTCTTCTTTGCAGACGAGCGTTCCGCATACCGCAAATGCGTTGTATGCCACGTCGTGCGGATATTTTTCGGAAACAAAGGTTTCTCCGCTGATTACCGAGGGGAAAATTTCTTTGTAAAACTCATAAACGCTCGGTTCACAGACATATATTCCACATGACGCGAACAGCCCGATATCGACGTGCCGTTTTATCGGTTCGGCGACGGGCAAAGACGGAACGGTCACTATGTCGAATCTTTCGACAAGAAAAGCCCGTGCCTTTTCGTCTTTTATCTCGCCTATAAGGAGTTTCATTGCTTTGCGCCCTTTTTATTCGCTTTCAGCGACGCGAATATTTCATCGACGTCAAGTTTTTCAAATTCAAGTTCTTCGTCGGTCTTGTCCTCTTCTGTTTTCGGCTCAAAATCGCCGTTAACCCCGAGCAGGTATTTTTTCAGGCTCTCCTGCAACGGCCTTTCGGGGGAGTTTGCTCCCGTGTCGCCGCCCATATAATAGGCAAGGTCGGTCGTTTTGTCGTAAAAAACCGGGAGAACGCAGCCGTTTTCTATTGCGGAAGCGTCCGCCGAAAGTTTTTTATCTTCGTCCGTTATCCCGTCAACGAGAAAAATCAGTGCGATCGCTCTTTTGTCGTATCTTGAAGATGCCCGCATTGACGCAGCAACTTTTGCCTTTATTGTTTCTTCGGGTGATTCCGCATTTTCAAATACCGTGACGGACAGTCTGAAAAGCCCCGCTTTTGTCAGCGTAACGCTTCCGTCGTCGTTTTCCGTTGCCGTAAAACCGCCGTTTTCAAACGAAGCCGCAACGGAGCTTACGGAAATGTTTCTGTTGTTCGATTTCCAATATTTTCTGTCCGTTTTCAGTCGTTTTTCGTTTTTTATCATCGCTTCGACAATCGCGAACGGGTTCATCGTTTTTACGAGAACTATCAATCCCGCAAGAGTGAACGCAAGGATAATGCAAACGGTTATCAACTTCGGCTCTTTATTGAAAAAGTCGGGAAACAACGCCCGAACGCCGAAGATTACGGGCAACTGCGCAAGCGCGATGACAAATGCCAAACAGAGCCGTGCGGTCAGCCGCTTTTTCTTTTGATGAAGATTTTTCATTTTCAGACTTCCTTTTATTTGAGAGTGACTATCGTAACGCCGCTTTCGCCCTCGCCGAATGTTCCGAGACGGTAACTTTCAACGAGTTTGTTGCGTTTGAGCCGCTGCTGAACCGCCGCACGGAGCGCACCTGTGCCTTTGCCGTGGATAACGCTGACGACTTTCAGCCCGCTAAGACTGCATTCGTCGATGTATTCGTCAACCATGCGTTCCGCTTCCATTACCGTCACGCCGCGTAAGTCGAGTTCCGAAACCGCTCTTCTTGTTGCACGGCTTTCTATGTCGAGCGTTGTCTGCTGCTGTTTCGGTTGCTTCGGCTTGATTATTTCAAGGTCTTCAAGCGGAAAATGCATTTTCACGCTTCCGATTTGTAGCATGACTTTTCCGTTTTTCGGTTCTTCGAGCACCTCGCCCTCTTTGTTCATCGAGTAAACGCGGACACTGTCTCCGACTTTGAGCGGGCGTTCGAGAGGCTTTTTCTTCTCTTTCGGTCTTGTTTCTATTTTTTCTTCGAGTTTATCAAGCCTGTCTTCCGTCGCGGCTCGTGTCGCTTCAATGTTTTTCTTGAAATCTGCGCGCTCTTTTTCTTTGCGCAGACGGTCGAGTTCATCCGTTACCACCTGTGCTTCTCTGCGCGCGCTTTCGATCATGTCAAGCGCTTTTTGTCTCGATTTCTGCGCGTCTTTTTCCGCATCTGCAAGAATTTTTTCCCGCTCTTCTCTTGCCTTTTTGAGTTCGTCCGCCGCCTTTTGTCTTATATGTTCCGCTCTTTCGATGTCGAATTGGGCGGTTTTTTTGCTGATTTCAAGGTCGGCAAGCACTCTTTCGACTTTGACGCTTTCATTGTCGAGGTGGAATTTTGCGTTGTTTATTATATCTTCCGATATTCCGAGCATGGAAGCGATTGCAAAAGCGTTCGATTTGCCCGGAATGCCGATAATGAGCCTGTATGTCGGCTTCAACGTTGCAACGTCAAATTCGCACGAAGCGTTTTCGACGTCGGGCGTTTGAAGCGCATAGAGTTTTAGTTCCGCATAGTGGGTCGTGCACATTATTCTTGCGCCCGTCGCCTGCATTTGCTCGATTATCGCAATGGCAAGTGCCGCACCCTCGACGGGATCTGTTCCCGAGCCGAGTTCGTCCATAAGCACAAGTGAGTTCGGCGTTATCTGCGTCAGTATCGAGGAGATGTTTGCCATGTGCGCCGAGAACGTCGAAAGCGACTGTTCTATCGACTGTTCGTCGCCGATGTCCGCAAAAACTCTGTCAAAAAAGCCTATTTTCGCCTCGTCGCGGCACGGCACAAAAAGTCCCGACTTTGCCATCAGGCAGAGAAGCCCCGTCGTTTTCAGCGAAACGGTTTTGCCGCCCGTGTTGGGTCCCGTCACTATCAGCGCGGAGTATTTATCGCCAAGAGCAATGTCTATGGGAACGCATTTATCCTTTGATATAAGCGGGTGACGTGCTTTTTCTGCTTGTATGACGCCGTTTTCGTTGAGTTCCGGTCTGACCGCTCGCAATGCGGCGGCGTATCTTGCTTTTGCAAAGCAGAAATCAAAGAACCTCGCAGTGCGGAAATCTTCGCTTATCGTCTCCGCATAATCTCCGACTTCCGAGGAAAGCGCCGAAAGAATTCTGTCTATCTCCGCGCGTTCTTTTGCGTCAAGTTCGGAAAGTTCGTTGTTTGCGTTGACAACGCTCATCGGTTCTATGAAAAGCGTCGCGCCCGATGAAGATGTGTCGTGAACAAGTCCCGCTATCTCGGAACGGTATTCCGCTTTTACGGGGATAACATATCTTCCGTTGCGCTGTGTGACGATGTTTTCCTGCAAATATTTCTGCGTCTGCTGTGACCGCACAAGCGAATCAAGCGATGATTTTATTTTGTTCCTTGCCTGCGCCTGTTTGCGTCTTATTTCCCTCAGTGCGGGCGACGCTCCGTCCGCGACTTCATCTTCTCCCACGAACGACGAAAGTATCTTGTCCGCAAGATAATTGTTAGGCACAAGCGAATACCTGTCCTCGGAAAGCGCATCGTTTTCGTCCAAATGCTCATCGAGAAATTTTTTCAGCCGCTCCGTCAGTTTCAGCACGTTTGCGGCGGCAAGAAGTTCGCTCGGCGCAAGCTGCGCCCCGTTTTGCGCTCGTGCGCAAGCCCCCGTCACGTCTTTGAGACTGCCGAACGACGGCGCGCCGAAATTGAGCAGCAGTTTTTCCGCCGAAGCGGTCTGCCCAAGCGCTTTTTCTGCATCTTCCCGCGTCTCTGCGGGAGAAAGCGAAAGACAAAGTTCTTTTGCGGCGGGGGAAATTGCGTGTTCCGCAAGCGCCGCAAGCACTTTGTCAAATTCAAGTGTTGTAAATTCTTTTTCCATATCTATTTTCCGAAATTCTCAAATTGTTTGTAATAGTCAAGGCTTTCAAACCTGTGTTCGAGATGATATTCCAGATATTTTTCCGTCAGTCCCGAAAGGTGTGAGAGTTCCTCCGTTCCGATAGGCAGACGGTATGTTCTCATTCCCGAAGACGTCAGAATGTGGTTTACGGTCATGAGTTCGTCGTCCGAGAGTGAAAAGCCGTCTCCGTGCGCGCATTTTTCGCAGAGAAGTCCCTGCGAAAAGGACCAGAATGCGGGCGTTTTTCCGCATACGGCACAACCGCCTCCCGACGGCGCAAAGCCCTCTTCAAGCGCAAAACGCAGTTCAAAAACCGTTTTGACAACGAGCTTTTCGGCTTTCGCTTCCGACAGGAGAGCCAAAGAGTTGAGCAGCAGACGCAGCAATTCGGGGTCGCCCTTGTCCGTTGTAACAAATGCGACCGCGTCCGCGAAATACTGTGCAAGCGCAAGGCTTTCGATGTCTTTTCTCAACCCCTCGAACGCTTCGCAGACTTCCGCATCGTCAACCACGGCAATCCCTCTTCCGTCGAAAATTTCAAGTTCGGCATAAGCAAGCGTCTGGTATCCGCTCAAATCTCTGCGGCTTTTTCTTAACCCACGGGCAAGGACGTTCATTTTCCCCTTTTCCGCCGTCAGCACTGTCAGCAGCATATCGTTTTCTTTGAACGGCGTGCGCTTGATTATCAAGCCCTTGACTGTCTCTTTCATATCAGTCGTCGAAGAGCGCGAGTTCCGTGATTATCTTTTCGCTGTCGCGCCAATTCTCCTTGACCTTGACATAGCATTGCAGGTTGACTTTGTTCCCGAGCAGTTTTTCAATGTCTGCTCTTGCTTCCGACGCTGTTTTTTTCAGCATCGAGCCCGCTTTGCCTATAAGCATGCCTTTATGCGATTCTTTTTCGCAGATTATGTTCAGCACGATGTCTGTGACGGGTTCTCCGTTTTTGTTCTCTCTGTCCTTGAAAACAAGCGGCTCAACCGCTATGCCGTGCGGAATCTCGTCGTGCATATTGCGCAGTATTTTTTCGCGCACAAGTTCGGACGCCATCTGACGCACTGTCTGATCCGTGTCGATGTCGTCTGGGTAATACTGCACTCCGTCTTCGTTTGTGAACGGCATTATTTCGTCAAGCACTATCTTCACGCCGTCTTTTTTCAGCGCGCTTATCGGTACTATGGACGCAAATTCGCCGAGTTTTGAATACTCTTCGATGGTTTTGATTATTTCCGATTTCTTGACTCTGTCTATCTTGTTGATGACAAGTACCGTCGGCGTGCCTTCTGCGTTGAGACGTTCGATTATTCTTTTTTCCGTTGTTCTCGGCGGTTTGCACTCAACCACGAGTATCGCCGCGTCAACATCGTCCATCGCTTCCTTTGCCGCCTTGACCATGTGCTCTCCGAGTTTGTTGTGCGGGGTGTGCATACCCGGGGTGTCAACAAACACAAGCTGCATATCGTCGCGGTTATATATGCCCGTTATCCTGTTTCTCGTGGTTTGGGGTTTATTGGAAACTATCGAGATCTTTTCTCCGATTATCGCATTAAGAAGCGTTGATTTTCCGACATTTGCTCTTCCTACGATGGATATATACGCTGTTCTCATTTTTCTCCGTCCTTTTATCTGTGAAGTCCCATTTTTGCCATAACGGTTTTCTGTCGTGCTATCATTTCCTTTTCTTCTTCTCCTGCCATGTGGTCATAGCCGAGCAGGTGCAGGCAGGAATGCGCAACAAGAAAAGCCACTTCTCTTTCAAAAGAGTGTCCGTATGCCTTTCTCTGCTTTTCGGCGCGTTCGAGGTTTAACGATATGTCGCCGAGAAAACATTCCTCTCCGTCTTCGGGCGGATATTCGCCTGACGGAAAAGAAAGCACGTCCGTCGTCTTTGAAATGTTTCTCATGCGGGCATTCAGTTCGCGCTGCTGTCTGTTGTTGACAAGTTGAACGTCAACGTCGCATTTTGCCTCGACACCCTCGCATTCAAGGGTGGTTTTAACGGCTTTTTTTATGAGTTTTTCAAGGTCTTCGGTGATTTCGAAAATATTCTGTCTGTTTATTATTTCAACGTCGGGTCTTTTCATTGTTTTTTCTCCGTTTCCGCATCCGCTTTTTCGTAAGCTTTGATTATCTGCTGAACAAGTCGGTGTCTCACAACGTCCTTGTGCGTCAGCATCTGAACTGTTATACCGTCTATTCCGTCAAGTATTTTCATCGCCTGTTTGAGTCCGCTTTTTCGCGTTGCGGGCAAGTCCGTCTGTGTGATGTCTCCCGTTATGACTATCTTTGAGCGGAAGCCGAGACGGGTCAAAAACATTTTCATCTGTTCTCTCGTCGTGTTCTGCGCCTCGTCGAGAATGATGAACGAATCGTCGAGCGTGCGTCCTCTCATGTATGCGAGCGGAGCGACTTCGATAACTCCCTTTTCCTGATATTTTTGGTATGTCTCCGCTCCGAGCATATCGAACAGCGCGTCATAAAGCGGGCGCAGATACGGGTCTACTTTGTTTTGCAGGTCGCCCGGCAGAAATCCGAGATTTTCTCCCGCTTCCACGGCGGGACGCGTCAGAATTATTCTGCTGACCTGTTTGTTGCGCAGCGCCGTGACAGCCATGGCTACCGCAAGATATGTTTTTCCCGTTCCCGCAGGTCCCACGCCGAGCGTTACCGTGTTGTTCTCTATCGCTTCGAGATACTGTTTTTGTCCGAGCGTTTTTGCGCGTATGGGTCTGCCTTTTGCGGTTATGCAAACGCAGTCGGAGGAAAAGTCCGCAAGCGCCGCGTCGTTGCCCTCTTCAACCATGGAGATGAAGTAACTGACTATCTGCGCAGTTACCGTTTCGCCGCGTTCCGCAACCGATATGAGAAGTTTTATGACCTTTTCCGCTGATTCCGTGTTCTCTTCTCCGCCGCAGACTTTTATTTTGCCGTCACGGTTGACCACGGCAACGTCGAGTTCGTTTTCTATGAGTTTGATGTTCTCGTCAAAACTTCCGAATACGTTTCCGATTATTTCGGTTCCGTTTACCTCAATGTTTCTTTCCATATTTTCCTCTGTTTTATTCCCGCTCTTCTGCGGTTTCGTTGTTTCTTATCTCCGCGTCTTTTCCGAAATCCGTCACCACGCTGTAACGGTAAGCCGCATATATTCCCTCGGATATGTATTTTATTTCAAGCCGTCGGCTTTCTATTTCAATATTTTTCATTCCCCGCGCCTCCGCTTCGTCAAGAAGCGTCAACGCCTTTTCGTAAGCCTGTTCTTTTGTCAGCGTCGTTTTTGCCGTCTCCGTCTGCGAAAACGTCGTTCTTGTCAGACGAACGGGCAAAATAATATTTTTCGATAACCGCAGTTCGCTTGTCTTTGCCGTGCGGTAGAATTCTTCGTAATCGCATTTGTTCAGGTCAAAAGACTTTCCGAAAAGCGTCAGCGAATAAACCGTTTTTGTCCTGCCCGTTTCGGTTTTTTCTTCCTGTTCGAACGGAACAAAAACATCTATCGTTCTGTTCACCCTCGCTTTGATCTCCGCACGGGCGTGGACAAGACGAAATCCTATTCGTTTGCTGTCGTAAACGCCGCCGACAAGCAATTGCCCTTTTTTTACGAGCGCACCGTTTTTAACCGCCCGAACGCCGTTGAAGACCGTTACGGAGATTATCTGCGCGTCCTCTTCCGCGATTATGTTTGACGGCGACGTTATATCCACCGTCGGGTTCGGAACTGCTTGTTCGAGTTCCACGACCGCAACGCTGCCGAAAAAATTGACGGTCGCTCCCGCAACGTCGTCAAAATTTCTCATAAGATCGCGACGCAGGGTCTGTTCGTCGAGCATTCCCCGAATCGCACCGACGCAAAGTCCGTTTTCTTTCAGAAATTTTTCAACGGCGATGAGTTGCGTTTTGTCTTTATATCCCGATATATCTATACGCCAAATCACGTTTGACATAAGCACGATTATTCCGATAAACAGCACCGCACCGACAAGAAAGCCCCACCGCTTCATTCGTCTCTTTGCGCGGACGGGAAGCCCCGCCGTGACTTTTGAAAGTGATGTTGCGCCGCTCTCAAAGCAAAGTTTTTCGACCTCTTTTTCGTCGGGCAGGCGGCAGCGGAATCGGAGCGTGCAGGCATCAAGCCTTCGTATCGCCCAGATATCGACGTTTTTGTTCATGCAGGCGGTCAAAAATCTTTCGGGTTCGGGACTTTCCGCTTCAAATTCGACACAGCCCGTCAGAAAATTGATTATATCCGAACTTTTCAATTTATTAACAGCAAAGGTCAACGGACATGACTTTTCCGTCGATACGCACGCATCCGTCCGCAAGATTTTTTATGCGCAGGTCTTTTCCGATAACGCGGACATTGTATTTTCCGACATTTACCTTGACCGCTTCGTTTTCGTACTCGCAGATACGCCGACAGCCTTCGATAACGACGCTTTTTCTGTCGTCTATCTCGATCTGCGGCGTTTTCGGACGCCAATCGCTTGCCATTTGCCAACCTCCGTTTTGTTTCTTACAAAATGTATATTTCAAAACGGATATGATTATTCTGCTTTTTTCAGGCTGATCCCACGCGCCTAACGGCAAACTTTGTCAATGAATTTCAGAACTTTTTCGACATAGTTCTTTTCGTCTGTTCTGTATGCCTGCGCATGATAACTTTTTTGACTTATCCAAATCTGAGTTTCGTTTTCGGCATGGGCTGCTGCGTTGTTCAACGCAGTTGCATAATCGGAAGAAAACACATTGTCCTTGTCCTCTCCGATAAAAAACCACGCCTGTCCGTTTTTTTCGGAAACGGCATTTATGGGTTTTGCGGAAAACATGTCTTCTTCCGAGAGAACGGAAATAAAGAATTTTGTCAGTCCGTGCGTCCAATCGGGCATTGACGACCACTTTTTAAGTCCGCCGTCTTCGTTGAAATATTTGTCCGCGTCCGTATAAGCCGCATCGGAAATGACAGCCGTTACGTCATCATTGTCCGCTCCCGCGAGAATTGCCGCGGAGGCGCCGAACCCCCAGCCTTGAAGGACGATATATTTTGACCCGTATTTTTCCTTTACATAGGAAATTATCTGTTTCAGTTCATTTGCTTCGCGTGTTCCGTAGGTATAACCGGAGCCAGTCGCAAAACCGCTGCCCGAGTAGTCGAACGTCGCAACGTTTATGCCCGCGTCCGCAAGTTGTTTTGCGTAAAGAATGCCGTCATCGATTTTCGTTACGGTTTTATTGTCCCCGACATCATGCGAAAAAATGACGGTAATATCCGATTTTTTGCTTTCAGCCGTTTTAATGTCCTGTGCGGGAATAAACCAAAGTACGGTTTCGTCTCCGCTCTCGAACTTCACGGTCGCCGCTTCGTAGTAAAGACCTATTTCCGAATCGTCGGGGAAACGCTTTGCGGAGACTTTTTCGGGGTGAATTATCGAGTATGCGTCCGAAAAAACAAGCGAGACAAAAATTATCGCACCGAGTCCGACAACCGCGCATAAACAGATGATGAAAACCTTTTTGAAAGACTTCGCTTTTCGGTTTTGCGCACTTTCGCTCTTTTTCATCTCTTTTGTTTCGGACGACTTTTTATTCTTTTTTTCTTTCATATCAGTTCTTTTTCCATTGGTCGAGCCACGGTTGAATGATTTTTATATCCTTGAATCCGACAATATAGGCAACGCCTGCCGCAATTATGCCCGAAAGACAGAAAAACGCCGTAATCAGCGCGCCTGCCAATCCTCCCTCGGCGCTAGTAACTCCGAACATTGCGTAGATGTACATCGCGTGACCCGAAAGAATATAGTTCAGAATGCGTATTCCCGAACGTATGCCGCAGTCGGGAAGCAATACGCCGAGCGTGTAAACAACGGCTGCGGGAACAAAAACGACCGCGGAAGAGGCAAAACCTTTCCAGATCATAGGCTTCATGTGCCCCGCATTCACCTTTATTTTGTCCTTGCATCCCGCAGTCCAAAGATTGAAAATGCAGAAATACATAAAAACAATATAGTAAAAAACCGCAAGAATACATTTGAGCGGGTAAGCAAAATCCTTTGCCGCCGCAACGAGCGGATAAGAAGCAAACGCAAGCGCCGTGACCATCAGCGTTCGCAGAAAAACATCGAGTGAAGATCTAAAAACCGTTTTCATATATATACTCCGATATTTTAATATATATTATTTTAACATACAGAGCGGTGATTTACAATACCGCAATTGTGACATTTTTATATTGCAGAGGGGTCATACCCGTCACTTCCGCAAATTCTCTGTTAAAAGTTCTGACCGTTTCAAAGCCCGTATCTGCGGCTATGCGTGTGACGGTCTTTTCGGGTTCGTTTATCAGTTGATAGCACGCTTTTGAAACACGGTAGTCGTTGACGTAACGTTTGTACGAAAGCCCCGTTTTTGCTTTGAATTGTTTGGAAAGATACGAATAGTCGTATTTCAGCGTCTCCGAAAGCGTTTTCAGCGAACAATCGGTGTCGTAATTTTTTGCAACAAAGAGAAAAATCTCATCCAGAACGGAAAGATTGGCGGTCGAAGTTCTCGGCACGACAGGCAGTTTTCTTGCCATAAGGTCACATGCGGTGTAAAAGAACGCTTTGACCGCAAACACGTTTTTCTGCTCCGCGAGTGCAAACGCTTCCTCGGGAATGTGGAATACGGGATTTTGAGGTATCTTGTTTTTCATCAGCGAGTCGAATTCGGGGATAAATTCGGGCGCAAAAATATAGGCAAGTATCTGCGAAGACGCATCCGCCGAAAACGAATGATATTGAAGAGGAAAAACAACGACGCTTTCACCTGCGGGGACTTCTCTTTTGACTCCCGCAACTACCGATTGCGCCGTGCCTTTTACCACGCGCATGATCTCGTATGTTCTGTGTATGTGATACGGAAAACTCATGTTCGATGCCGAAAAAATATCGCACCTTTTTCCTCTGAGTTCCGTCGGTTCAGCATAAAGCATATAATATCTCCGATGACTAATTTTGTCTATAAGTATACTACATTTGGCTTGAAAAATCAAGACCTTTTTGATATAATAGGTCGAATTTTGACTTACTGTGAGGTAAATATGTGGTATCTTGCTCTCATCGCGTTTATCCCCATCGTTTTTTGCGTTGTTGCGATGGCCGCGTTCAACTGGCCCGCTAAATTCGCGCTTCCCGTTTCATGGCTTTTGGCGTGCCTGCTCGGCTTCATTTTCTGGAATATGGACCTTTTGTCCCTGACGGCTTATTCCATTTCGGGACTTTTAAATTCCATTGACGTACTTATAATCATCACGGGCGCAATACTCGTTATGAATATGCTTAAAATGTCAGGTGCAATGGCTACGATAAATCACGGATTCAGAGCCATCAGTCCCGACGGAAGAGTTCAGACGATAATCGTCGGCTTTCTTTTTGTTTCGTTCCTTGAAGCCGCCGCGGGTTTCGGCACTCCCGCCGCGCTTGCCGCACCGCTTCTCGTCAGCCTCGGCTGTCCTCCGCTCGGAGCCGCCGCAGTTGCTCTTATCTGCGACTCCGCAGCCGTTTCGTTCGGTGCGATAGGAACTCCCGTCATAACGTCCCTGAACTGTCTCGGTTCCGAAATATCGACGCATTCTTTTGCAATGTCTCTTTCTTTCTGGTCCGCCGTTCCGCACGTTGCGGTTTCAACTTTTTTGCCTTTTATCATCGTTGCGGTAATATGCAAGTTTTTCAGCAAAGAACGCTCGTTCAAACCCGCGTTGCAGATTCTTCCTTTCTCTCTTCTTGCGGGTCTTTCTTTCAGCATTCCGTATCTTCTCGTCGCAACGTTTATCGGTTATGAGTTCCCGTCCATCATCGGTGCGCTTGTCGGTCTTATCGTGACCGTGCTTGCCGCAAAAAAAGGCTTTCTTGTCCCGAAGACGGAATGGCATTTCTCCGATTCCGTGAACTGGGACGAATCGTGGAAGTCGAGCCGCAAACTTGCTCCGATGAAACCGTCGAATATGCCTCTTTTCAAGGCATGGGTTCCTTACGGTCTTATAGCGCTTCTTCTTGTTGTTACCCGTCTGCCCATAAAACTCGGGGGCAAAACAATAGGCGATTGGCTCAAATCCGATGTTATCAGCCCGAGCATTTCAAGCGTTTTCGGCGTTGAAAACACAAGTTACGTTCTCAAATGGGCATACATACCCGGCACGATGTTCATTCTTGTTGCTCTTCTGACGATACTTTTGCATCAGATGAAAGGCAAAGACGTTGCGTTTGCTTTCAAAGAAACAGGCAAACAGGTTGCGGGCGCGGCGGTAGCCGTTGTCTTCGGTCTTGCGCTTGTTCAGATACTGCGCTATTCGGGCAGCAACGACATAAACTCAGAAGGCACCAAGAGCATGATTTTCTATATGGCGGAAGCGCTTTCGGGCGTCGGAAAATCCGTATACGTCATAATCGCTCCCATAATAGGCGACCTCGGAGCGTTTGTTTCGGGCTCTAATACCGTTTCCAATATGCTGTTCACAAACCTGCAATATCAGTCTGCAACGCACCTCGGTCTGCGCGGCGATATGATAGTTGCCATGCAGGTGGTCGGCGGCGCAGTCGGAAATATGATCTGCGTCAACAACGTTGTTGCGGCATGCGCAACGGTTGCAACCACGGGCAAAGAGGGAAAGATAATCCGTATGAATCTTATCCCCGCACTTATTTACACCGCCGTGGTCATTCTCATTTTTCTTGTTGCCCTTTGGACCGGAAATATGGATATAGGAGCGGTGTTCTCCTGACTCCGCTTTTGTAAATATATAACATAAAACATTTTGCCGCCCGTTTTCACGGGCGGCGCACTTTTTGATCTTTATGTTCGAATCTTTTCTTGTGGAAAAATTGTTAAATTTTATGAAAAAGGGTATGCTACCTATTGACAAACCGAAAGGAAAGTGATACTATTTAGTCAATGATTAGCACTCGGGTGCGCAGAGTGCTAAAAACGGGTCGGAACATTCTGACACGGAGGCGAAAACAATGGAACTTGACGAGAGAAAAAGAGTAATATTGAAAACCGTCATCAACGCATATATCAGAACGGGTGAGCCTGTCGGCTCAAAGGCTTTGGCGGGAATGGAAGATCTGCACGTTTCGTCCGCAACTATAAGAAACGAAATGTCCGATCTCGAAAAACTCGGATATCTGATGAAGCCGCACACCTCGGCGGGAAGAGTTCCGTCGGGCGAAGGATACCGTTATTATGTTATGAACGCGCTTCACGCGTATCATCTGACGCAGCGCGATATTGACCGCTTAATAAGCGACGCGCGTTTGGCAGGACTTCGAAACGCCGTTGAGGATTCCGCAAAAAGACTTGCGGATTTTTCCGAATGTGCGGTATTTGCCGTCAATCCTGTCTGCACGGGCGGGGCGTATTCGTTCGGACTTATGCCTGTCGGAAAAAACACGGTGGCGCTGCTTGCGATAAGCGGCGTGGGAAGCGTTAAGACTGGATTTATAAGAACGGAAACGGAATTTGACCAAAAAACGCTTCAAGGCATTGCATCAGTTTTGAACACGGTTCTTTCGGGCGTATCGCTTGAACAGATAAACAGATCCAGACTTGAACTTCTGAAAAAAGCGATAGAGGAAAATTTCTCGGACTCTTCCGAAATAGCGTCTGCGGCGGCAAAACTGCTGGAAGAACTGAAAAGTTACGAACTGACCGTCTGCGGCGGCACAAACCCGCTGTCTTATCCCGAATTTTCCGAGATAGATGTGGCTAAAAAGTATATAAATATGCTTTCCAAAAAGCAGGAAATAATGAAAACGTTGCTTGACGTTCCGTCAAAAGAAAGCGATTTCAGCGTTATGATAGGCGAAGAAAATCCTTTCTTCCCATATCAGGATGCGGGACTTGTCAGGGTTGGGTGCGATTCAAAAATACCTGTCGTTTTCGGCATTATGGGACCCGCAAGAATGAATTACGCAAGGTTGAAAGCGGGCTGCTCTTACATCGTTTCTCAACTTAAACACAAAATCAACGAAGAATACTGATCTGCGGGTATTTCCGACGGAACAGGATATCGGAGGTAATGAGATGTCAGATAAAAAGAAGAAAAAAAACGAGGTAACTGAGGATACGGAAAAAGATCTTCCGCAGACCGAGGAAACTACGTCCGAGACTGAGGAAAAAGGCGAAGAAAAGTCGGAGACAGAGAATAAAAAGGAATCCGACGAACTTGCAAAGGCAAAAGACCAATTTGTTCGTCTTGCGGCGGACTTCGACAATTATAAAAAAAGAACGGAAGCCGAAAAAGCGGCGCTGCGAGGGATGGTTGTTTCGGACACGGTGCAGATGATGCTTCCGATACTGGACAACCTCGAAAGAGCCGTCAGTGCGGCGGCTGACGAGAATTCCCCCCTGAAAGACGGCGTGGTTATGGTTCTCAATCAGGCGAAAACCGCGTTTGAGAATTTCGGCGTAACCTCTTTCGGCGAAAGGGGAGATAAGTTTGACCCGACGATACACAATGCGGTCATGACTTGCCGGGACGACGAACTCGAACCCGATACTGTTGCGACCGTTCTTCAAAAGGGTTACAAAATCAACGACCGAATAATCAGACACGCTTTGGTTCAGGTTGTTTCGGAATAAGCGTATAATTAAAAAGTATATAAATTATTCTTTTAACGGAGGATATATATTATGGGAAAAATTATTGGTATTGACTTAGGTACAACAAACTCCTGCGTGGCAGTTATGGAAGGCGGCGAGCCTACCGTTATCGCGAACGCCGAGGGCGCAAGAACGACCCCGTCCGTTGTCGCGTTCTCCAAGACCGGCGAAAGAATGGTCGGTCAGGTAGCAAAGAGACAGGCTATTACAAACCCCGACAGAACCATCATTTCCATCAAGAGAAAAATGGGTACTGCCGACAAAATCAAAATAGACGATAAAGAATACACCCCCGAAATGATTTCGGCGATGATCCTTTCCAAACTTAAAGCGGATGCGGAAGCATATCTCGGCGAAAAGGTAACGGAAGCCGTTATCACCGTTCCCGCTTACTTCAACGACTCCCAGCGTCAGGCGACCAAGAATGCAGGCACGATAGCGGGTCTTGACGTAAAGAGAATCGTCAACGAGCCGACGGCTGCGGCGCTTGCTTACGGCGTTGACAAAGAAAAAGAACAGAAGATAATGGTTTACGACCTCGGCGGCGGTACGTTCGATGTTTCCATTCTTGAAATCGGCGACGGCGTTTTCGAAGTGCTTGCAACCAACGGTAACACTCACCTCGGCGGCGATGACTTCGACGAGAGAATCATGAACTATCTTATCTCCGAGTTCAAGAAGTCCGACGGCATTGACCTTTCCAACGATAAAATGGCAATGCAGAGACTTAAAGAAGCCGCTGAAAAAGCAAAAATTGAACTTTCCGGTATGACCAGCGCAAACATCAACCTTCCGTTCATCACGGCAGACGCGACAGGTCCCAAACACCTTGACGTAACTCTTTCCAGAGCAAAGTTCAACGAACTTACCGCAGATCTTGTGGAAGCAACCATGGAACCCGTTCGCAAGGCTCTTTCGGACGCAGGTCTTACTGTTGATAAACTTGATAAGATACTGCTTGTCGGCGGTTCTTCGAGAATCCCCGCAGTTCAGGAAGCTCTTAAAAAGTATACTAACAAAGAACCCCACAAGGGAATTAACCCCGATGAGTGCGTTGCTGTAGGTGCCGCAATTCAGGCAGGTATTCTCGGCGGCGATGTTCAAGGTCTTGTTCTTCTTGACGTAACTCCGCTTTCGCTCGGCGTTGAGACTTACGGCGGCGTTATGACCAAGATAATAGATAGAAACTCGACCATTCCCGTTAAGAAGAGCCAGATATTCACCACGGCGGCCGATAACCAGACTTCCGTTGAAGTTCATGTTCTTCAAGGCGAAAGAGAAATGGCTGCGGGCAACAAAACGCTCGGCAGATTCCACCTCGACAACATTCCGCCGGCTCGCAGACAGACTCCGCAGATTGAGGTTACGTTCGATATCGACGCAAACGGTATCGTTAACGTTTCCGCAAAAGATCTCGGCACGGGCAACGAGCAGCATATAACCATCACCGCTTCCACCAATATGTCCAAAGAGGACATCGACGCGGCGGTTGCGGAAGCAGCGAAGTTCGCGGAAGAGGACAAAAAGAAGAAAGAAGAAGTCGAAGTCAAGAACACCGCAGAGCAGACCATCTTCCAGATAGAGAAGACTATGGGCGAAGCGGGCGACAAGATCACCGACGATGAAAAGGCTCCCGTCAATGCCGCTATCGAAAAACTTCGTGCAACTCTTACTTCCGGCTCCGTTGACGACATCAAAGCCGACACAGAAGCTCTTAACCAGTCGTTCTACAAGATTGCGGAAAAGATGTATGCCCAGACGCAGCAGGGCGCTGCCGGCGCACAGCCCGGTGCTACCCACGCAAACGATGACGGCACGGTTGAAGTCAACGACGCCGATTTCAACGTTGAGGACGATAACAACAAACAATAATTCCTGCAAAATAAAAAG
>OGTB01000648.1_pt1 | contig 26856 bp, 10 predicted proteins | sample 1553611 | NCBI WGS metagenome assembly OGTB01 (sample SAMEA2580032, study PRJEB22360) | human gut metagenome | biome: human gut; feature: human-associated habitat; material: faeces | place: Denmark | collected 2008/2010 | reverse complement strand
TGAATATGGAATACAAGGATTTAATAAAAAACGCAAAGGCTAACGGTGTTGCCTCTGACAAAGCCATGTGGCAGAGTGTGGACGGTCTTAGTGATATGCTGTGCGTGCTGAAGGAGGAACACCCTGCAATGTACTGGGAGTTTATGCGCAAGCAGCACTCCATCTTGTACGGTCCGCATTATGATAAGAATTTTGCGGAAATGGATATTGAGAAAATCCGCTATACAGGTCCGGGCGGCGAAAAGAAGATAGGTGCCCATTGGAGTGCTGACCAAGTGGAGGATGCAACAAAAAATCTGTCTTTTCCTTCTGGTACGACTAAGTGGGATAAGTACGTAGCTTTTAATAGTTTTTATTCGGATTTGTGCTCTATCTATGATGAGTCGCAGATCATCAAGGGTGCCCATAAGTTCTACTTCGCCGATGAGGATGGACCGCAAGGTAAGATTTGGGAGTATATGACCGCAATGCAATATGGATCGTAGTATAGACATATTACTGGATCAGTTGGACGATAGAAATCATTTTGACTTCTGTCGCCTGCTGGCTGTTGTATGGTGGAATATGTACTAAAAATAGTTCCCGATATATGAAAATCAGGGACCAAATCAGGGACCGTTTATGAAAGAGTAAGACGGATTATGAAAGTAATATCCCCGTTCACGAGCCATCTAGAAGGCATTAGAACGGGGATAACGGGTTAAACGGTCGGTAATTCGATTCTCATCGGGTGTACAATTCAGTAACCTCTTTGCAAAGAATTGCAAGGAGGTTTTTCTTGTTATATCTTCTCCGTATGAACTTTTTTTTCTTTTTTGAGTTATTCCCTTATGTAACTTTTTAAAATATGCCTTAATATTTAGTTTATTCTAAAAAACAAAGACTAATAAAGAATATAGTTCCCTTTGTTTCTTGTATATACTAAATATACGTGCATATATTCGCTGTTGATTTTAAAATTATTTTCTTTTTGAGGTGTTTTAAAACTAACGCTTAATTAAACTTTTTTATTTAAACATTAATTTATCAACCAAATCTGAGATTCATGAAGAAAGCTCTCTTTTTTATCGTATGCCTCTGTTTTGCAATAAACATGATGGCGCAAACAAAAACGATAACAGGGGTAGTGGTAGATGCCACCGGTGAACCTGTTATCGGAGCGAGTGTCCTGGAGGTGGGGACAACAAATGGTACAATAACTGATGTAGACGGTAACTTTACTATCCAAGTGCCTGTGGGGGCAAAACTGGATGTGAGTTATATAGGTTACAAAACACAACAAATTGTAGTGGGAGTGCCAAACACCTACAAGGTTATTTTAAAAGAAGATGCAGAAATGCTGGATGAGGTCGTGGTGACCGGTTATGGAATGAGTCAGAAACGTTCGTTGATGACGAACTCTATTTCAAAGTTGGATGATAAAGTATTACAAAATGCAGCTATGAGTAATGCGGCCCAATCCTTGCAGGGAACTGTCAGCGGATTGCGTGTGACAAATACTTCGGGTAAACCGGGTAGTTCGCCCAATATCGTTTTGCGTGGTGGTGCTTCCATAAACAAGAATCTGGAAGGGCCGTTGGTCGTGGTGGATGGCCTTGTGCGTTCTATGGATGATATCAATCCTTCAGATATTGAATCCATACAGGTACTGAAAGATGCGGCTTCCACAGCTATTTATGGTGCCCGTGCCAATAACGGCGTAATTCTGGTGACAACCAAGAAGGGGGTGGAAGGCAGGACACAAATTACTTATAAGTTCAAAGGGGGTGTGAACTTTGCACGTGAAGGGTATAAGTATTTGGATGCCGGTGACTATTTGTATTATCAACGTTTAGGTTGGCAGCGTACCAATGGCGGTACAAGTATGGAGAACCAGAAAGGTTTTGGGGTTAACTCCGGAGTGGATCTGGCCTTTATGACAGATGCAAACAAACATTTGCTGAATGAAGGATGGCGGTCTATGGCGGATCCTGTGGACCCTGATAAAACTTTGATTTTTAGAAACCATGCCGGTGAGCTGCATGATCTGACTTTCCGCAATGCCGCGTTTACACAAGATCATTATCTGAATTTGTCGGGAGGTAATGACAAAGGAACATTTTCTTCATCTTTGGGATACTATTCAGAAGATGGTCAGATTATTTCCACCAATTATCAGCGTGTGAACGGGACTATCAACGGTTCATACAAGTTGTTGCCCGTTTTGACAGTGAATGCCGGCGGTAGTTTTTCATGGTCCAAGATGCCCGATTTATGGACTTACGACTTGAAAAGCCCTTGGAACGGAGAAATGGGAGAGTATGAGTTGTTCTATCGTACCATGAGTATGTTTCCCACTTGGAATCCGTGGAATGAGGATGGAAGTCCTGCTGCCGGATGGAGTAATCAGGATGGTAATCCTTATTATTGGAAAGATAAACTGACTCGTTCTACAACGAACCGTAAGACTTCGTTTAATATCGGTTTTGCTTTGGAAATCCTTCCGCAGCAATTGTTCCTGAATGGAAACAGTTCTATGTATTATACAGATAGTCAGTTTGAACTGTTTGAAAAGAAATATCAACAGATAGGACAAGCTCCCAATACCAATCGTAATGCTTCTCAAACAAATACAAAAGTTTTTCAACAACAGCATGCATTGACTCTGGAATATAAAAAAGGTTTTAGCGGACATAATATCAATGCCATGGCAGGTGGTGAGTATTTTGATTATCAGTATCAGAACCTGGAAGCGCGTGTTTCCGGTGCTCCTACAGATGATATACCTACTTTAAATGCGGGCACTAACCGTACTTATACTACTTCTGTCAAAACCGGATATCGCATTCTTTCCGGTTTCGCCCGTGTTAACTATGATTATAATTATCGTTATATGGTGTCCTTGGTAGCCCGTTATGACGGTATTTCCAAATTGTCCGACAATCGTTGGGGATTTTTTCCGGGTATATCTGCCGGTTGGAATGTGCATGAGGAAGCTTTCTTTAAAGATTCAAAGTTTGCGGAAGTAGTATCCTTGATTAAACCGCGTATCAGTTATGGGTTGAACGGTAATGTAAACGGTATCGGTAATTTTGATGTATATGGTAAATATGGTTCGGTAGGTGCTTATAATGGTAACCTGGGTTATTTGAATACAGGGGTGGTCAATAGTAAATTGCGTTGGGAAAAGAGCCATACGTTTGAACTGGGGCTTGACTTGGGCTTTTTCAATAATCGTATTCATATGATTATGGACTACTATGACCGCACGACTTCCGATTTGCTGACTGATGTGAATTTGCCGGAATATACAGGATTTCCCTCGTTCAAAACGAATCTGGGTACTATCAGCAACCGTGGTTTCGAACTGGAAGCCAAGGTGAATCTGCTGACAAGGAAGGACTGGTCGTGGGATGTCACCGCTAATACTTCATTTGTGAAGAATATGGTGAAGAAGCTGCCTTTTAACGGGAATGTAAACAACCGTCAGGGGGGTGAGCAGGTATGGGATCCAAAATCCAACTCGTTGGTTTGGGTAGGCGGCATTCAAGAAGGAAAAAGCTTGGGTGATATCATTGCTTATAAACAAGTGCGTATCTTGCGTGACTGGGATGATGTGAGAAATCATGCCGGTGATTTTGTGGATGAGGTTGCCAACCTGTATGGGCCGAATAAGGCTGCCGAATATGCGGGTAAACCGGGATGGAAACCCATTGAGCCGGGAGATGTACTGTGGGATGACAAGAATGGGGATAATGTTATAAATTCATACGACCGTCAGGTGGTGGGTAATATTTATCCGAAATGGACCGGTGGTTTTTCTACCACGCTGAACTATAAAAACTGGTCTTTGTATGGTCGTTTTGACTATGCGGTGGGTCATACCATTTACAATGATTTGAAAGCAAGAATCTTGGGGCAGTATAACGGGTCGTTCAATTTGATTACGGATGTCAGAAATTCGTGGTCTGAAAACAATACGGAAACTAGTATTCCTAAATTCTATTGGGCCGACCAGAATGCGAAAAAGAACATTACCCGTTCCAATAATGGTACAACGAATCTGAACAATAATAACTCTACTTTCTATGAAAAGGGGGATTATTTGTGTCTGCGTGAGGTAACCTTGAGTTATAAATTCCCGAAGAATCTTATAAATAAGGTGTTCTTGACCGATGCGTCCGTGTATGTTACGGGGCAGAATTTATTCTATATTACCGGATATGACGGAACCTCTCCGGAACCGGTTATGGATATTCAGGCAAATGGTCGTGGTGGTATAGACAATGGACGCTACCCTACACCAAGAACCGTCTTGTTTGGTTTACAATTGTCATTTTAATGTGTAAAAAAAGAAAAGATATGAACATAAAAAAGATAATATTGGCTTTTGCCGCATCGGCTATGTTGACCGGTGGATGTACTTCGTTGGATATGGACCCGGTGAGCGATATCACTGACTTGAATTACTGGAAAACTCCGGAACAGTTTGATTCATTTGTTTTTGGACTGCATAGTCGCTTCAGGAGCCATTCGTGGAATATGTTTTTGTTGGGTGAGGCAAGAAGTGATGTCTTTGGGGGAATTCCTTTCGGTGGAGAAGCTACCCAGGGGATGGAACGTTTTCCTTATAATACATTGAATGCGGAGAATCCCGGAATCAGCGGGTTTGGTGATTTGTATCAGAATATCAACCAGATGAACTTGTTTATCAGCAGAACTCTTCATACGGATGTGCTGACTGAAAGTGCCAGGAATTATTATTTGGGACAGGTGTATGGATTGCGTGCTTACTATATGTATCAGCTATATTGTTCATGGGGAGATGTCGTGTTTACGGAAGAGCCTAGCCTGGGTTTTGAAGTGGGTAAACTGGCAAAGGCGGCGACTCCGGCTGCCGAAATCTTTGAGCAGGTAAAAAAAGATATAGAATCTTCATTAAGTTATTTTGGATCCGATTATACCATAAAGGAAAAAAAATCGCTGTGGTCAAAGGCTGCCACATTGATGCTGAAAGCGGATGTATATCTGTGGAGTGCCCATCGTGACGGGGGAGAAGGAGATGCCCGGACAGCAAAGAATGCGTTGGTTGACATACAGAATAATATCAGCCGTAGCAATCTGGACTTGATGGATACTTATCAGGGAGTGTTTGCTTATGATAATAAAGGTAATAAAGAGATTATCTTTACCATTCATAATGAATTGTTTGAATACAATCTGTGGAATGGAAATAATGATTTGTTTCCACAGGCTGATTATTTAGGGAAATTCTATAATGCGGATGGTACTTTGATAAATACGTCGGTCGAGAATAATTTCGGTATCATGCGCCTGATGGTGAAATTGGAAAACTTCAAGAAGTTTCTGCCGGGAGACACCCGTCGTGACGTTACATTGAAAGATGTATATAATAAGGTGGAAAATGGCAAGTTGGAATTGGTAGGGGTGTATCCGCATAAGTATTGGGGAGTTATGAATGGGAGTACACGGGTGAGATGTGATGATTATCCTATTTATAGATATTCGGATTTGCTATTGATGCTGGCTGAGGCGAAAGTGCTTTTGGGTGAGGATCCAGCTACAGAGATAAACCGGGTGCGCCGGCGTGCGTTTGGTGATGCGTATGATGCTTCAACAGTGGGGTTTCCCAATCAGGAAGTCGATAAGCGTCCGGCGGATGCTGTCTTGCAGGAACGTTTGTTTGAATTTATGCTGGAAGGTAAACGATGGTATGACTTGAGGCGTTTTGGCGATTCGTACGTGCTTGACTATACTCCGGCGGAGCCTGCCCGTCTGCTTTGGCCTATCAACCAAGGAGCTCTTACTAATAATCCATTGTTGAAACAAACGGTTGGTTATTAAATTTTTGTCGGATAAGAATCTTTAATTGCATAAAAAGACGGTGTTCTTTATGAAATTAATAAAGAAACCGTCTTTTTATTTTCTAATTTCAATAAAAACTTTTATTTTTACACCCGTAAAATTATAAATATTATGAGAAACCCTAGCTTATTACTGCTAATTGTTGTTTTTATATTAGCACCCTTCAAGTTGAGTGCGGCGGCAGATACGGTTGTTGTCCGCGAAACCCGGATTCCTGTGTTGATTGAAAGGCAGGATAATGAGTTGTTTCATTTACGTATAGAGGCTGCTCAAAGTCAGATGCTGAATGAAGTGAAGTTGGACTTCGGCAAAGACGTGAATTTGAATGAAATTGAATCTGTGAAACTGTATTATGGTGGAACTGAAAGCGTGGAGAGGAGGGGAAAGACTTATTTTGCTCCGGTAGATTATATATCTAATAATACTCCGGGAAAAACATTGGCTGCCAATACTTCTTATTCCGTTTTGAAGTCGGAAGTGAAGGCCCCGAAGCGTGAGGTTGTATTGAAAGCTGACCAAAAATTGTTTCCGGGAGTGAATTATTTTTGGATTAGCCTGCAAATGAAGCCTGTTGCTTCTATCTTGTCCAAAGTGTCGGCAGAAGTGGTGGAAGCTAAGATTGACGGACAGGTTGCTCCTTTGAAGATAGCCCGTAAGGCGGATACCCATTATATGGGGATCGGCGTGCGTCATGCCGGTGACGACGGGGCTGCTGCCTATCGTATTCCCGGATTGGCCACTTCAAATAAAGGAACCTTGTTGGGGGTATATGATGTACGCTATAATAATAGTGCGGATTTACAGGAGTATGTGGAAATAGGTCTGAGCAGAAGTACGGACGGAGGTCAGACTTGGGAGAAAATGCGCATTCCGATGGCATTTGGTGAATATGATGGGTTGCCTAAAGCACAGAATGGAGTAGGCGATCCGGCCATTTTGGTTGATAAGAAGACAGGAACTATCTGGATTGTCGCTGCCTGGACACATGGTATGGGAAATGGGCGTGCGTGGTGGAATTCACAAACAGGCATGGACCGTAATCATACAGCACAATTAATGATGGTGAAAAGTGATGATGATGGTAAGACCTGGTCGGAGCCTATGAATATAACAGAACAGGTGAAAGATCCGTCATGGTATTTCTTGCTGCAAGGTCCCGGTAGAGGTATCTCTATGGAAGATGGAACATTGGTCTTTGCCAGCCAGTATATTGGCAATGACCGTATTCCTAATGCCGGTATTATATACAGTAAGGATCATGGAAAAACCTGGAATATCAGTACATTGGCACGCACTAATACAACTGAATCTCAGGTAGCGGAAGTGGAACCGGGAGTGCTGATGCTGAATATGCGTGATAATCGTGGTGGCAGTCGTGCCGTTTCTACAACTACAGATTTAGGTAAAACATGGAAAGAACATGAGTCTTCACGTACAGCCTTACAGGAACCGGTTTGTATGGCCAGTTTGATTAGTGTTAAAGCTAAAGAGAATGTATTGGGTAAAGACATCCTTTTGTTCTCTAATCCGAATGATGCCAAGAACCGTCATAGCATTACAATCAAAGCAAGTCTGGATGGCGGGGTGACTTGGTTGCCCGAGAATCAATTGCTGCTGGATGCCGGTTGGGGTTGGGGATACAGCTGCTTGACTATGATTGACAAGGAAACAGTAGGAATTTTATATGAAAGCAGTGTGGCCCACATGACTTTCCAAGCGATAAAGCTGAAAGATATTATTAAGACCAAATAAATAATGAAACGCAGATTTTCTAGTTTTATTGGTATGATACTGGTTTGTGCTATAACCATAGCACAAACCAGTATCTCATTACTTCCTAAACCTCAGTTGTGTAAGGATACGGGGAAGAACTTTACTATGGGAAAGGTGAAACTTTCTACTCCGGTGTTGAGGCCGGAGTGGGAAGTTTTTATCATGAATGCAGGTGGTGAGATTGTTGAACACTCGTCATCGGTGATTGAAGTGGAACTGGTTCCGTCTATTGAGGAAGCCAGGCTAAACGGGGCTGAAGCCTATCGTCTTTCTGTTTCAAACAAGCGGATAAAGATAGAGGCTGTAACAGAACAGGGTGTGTATTGGGCTATGCAGACACTTCGGCAATTGGAACGGAAAAAAGGGAAGAGAAGTTCTGTTGCCGGATGTGAGATTGTAGACTGGCCGGCATTCCGGATACGCGGATTTATGCAGGATGTGGGACGCAGTTATATTTCAATGGAAGAATTGAAAAGAGAGATCGAGATTTTATCTCGGTTTAAGATTAATGTATTTCATTGGCATCTTACTGAAAACCAGGCATGGAGATTGGAAAGTAAAATCTTTCCTATGCTGAATGATAGTGTGAATACCATCCGTATGCCGGGTAAATATTATACGCTGGAAGAGGCACGCGATTTGGTGGATTTTTGTAAGAAACATCAGGTGTTGTTGATTCCTGAGATAGATATGCCGGGGCATAGTGCTGCCTTTGTGCGTGCTTTCCGCCATGATATGCAAAGTCCGGAAGGGATGAAAATATTGAAACTGTTGCTGGATGAGGTGTGTGAGACATTTGATGTGCCTTATTTACATATAGGTACGGATGAGGTGGAGTTTACCAATCCGCATTTTGTACCCGAAATAGTGGCGTATGTACGCTCAAAAGGGAAAAAAGTAATATCCTGGAATCCGGGCTGGCACTATAAACCGGGGGAAATAGACATGACACATTTGTGGAGTTACCGTGGAAAGGCGCAACCGGGTATTCCTGCTATCGATTCCAAATTTCATTATCTGAATCATTTTGATGTTTTCGGTGATATTGTAGCTTTGTACAACAGCCGTATTTATGATCAGGCAGAAGGCAGTGAGGACATTGCGGGAACTATATTGGCTTTGTGGCACGATCGTTTGATTGACAATGAGTGGAATCTGGTTATTGAAAATGGCTTGTATCCCAATATGCTTGCTATTGCCGAGCGTGCCTGGAGAGGGGGAGGTACGGAATATTTTGACGGACTGGGTACGATACTTCCACCCGAAGACACGGAAGCATTCAAAGAATTCGCTGATTTTGAAAAGCGTATGTTGTGGCATAAGGAGCATACGTTTAAAGGATATCCTTTCGCCTATGTAAAACAGACTAATGTAAAATGGAATATTACGGATGCTTTTCCTAATGGGGGAGATATGGATAAGGTGTTCCCGCCTGAACAGGAGTTAAAGGATATCTATCATTATAACGGGAATACGTATGGTGTACGTCAGGCAATAGGGGCAGGTATTTATTTACGCCATGTCTGGGGGACGTTTGTTCCCGGATTTTATGCCGATCCTAAAGAGGATCATACCGCGTATGCATATACTTGGGTATATTCTCCTAAAGATCAGGAAGTGGGGTTATGGGCAGAATTTCAGAATTATAGCCGTTCGGAGATGGATCTGGCTCCGCTGCAAGGTAAATGGGATTATAAAGGTAGCCGTATTTGGATTAATGATAGGGAGATAATGCCTCCTGTATGGACAGCAACCCATCAGGTGAAGAGTAATGAAATTCCATTAGGAAATGAAAATTGTGTGGCACGTTCTCCACTGGCTGTGCATTTAAATAAGGGTTGGAATAAAGTGTTCCTGAAATTACCTGTCGGTAAGTTCCGGATGGACCAGACGCGTCTTGTGAAGTGGATGTTTACTGCTGTCTTTGTGACTCCTGACGGAGAAAGGGCGGCAGAGGGATTGATTTATTCACCAGATAAACAAAAATAAAATGAAACGTATTGTCTTATTGTTATTGGGATTATTATTAGCGTTACCCCAGTTTGCTCAGGAACGCAAGTATTCTACTTTTTATGAGCAGAGAGCTACTTTGTTTGAAGAACTTCCGGTTACTTCAAAAGATATTATTTTTTTAGGGAACAGTATTACCAACGGTTGCGAGTGGGCTGAGTTGTTCCAAAATAAGAATGTGAAGAACAGGGGTATCAGTGGAGATATCTGTATGGGGGTATATGAGCGTTTGGATCCGATTGTAAAGGGAAAACCGGCAAAGATTTTTTTATTGATCGGTATCAATGATGTTTCTCGGGGAACGTCTGCGGATAAAATTATTTCAGAAATAAGTATGATTGTTCGGAAAATAAAGCAAGAATCTCCAAAAACAAAATTATATTTGCAAAGTGTATTGCCGGTGAATGATTGTTACGGTATGTTTAACGGGCATACATCACGCTGGCAGGTGGTAAAACAAATTAATGATTTGTTGGAACCATTGGCGGTAAAGGAAGGAGCTTCCTATATTGATTTGTATAGTCATTTTGTGGAGAAAGAGACAGGCAAGATGAATCCAGTATATACTAATGACGGATTACATTTATTAGGAAAGGGATACTTGCTGTGGCGTGATATTGTAAAACCTTATGTTGACCAGAAATGAAGAAGACATTAATACTGATTTTATGTTTGTTTCTTTGTACCGTTTCATTTGCACGGAAGCGGGTGAAGGTTGCTTGTGTAGGTAATAGCATTACCTATGGCATAGGTGTATCCGATCCTGATAAGGAGTCCTATCCTGCCCGGTTACAGCAAATGCTGGGTGAAGGGTATACGGTGGAGCGTTTTGGAAAGCCGGGAGCTACGTTGCTGAACAAGGGACACCGGCCTTTTATGCAACAGAAAGAGTTTAAGGATGCATTGGCTTTTGCCGGTGATGTAGTGGTTATTCATTTAGGAGTGAATGATACAGATCCGCGTGATTGGCCCAATTACCGTGATTTTTTTATAGCGGATTATCGTGCACTGATTGATTCGTTCAGAGTGGCGAATCCTGAATGTCGTATTTTGATTGCCCGTCTGACTCCGATTGCCGACCGCCATCCGCGGTTTGAGTCCGGCACACGCGACTGGCATGATGAGATTCAGCTGGCTATAGAAACGATAGCGAAATACGCACAAGTACAGTTGATAGATTTCCATGCACCTTTATATCCATATCCTTTTATGTTGCCCGATGCTGTCCATCCCGATAAGGAAGGTGCGGCTGTCTTGGCAAAAACGGTGTATGAAGGCATAACCGGTGATTTTGGCGGTTTGCAAATGCCGGAAATTTATACGGACAATATGGTATTGCAGCATGGACGTCTGCTGACTATTCAGGGAAAAGCGGATGCCGGTGAGAAAGTAACTGTTTCCATAGACAGGCAGCAACTTCAGGCTGTGACGGGAGCAGATGGAAAGTGGGCGGTGGATGTCCGGCCATTGAAGGCGGGCGGTCCATATACACTGACTGTTTCTACAGAAAAACGGAAACTGGTCTATGAAAATGTGTTGGCGGGAGAAGTGTGGCTCTGTTCCGGACAATCGAATATGGAGTTTTATCTGAATTGGAGTGCGACTGCCGCACAAGATGTTCCTCAAGCTGCAAATAGCAATATCCGTTTATATGATATGAAAGCCCGTTGGCGTACGGATGCGGTGGAGTGGGATGCTTCGGTACTCGATTCATTGAATCATCTGCAATATTATAAGGATACACGGTGGACAGTTTGTTCGCCTGAAACAGCCGGTAATTTCTCGGCGGTGGCTTACTATTTCGGAAAGAAATTGCAGGATAGTTTGCAAGTCCCTGTAGGACTGATTTGCAATGCCATTGGCGGATCTCCTACTGAAGCATGGATAGACCGTAGTACATTGGAATATCGTTTTCCGGCTATCTTACGTAATTGGATGCAGAATGATTTTATCCAAGACTGGGTGCGTGGGCGTGCTGCCTTGAATGTAAAGCAGTCTTCCAATAAATTGCAACGCCATCCTTATGAGCCTTGTTATTTGTATGAATCGGGTATCCGTCCTTTGGAACAGTTTCCGGTCAAAGGCTTTATTTGGTATCAGGGTGAGTCTAATGCCCATAATCGGGAGGCTCATGAAAGGTTGTTCAGATTGTTGGTGGAAAGTTGGCGCAAGAATTGGGGGGATGCGGAACTTCCATTCTATTTTGTCCAATTGTCCAGTATAGACCGTCCGTCATGGACTTGGTTCCGTGATAGCCAGCGTCGTTTGATGGCGGAGATTCCTCATACCGGTATGGCTGTCAGTTCAGATAGGGGAGACTCATTGGACGTACACCCCAAACAGAAAAGAGAAGTCGGTGAACGGTTGGCTGCATGGGCTTTGAATAAAACATACGGATATAAAAATGTCATTCCTTCGGGACCGCTTTATAAATCGGTCGTATTTAGTGGAGGTGCGGCTTATATTTCTTTTGATTATGCGGAGAAGTTGTCCACTTCGGATGGGAAACCGGTTCGTACATTCGAAGTGGCAGGTGATGATGGATTATTTTATCCGGCACAGGCTGTTGTTGAAAACGGTAAAATAAAAGTATGGAGTGACAAGGTGAAAGAGCCGGAAACGGTTCGTTACGGATGGCAGCCATTTACCCGTGCCAATCTGGTAAATGGCGCCGGTTTGCCTGCATCCACATTCCGGGCTGAATAGTATATAAATTAATAAAGATAGGTAAGATGAAGAAAACATTAAAAGTTTTGATGATGTTAGGATGCTTTCCGATGATGCTCAGTGCAAAGGAGTATAAGAAGTCAGAGAGTCTGAGTCTTGATAAGGGATGGGAGTTCGCCCAGGTCGGCCGGAATGAATGGTTGCCGGCTACGGTGCCCGGAACGGTACATCAGGATTTGATTTCTCATAATAAGCTGCCCAATCCATTTTATGGGATGAATGAGCAAAAAGTGCAGTGGGTGGAGAATGAGGACTGGGTCTATAAAACTACTTTTAATGTGACGGATGAGCAACTCTCGCGGGATGCTGCCTTGTTGATTTTGGAAGGGTTGGATACGTATGCGGATATTTACCTGAACGGCTCTTTGTTGGAACGTACGGACAATATGTTTGTCGGCTATACTCTTCCGGTAAAAGAGGTGTTGCGGAAGGGAGAAAACCATTTGCAGATTCTGTTTCATTCACCTGTCAAGCAAACTTTACCCCAATGGGAAACCAATGGTTTTGATTATCCTGCTGATAATGATCATAGTGATAAGCGGGTTAGTATCTATAGCCGTAAAGCGCCTTACAGTTATGGCTGGGATTGGGGAATCCGCTTGGTAACCAGTGGTATCTGGCGGCCTGTGACACTGACTTTCTATGATGTGGCACGCATTGATGATTACTATGTGCGTCAGGCTTCGGTAACAAAAGATCTGGCGAAAGTTGAAAACCGCCTGACTGTAAACAGTGTTTCTGCAACTCCTCAGAAAGCGGAAGTAACCGTTGCTTATTCTTATAAGGAGGGTGAAAAGGTAACCGAACAGAAAGAGGTGACATTGCAGCCGGGAACAAACCATATTCTTCTTCCCATAGAGATACGGCAGCCTCATTTATGGATGCCTAATGGTTGGGGGGAACCTGCATTGTATGACTTTGAAGCCGTAATAAAGGTGGATGGTAAAGTGATAGCTTCTCAAAAAGAGCGTATCGGACTCCGTACAATAAAGGTGGTGAAAGAAAAAGACGATCAGGGAGAATCCTTCTATTTTGTAGTCAATGGTGAACCTATGTTTGCCAAAGGCGCGAATTTTATCCCGGATGATGCTTTGCTGCCTAACATTACTGAAGAACGTTACCGCCAGTTGTTCAAGGATGTGAAAGATGCCAATATGAATATGATTCGTGTATGGGGTGGAGGAATTTATGAGGATGATGCTTTTTACCAGGCGGCGGACGAGAATGGAATTTTAGTTTGGCAGGATTTTATTTTTGCCTGCACTACTTATCCGTCCGATCCTGCTTTTATGAAACGGGTAGAGGCCGAGGCGGAATATAATATCAAGCGTTTACGGAACCATGCCAGTCTGGCTATGTGGTGTGGAAACAATGAAATTTATGAAGGTATGCGCTACTGGGGATGGGATAAGAAATACACTGATCCCGGTATTATGGAAGGAATGAAGCAGGGCTATGACAAACTTTTCCGTGAGTTGTTGCCTCGTAAAGTAGCTGAACTTGATCCGGACCGTTTCTATATGCATGGTTCTCCGTACGAGGCCAATTGGGGACGTCCCGAAAGTTGGAAGATTGCCGACAGCCATAATTGGGGTATCTGGTATGGTCAGAAACCGTTTGAAAGTCTGGATACGGAAATTCCGCGTTTTATGAGTGAGTTTGGTTTTCAGGCATTTCCTGAAATGAAGACGATTGCTACTTTTGCCTCACCGGAAGATTATGCATTGGAATCGGAGGTGATGAATGCTCATCAAAAAGCCACTATCGGTAATTTCCTCATCAAGAAGACTATGGGACTGTATTATAAAGTGCCTGAAGATTTCGATCAGTTGGTTTATATGGGTTTGGTTTTGCAGGGGGTAGGAGTGCGCCAGGGTTTGGAAGCCCATCGTCGTAACCGTCCCTATTGTATGGGAACTTTATATTGGCAGCTGAATGACAGCTGGCCGGTCGTTTCCTGGTCGAGCATTGATTATTATGGCAATTGGAAAGCGTTGCATTATCAGGCAAAAAGAGCTTTTGCTCCGGTATTGGTAGATGCTGTCAAGGAAGGGGAGGATTTGAATATTTATGTTATGTCGGACAAACTGGAAGCGGATAAAGAGGTGACTTTATTGTTGCGTGTGATGGATTTTAATGGAAAGGTTCTGACTAAAAAGAGTATCAAGGGCGAGGTTCCGGCCAATGCTTCCACCTTATATTATAAGGAACCTTATGCAGGTATGACAACAAGTCCTCAAAATACTTTTCTTCTAATGACATTAAAAAATAAGAAAGGTGAGGTTTTATCCGAAGAAATTTATTACTTTAACCACGCAAAAGATCAGGAGCTTCCGAAGACCGAGATCCGCTATAAAGTGAAGCCGATGGATGGAAAATATGAAGTGACTCTGTCTGCCAGACAGCTGGCCAGGGATGTGTTCATAGAGATTCCTGTTCAGGGTGCGAGATTTACTGACAACTTCTTTGACTTGTTGCCGGGACAGACAAAGAAAGTGATTATTACTTCAGATAAACTGAAGAAGAATGAAAAGGTTGATATAACTATTAAGCAATTAAGTGATACTAACTAATCAATTAATATCTATTATGAAAACTTTAATGGGCCTTGCAGGGCTGACAATGGCAGGTTTTATGCTTTTATCCTGTAACACAGAAGTGAAAGAAGCAAATTATCAGATAATTCCGTTACCGCAGGAAATTTCGGTAATGGATCAGGCTGCTCCGTTTATTTTGTCAAATGGAACTAAGATAATGTATCCGGAAGGCAATGAAAAAATGCAAAAGAACGCTGAATTTTTGGCAAGTTATATCAAAGATCTTACCGGAAAGTCATTGGCTGTAAAAGCCGGTACAGACGGCAAAGGAATAATCCTGCAATTAGGTGGAAATGCTGAAAATCCTGAAGGATACCAGTTAAAGGTAACCAGCGACCAAGTGGTTATTTCAGGACCTACGGAAGCCGGAGTATTTTATGGCATCCAGACGTTGCGTAAATCTATTCCGGTAACACAAGGAGTGGATATCGCTTTACCGGCGGTTGAAATCAATGACTATCCTCGTTTCTCTTATCGTGGTGCAATGTTGGATGTGTCACGTCATTTTTTCCCGGTAGATTCTGTAAAGCGTTTTATTGATATGCTGGCTTTGCACAACATCAACCGTTTCCACTGGCATTTGTCTGAAGACCAGGGATGGAGAATCGAAATCAAGAGTCGTCCTGAACTGACTGAAATAGGTTCTAAAAGAGCGGAAACGGTTATCGGACATAACTCGGGAAAATATGATGGCAAGCCTTATGGTGGATTCTTCACACAGGAAGAAGCAAAAGAAATTGTAGCTTATGCTGCCGAACGTCATATTACGGTTATACCGGAAATTGATATGCCGGGACACATGCAGGCTGCTTTGGCTGCATATCCTAACTTGGGCTGTACTGGTGGTCCGTACGAAGTATGGAAAATCTGGGGGGTATCAGAAGATGTGCTTTGCGCAGGAAATGATGAAACCTTGAAATTCATTGAAGATGTATTAGGGGAAATTATTCAGATTTTCCCATCAGAATATATTCATGTAGGTGGTGACGAATGTCCTAAGGTACGTTGGGCAAAATGTCCAAAGTGCCAGGCTCGTATCAAGGCTTTAGGTCTTAAGTCTGACAAGAATCATACTGCCGAGGAAAGATTGCAGAGTTTCATTATCAATCATGCAGAGAAGTTCCTGAACGGACACGGACGTCAGATTATCGGTTGGGATGAAATTCTGGAAGGCGGATTGGCTCCCAATGCCACTGTAATGTCATGGCGTGGTGTTGCCGGAGGTATTGAAGCCGCAAAACAGAAACATGATGTAATTATGACTCCTAATACTTATTTGTATTTCGACTATTACCAAACCAAGGATATTGCTAATGAACCTGAGGCTATTGGTGGATATGTACCCGTTGAAACGGTATATAACTATGAGCCGATGCCGGCTGATCTGACTCCGGAAGAGCAGAAATACATCATTGGCGTACAGGCCAACTTATGGACTGAATACATTCCTACCTACAGTCAGGTAGAATATATGGAATTACCCCGTATGGCTGCTTTGTCTGAAATTCAGTGGACCATGCCGGAAAAGAAAAACTATGAAGGTTTCTTGAAGCGTTTGCCTCAGTTGGTAGATATTTATGATGTTTATAAATATAATTATGCCAAGCATGTCTTTGATGTAAATGCTGTATTTACTCCTAATCCGAAAGATGGTACGCTGGATGTTACTTTGTCTACTATTGATAATAGTCCTATCTATTACACTTTGGATGGAACGGAACCTTCCGCTGCTTCCCAGTTGTATACGGAAACATTGAAATTGAAACAGAATTGTACTTTTAAAGCGATTACTGTACGTCCTGCAGGAAATAGCCGCGTGGTTACAGAGGAAATTGCTTTTAACAAGGCTAGTATGAAACCTGTCACTATGTTGCAACCGGTAAACAAGCAATATGAATTCAAAGGCGCTCCCACTTTGGTGGACGGATTGAAAGGTAACGGTAACTATAAGACGGGCCGTTGGATTGCTTTCTATAAAAATGATATGGAAGCAGTTATTGATATGCAGCAACCGACAGAAATCAGCAGCGCTTCTATTTCTACTTGTGTGGAAAAAGGTGACTGGGTGTTTGATGCCCGTGCTTTTTCTGTAGCTGTATCCGAAGACGGAAAGAACTTTAAGGAAATTGCTTCAGAAAAATATCCGGCAATGAAGCAGGATGACAAGAATGGAGTGTTCAACCATACGTTGACTTTCGATCCGGTGACTGCCCGTTATGTGAAAGTGACCGCTTTAGCGGAACATAGCATTCCTGCTTGGCACGGTGGCAAAGGAAATCCGGCTTTCTTGTTTGTTGATGAAATTTCATTAAATTGATAGTTATATTCAAATAATGACTGTGTGCCAAAAGTGTGATAGAGTACCGTTGGGCGTGAGGTGGAATGCCTCCGTCCATATGCGTAAGGAATGCTGTGTTTGCGTTGGTGCAATCCGTTTCTGGGGCAAGCGGGATGGCTGATTTGCTTTTGGCACACTTTTTATTATTTGCTTCACCATGAAAACATGATCAGAAAAATAATATATGGCGTTTATGCGATACTGGGCATGATGACAATGGCTGCTTGTAGCGGTCAATCGGATGCTTCTGAAATATCTCTTGAGAAAATGCATGGGTTCCCTACAGAGAATACCGGTTTTCTTAAGGGAGTTTCTGCATTATATGCGGGAGTGATTGAAGGAAATTTGCTGATAGCCGGAGGTTGTAATTTCCCTGATATACCGGTAGCCGATGGAGGAAAAAAAGCTTATTATCGGGATATATATATCGCCCCTTTGTCAAATGATACGGCTTTTGAGTGGAAGAAAATAGGCCAACTGCCTCAGGCAGCAGCTTATGGAGTCACTATTTCTACTGAAAAAGGGTTAATTTGTGTTGGAGGGACTACGGCAACACACAGCTTGTCTGATGTTTTTCTTTTATCTTTGCAAAAAGACACCTTGAAAAGAGATACTTTGCCCTCTTTGCCTGTAACTATGGATAATATGGCAGGTGCATTAGTAGGACATTCACTATATATTGTCGGTGGAAATGTAAATGGCATTCCATCCTCGGCCATGTACATGCTTGATCTGTCGGATTTGTCTGGAGGATGGAAAAGAGAAACAGATATTCCGGGTGAACCCAGAGTACAATCTGTTTGCGTGGCACAAGATGGAAAACTTTATGTGTGGGGGGGATTTGCCCCGGCTGTTGAAGGGCATCAGGCTTCTTTGTCGGTAGATGGATATATGTATTCTCCGGAAACGAAAGAATGGTCATCGGTTGCCACTCCGTGTGATGCAGAAGGTAATGAGATCTCTTTAGGTGGTGGAATGGGAACCTCTTTTGGCGAGGGTATGATATTGTGTGCCGGAGGAGTTGATAAGGATATATTCTTAAAAGCTCTGCAAGGTATTTATGCGGGAAAAGAATATTTGTCACATCCTGTAGAGTGGTATCGGTTTAATAGAAACCTGCTGCTCTATCATCCGCAGACGGATAAATGGACTACATTAGGCGAATATGAGCAAGGTGCGCGTGCCGGAGCTGTAATAGTTTCGCAGGACGGATTTCATTACATTATTAATGGAGAATTGAAACCGGGCATTCGTACTAATGAAATTAATAGAATTAAAGAAAAGAGAAGATGAGAAGATTGATTATATTGGCGGAAGTTGCATTGGGCTTGCTGTTTGCAAGTTGCACGAAAGAAGAGCAACGCACACTTTCTGTTATTCCCGCACCATTAAAGGTGGAATTACAGCAGGAAGTGTTTTCATTGAATTCGGAAACAGGGTTATATATAGATGCGTCTGAGGGGGACAAGAAGATTTTGGAAGATTATCTGGTGGCTTCTTCCATGAATTTGAAACCGGTAATAGCAGAAGAGGGACATAATGTTGTCTTGAAACAAGTGGCGGAACTGCCGGAGGTAAACTCTTCCGAGGGATATGTTCTGACGGTAACTCCTGATCAGGTACTTATTCGTGCAACTTCCGGGGCAGGATTGTTCTATGGAGTTCAGACTATGCTGCAAATGGTTGATGAAAAAGGATTGCCGGCAGGAGTCATTACGGATGAACCCCGTTTTGCTTATCGTGGCTTTATGATGGATGTTTCCCGTCATTTCTTCGATAAGGAATTTATAAAAAAGCAGATGGATGCTTTGGCATATTATAAATTGAACCGTCTGCATCTGCATCTTACTGACGCTGCGGGCTGGCGTCTTGAAATAAAAAAATATCCCCGTCTGACAGAATTTGCGGCATGGCGTGAGTTTCCTACCTGGAAAGAATGGTGGAATAACGGACGACGGTATGAAGAAGAAGGCAGTAAAGATGCTCACGGAGGTTATTATACTCAAGATGATATCCGCGAACTGGTGGCATACGCTCAGGAACGTTTTATTACTGTTATTCCTGAGATAGAGATGCCTGCGCATTCGGAAGAAGTACTGACTGCTTATCCTGAGTTGTCTTGTACACACGAACCTTACAAACAAGCCGATTTCTGTGTCGGTAATGAAAAGACTTTTGAGTTTCTGGAAAATGTGCTGACAGAGGTAATGGAACTTTTCCCGTCCGAATATATTCATATAGGAGGGGATGAGGCAGGTAAAGCCTCATGGCCCACTTGCAAACTGTGCCAGGCACGTATGAAAAAAGAAGGCTTGAAAGATGTGAACGAGTTACAGAGTTATCTGATTCATCGTATTGAGGTCTTTTTGAATGCCCACGGACGTAAATTATTGGGTTGGGATGAAATATTGGAAGGTGGTTTGGCACCTAATGCCACTGTCATGTCATGGCGTGGCACGGAAGGGGGAATGAAAGCGGTTGATTCCGGCCACATGGCTATTATGAGTCCGGGTGAGTTCTGCTATTTTGATTCTTATCAGGATGCTCCTGATTCCCAGCCGGAAGCAATAGGAGGCTATCTGCCTTTGTCCAAAGTTTATTCATTTAATCCTGTACCCGATACTTTGAGTGCGGATAAAGTCCAGTTGGTGTATGGAGTACAAGCTAATTTATTCACAGAATATATTCCGACTCCGGAACATGCGGAAATGATGATTTATCCTCGTATTCTTGCCTTGGCGGAAGTTGCTTGGAGTGCCCCTTCTGTGAAGAACTATGATGATTTTCATGTTCGTGCATTGAAAGAGGTAGAGGCATTGAAAGCTGAAGGATACCATCCTTTCGATTTGAAAAATGAGATAGGAAATCGTCCGGGAGCGGATCAGCCCGTACAACATTTGGCAGTAGGTAAGAAAGTGGCTTACGGACCGGATGCCGCTTATTATCCCGGCTATTCGGCCGGTGGTGATAGTGCCTTGGTAGATGGGGTGATTGGAGGCTGGACTTATGGTGACAGGCGTTGGCAAGGTTTTATAGACAAGAAAAGAATGGATGTGACCATTGATATGGAAAAAGAAACAGAAATTCATTCTGTTGGAGCAGACTTTATGCAGGTGTGTGGACCTGAAGTCTTTATGCCTTCAGAAGTGATCATTTCCGTTTCCAATGATGGTAAGGAGTTTACGGAACTGAAGCGCATGGAACACAAAGTAGTGAAGGATGACAAGGTGACTTTCACCAACTTTGGTTGGGAAGGAAATGCCAAAGCACGTTACATACGTTATCAGGCATCTTCGGGCGAATTCGGAGGTTTCTTGTTTACAGATGAAATTGTAGTGAAATAATAGAACTTATATAAACAACAAATAGCATGAAGAAACAAATTTTGTTATCGGCTGTTCTGGCTTGTATCTCAGTTTTTTCTGCGGCAGCACAGAAAGAGCCGGTAGATTATGTAAACCCTTTTGTGGGTACTACTAATTACGGTACGACAAACCCCGGAGCATTAACCCCTCATGGAATGATGTCGGTGACTCCTTTCAATGTGATGGGAGTTCCCGAAGGGGATAAGGATAAAGATAAGCAATGGTGGTCCACTCCATACGAATTCAATAATAAATATCTTACCGGCTTTGCGCACGTTAATCTTAGCGGGGTAGGCTGTCCGGAATTGGGATCATTGTTATTAATGCCTACCACCGGCAAACTGGATGTGGATTATCATAATTATGGAAGCTTCTATCAAGGTGAAACTGCAAATCCGGGTTATTATACCAATATACTGGATAAATACAATGTGAAATGTGAACTGACTGCCACTCCACGTACCAGTATGGCACGCTTTACTTTTCCTGCCGGACAAAGCAATATCTTGTTGAATCTGGGAGAGGGATTGACCAATGAGAGTGGTGCTACCGTTCGTTTTGTAAACGACCGTGAGATTGAAGGTACCAAATTGTTGGGAACTTTCTGTTATAATCCTCAGGCGGTATTTCCTATCTATTTTGTAATGCGTATCAACAAAGTACCGGCAAAACGCGGTTATTGGAAAATGATGCGTCCGATGGGTGTGGAGGCGCAATGGGATGATACGGCCGGTAAATACAAACTCTATACTGCTTATACAAAAGAAATAAGCGGAGATGATATAGGAGTGTGGTTTACTTACGATACCACAACGGAAGAAGTGATTGAAGTCAGTATGGGCGTGTCTTTTGTCAGCATAGAGAATGCTCGTTTGAATCTGGAAAAAGAACAGCCTTTCGGTACAACATTCGACAAACTTCGTGCGGAAGCCCGTAAGAAATGGAACGATGATCTTTCCCGTATCAAAGTGGAAGGTGGAACGGAAGAGCAAAAAGGAGTATTCTATACCGCTATGTATCACACGATGGTTCATCCGAATATTTTGCAGGATGTAAGCGGACAATATCCACAAATGGAGGGAGATAAGATTTTGACCACCAACCGTAACCGTTACACGGTATTCTCATTGTGGGATACTTATCGTAACTATCACCAGTTGATGACTTTGGTATATCCGGAGCGTCAGATGGATATGATTCACACCATGATGGGCATGTACAAGGAACACGGATGGTTCCCGAAATGGGAATTGTATGGTCGTGAAACATTGACGATGGAAGGTGACCCTTCTATTCCTGTTCTGGTAGACAGTTGGATGAAGGGATTGCAAGACTTTGACATTGACGAAGCTTATAAGGGAATGTATAAGTCGGCCACTACTCCGGGCAAGGATAATCTGATGCGTCCGGATAATGATGATTATATGTCCAAAGGGTATGTGCCGATGGAAAGTCAGTATGATAATTCGGTTTCTCATGCTTTGGAATACTATGTTGCCGACTATGCACTTTCTACCTTGGCGGAGGCTTTAGGTAAGAAAGAAGATGCGAAATTGTTCCGCAAACGTTCTATGGGCTATAAAAATTATTATAGCAAGGATTTCGGAACCTTGCGTCCGATAACTAAAGAAGGCAAATTCTATGAACCGTTTGATCCGAAAGAAGGAGCTAATTTTGCACCTAGTCCCGGTTTCCATGAAGGTAATGCATGGAATTACACTTTCTTTGTGCCTCATGATATCAATGGCTTGGTAAAGCTGATGGGGGGTGACAAGAAATTTGTTGATAAATTGCAAAGCGTGTTTGATGAAGGGAATTATGATCCGGCCAATGAACCCGATATAGCCTATCCTTACCTGTTCAGTCGTTTCAAAGGTGAAGAATGGCGTACACAGAAATTGGTGAAGGAATTGCTGGCTAAGTATTTCACAACTAAGCCGGATGGAATTCCCGGCAATGATGATACGGGTACGATGTCTGCATGGGCTATATTCAGTATGATGGGATTCTATCCGGATTGTCCGGGTGTGCCCGAATATACATTGACCACTCCTACTTTTGATAAAGTGACCGTTCAGCTTGATCCTAAATATTGGGGCAAGAAAGAATTGGTTATCAAGAAAGAAGGACAAGGGGATTATATAAAGGAAATCAGACTGGGCAATAAGAAAATTAATAAATATTTGATTTCGCATGATGATTTGATCAAGGCAGGTGAAATTACTTTTATAGTAACAGAAAATCCTAATAAGAAATAACTATGAATACGAAACGATTTTTGTGTGCTGCGTTAGGAGCTGTTTGTTATTTTGCTTTTTTGCAAGCGCAGGTACGTACAGAGCAGACTTTCGAAAAAGGGTGGAAATTTACGCGTGAAGATAATGCGGAATTTGCCAATCCCGGTTATAATGACAGTAAATGGCAGAACGTCACCGTTCCTCATGATTGGGCGATTTATGGTCCGTTCAGTATCAATAACGACAAGCAGGAAATGGCTATTACTCAAGATGGACAGACCGAGGCGATGGAACATGCCGGACGTACCGGAGGTCTTCCGTTTGTAGGAACCGGATGGTATCGCCTGAACTTTGATGCTCCTGGTTTTGAGAAAGGCAAGAAAGCGACTTTGATATTTGATGGAGCAATGAGCCATGCCCGTGTTTATGTGAACGGGCAGGAGGCCGGTTATTGGCCCTACGGTTATAATTCTTTTTATGTGGATGCGACCCCTTATCTGAAACCGGGTGAGAGGAACGAACTGGCAGTCCGTTTGGAAAACGAGCCTGAATCATCACGTTGGTATCCGGGGGCCGGATTGTACCGCAATGTTCATCTGGTAATCAATGAAGATACGCATATTCCTGCTTGGGGGACGTATGTTACCACTCCTGTGGTGACAGACAAATATGCAAAAGTGTCTTTGAAAACTTCTTTGGTTAGCCCTGAAGGAGCTAATAAGGATAATTACCGTATTGTGACGCAGATCAAGGATAAAAACGGCAAAGTGGTTGCTACCGGGGAAAACAAGTTGAGTGTTTTTGATAATGCTTTGTTTGAACAGGAGTTTGCAGTGGCTAATCCTGAATTGTGGAGTCCTGATACTCCGGTTCTTTATACAGCTGAATCCAAAGTATATGAAGGGAATACCTTGAAAGACGAATATACCACCCGCTTTGGTATCCGTACTTTGGAGATTGTTCCCGGCAAGGGCTTTTTCCTGAATGGAAAGCTGACCAAATTCAAAGGGGTATGTAACCATCATGACTTGGGTCCGTTAGGCGGTGCTGTAAATGATGCCGCTATACGTCGTCAGATTCGTATTCTGAAAGATATGGGTTGTAATGCCATCCGTACTTCTCATAATATGCCGGCACCCGAATTGGTGGAGGCTTGTGATGAAATGGGTATGATGCTGATGGTGGAGTCTTTCGACGAGTGGAAATCGGCAAAGATGGCCAACGGTTATCATAAAATATTTGATGAATGGGTGGAGAAGGATCTGACTAATCTGATCCGTCATTACCGTAACAATCCGAGTATTGTTATGTGGTGCATCGGTAACGAAGTACCGGACCAGTGGAATGGCAATAACGGACCAAAGCTTTCGCGTATGTTACAGGATATCTGTCATCGTGAAGATCCTACCCGTCCTGTAACACAAGGTATGGATGCGCCTGATGCTGTAGTAAATAATAATATGGCTGCTGTGATGGATGTGGCCGGTTTCAATTACCGCCCTCATAAATATCCAGAAAACTATAAGAAATTGCCTCAGCAGATTATTCTAGGTAGTGAAACCGCTTCTACAGTAAGTTCGCGTGGCGTCTATAAATTCCCTGTTGTCCGTCAGGCTATGAAGAAATATGACGATCATCAGTCTTCTTCTTACGATGTGGAACATTGTGGTTGGTCCAATTTGCCGGAGGATGACTGGATTTGGCATGAGGATAACGCATGGGGTATCGGAGAATTTGTATGGACGGGCTTCGATTATTTGGGCGAACCGACTCCTTATTATACTGATTGGCCCAGCCATTCTTCTTTGTTCGGTATCATCGACCTGGCCGGATTGCCCAAAGACCGTTACTATCTGTACCGCAGTCATTGGAACAAAGATGAAGAAACGCTGCATATCCTTCCTCATTGGACATGGCCGGGACGTGAAGGAGAAGTGACTCCTATCTTTGTTTATACAAATTATCCGTCGGCAGAAGTGTTTATCAATGGCAAGAGTCAGGGTAAGCGTACCAAAGATTTGACTGTAACGGCTGAAAATAGTGCGGATTCTGCTTCCATAGCAGATTTCAAACGCCAGAAACGCTACCGTTTGATGTGGATGGATACAAAGTATGAGCCGGGAACCGTAAAAGTGGTTGCCTATAATGATAAGGGGGAAGCTGTGGCCGAAAAGGAAATCCATACGGCAGGCAAGCCCGACCATATAGAACTGGTTGCAGATCGCAATGAAATAAAGGCTGATGGCAAGGATTTGTCATTTGTCACAGTAAGAGTGGTGGATAAAGAGGGTAATCTTTGTCCCGATGCGCAGCATCTCATCAAGTATTCTGTAAAAGGTGCGGGAACCTATCGTGCCGGTGCAAACGGAGATCCCACTTCATTGGAACTTTTCCATGTTCCGCAGATGAAAGTGTTTAACGGAATGATGACTGCTGTTGTGCAAAGTACTGATAAACCGGGAGAAATCATATTGACCGCAACAGGTAAAGGACTTAAATCAGGTAGGCTAGTTTTAATGAGTAAGTAAAAAGATTTGTTTCAATTTCCACTATCTGTGCCCCGCTTGATTTTATTAAGCGGGGCTTATTTATTAAAAAAGTTGGAAAATAATTGGGGAAATCTGTTTTAGAAAGTGAAAAAGTTGCTATTTTTGTTGGCAAATTTAATATGCCAATTAAAAATTCTAACTTATCATAGTATCATGTTGACCCAAATCATTAACGCAAAGATTCTTACCCCACAGGGCTGGTTGAAGGACGGATCTGTCCTTATGCGCGACAATAAGATTTTAGAAGTTACCAATTGTGATTTAGCTGTTATCGGAGCCGAGCTGATTGACGCTAAAGGTATGTATGTTGTTCCCGGTGGTGTGGAAATCCATTGTCATGGTGGTGGTGGCGGTGATTTTATGGAAGGTACGGAAGAGGCTTTCCGTACAGCCATTAATGCTCACATGAAACATGGTACTACCAGTATTTTTCCAACGTTGTCTTCTTCTACCGTACCGATGATTGAGGCAGCTGCCGAAACTTGTACCAGGTTGATGGCGGAACCGGACAGTCCGGTACTTGGTCTTCATCTTGAAGGGCATTACCTTAATATGAAGATGGCAGGCGGTCAGATGCCTGAAAACATAAAAGACCCGGATCCGAAGGAATATATCCCTATTGTAGAGAAGTGGGGCTGTATCAAGCGTTGGGATGCTGCACCCGAATTGCCGGGTGCCATGCAGTTTGGTAAGTATATCACAGGAAAAGGCATCTTGGCTTCTGTGGCACATACACAGGCCGAATATGAAGATATCCGTGCAGCCTGGGAGTCCGGTTATTCTCATGCTACACATTTCTATAATGCAATGCCGGGCTTCCATAAGCGTCGTGAGTATAAATATGAAGGTACAGTAGAAAGTATCTATCTGATAGACGATATGACAGTGGAAGTGGTAGCCGATGGTATTCATGTTCCTCCTACTATCTTGCGCCTGATATATAAGATTAAGGGTGTGGAACGTGCTTGTGTTATTACCGATGCTTTGGCATGTGCCGCCAGTGAAAGCAATGTAGCTTTTGACCCTCGTGTCATTATCGAGGATGGTGTGTGCAAATTGGCCGACCGTTCTGCTTTGGCAGGCAGTGTGGCTACCATGGACCGTTTGATCCGTACCTTGGTGCAAAAGGCAGAAATCCCGTTGGAAGATGCTGTCCGTATGGCTTCGGAAACTCCGTCCAAGATTATGGGAGTATATGACCGCAAGGGCTCACTTCAGAAAGGCAAAGATGCCGATATCTTGATTCTTGACCAGGACTTGAATATCCGTGCCGTATGGGCGATGGGCAAGCTGGTCGAAGGAACTTATACATTATAAAAAAGAGTGCTTTCGGCAATTTGAACTCTTTATAGTTCGTCATTCTTCATTTCATTCAGAAAGGCAAACTATAAAGAG
>OGTB01000638.1_pt1 | contig 27294 bp, 25 predicted proteins | sample 1553611 | NCBI WGS metagenome assembly OGTB01 (sample SAMEA2580032, study PRJEB22360) | human gut metagenome | biome: human gut; feature: human-associated habitat; material: faeces | place: Denmark | collected 2008/2010 | reverse complement strand
CCGCCGATAATTTGCATCTGACTCTGGCATTTTTAGGCGAAGTGAGCGCCGAGAAAGAGAAGGCGCTTTCTCTTTTAGCCGGGCGGATTCGTCAACCGGGTTTCACACTCACGCTTGATGACGCCGGTCAATGGCTGCGTTCGCGTGTGGTGTGGTTAGGGATGCGTCAGCCACCACGCGGCTTAATCCAGCTGGCGAATATGCTCCGTTCACAGGCTGCCCGCAGCGGTTGTTTTCAAAGCAATCGTCCGTTTCATCCACATATTACCTTATTGCGCGACGCCAGCGAGGCGGTGACAATCCCGCCGCCAGGTTTTAACTGGTCGTATACGGTGACGGAGTTCACCCTTTACGCCTCCTCGTTTGCCCGTGGACGCACACGCTACACGCCGCTAAAACGCTGGGCGCTAACGCAATAACAAGGATTGTCGTAATGGAATTTTCTCCCCCTCTACAGCGCGCGACGCTAATTCAGCGTTACAAACGTTTTTTAGCCGATGTGATCACACCCGATGGTCGCGAATTAACGCTACACTGCCCGAATACGGGTGCGATGACCGGTTGTGCAACGCCTGGCGATACCGTCTGGTATTCAACTTCAGACAACACCAAACGGAAATACCCACACACCTGGGAATTAACTCAAAGCCAGAGCGGCGCATTTATTTGCGTCAATACGCTTTGGGCTAACAGGCTGACGAAAGAGGCTATCCTTAATGAATCAATTTCAGAACTGTCAGGCTATAGCTCGCTGAAAAGCGAAGTAAAATACGGCGCAGAACGCAGCCGTATTGACTTTATGTTGCAGGCGGATTCGCGTCCAGACTGCTATATTGAAGTGAAATCGGTTACGTTAGCGGAGAACGAACAGGGATATTTTCCCGATGCGGTCACTGAACGAGGTCAGAAACACCTTCGGGAGTTGATGAGCGTAGCGGCTGAAGGCCAGCGTGCGGTTATCTTTTTTGCCGTGCTGCATTCAGCCATTACACGGTTTTCACCCGCGCGCCACATCGATGAGAAATACGCGCAACTATTGTCAGAAGCTCAACAGAGGGGGGTAGAAATTCTGGCTTACAAAGCGGAACTTTCTGCCGAAGGCATGGCTCTTAAAAAATCACTACCGGTTACATTGTAGTAGAGTAAGTAACTGGTTAATTTACATTCTGGTCGCGTGCGCAAATACGCTTTTCCTCACACAGTTGTCAAGTGTTACGTTTAGATAATTGCTATCCGGAAAAGCATCTGCTATTTATAGCGGCCTCATTTTTCCCCCGAACATGGGGATCGATAGTGCGTGTTAAGGAGAAGCAACATGCAAGAAGGGCAAAACCGTAAAACATCGTCCCTGAGTATTCTCGCCATCGCTGGGGTGGAACCATATCAGGAGAAGCCGGGCGAAGAGTATATGAATGAAGCCCAGCTGGCGCACTTCCGTCGTATTCTGGAAGCATGGCGTAATCAACTCAGGGATGAAGTCGATCGCACCGTTACACATATGCAGGATGAAGCAGCCAACTTCCCGGACCCGGTAGACCGTGCAGCCCAGGAAGAAGAGTTCAGCCTCGAACTGCGTAACCGCGATCGCGAGCGTAAGCTGATCAAAAAGATCGAGAAGACGCTGAAAAAAGTGGAAGACGAAGATTTCGGCTACTGCGAGTCCTGCGGTGTTGAAATTGGTATTCGCCGTCTGGAAGCGCGCCCGACAGCCGATCTGTGCATCGACTGCAAAACGCTGGCTGAAATTCGCGAAAAACAAATGGCTGGCTAATTACAGCCGTTCCATCACGTTTACCACAGGCGGGAAATGCTCCCGCCTTATTTTTTGTTCAACGAGATGACAGACACACACTATATTGGCCGCTTTGCCCCCTCTCCTTCCGGCGAGCTTCATTTTGGCTCTCTGATTGCCGCGCTTGGCAGCTATTTACAGGCTCGCGCTCGGCAAGGTCGCTGGCTGGTACGCATTGAAGATATCGACCCGCCTCGTGAAGTTCCCGGTGCCGCAGAGACTATCCTGCGCCAGCTGGAACATTACGGTCTGCACTGGGACGGCGACGTTCTCTGGCAATCGCAACGTCACGACGCCTATCGTGAAGCACTCGCCTGGTTACATGAGCAAGGACTAAGTTATTACTGCACCTGCACGCGCGCGCGTATTCAAAGCATTGGCGGTATTTACGACGGCCATTGCCGGGAATTGCATCATGGACCAGACAACGCCGCAGTACGTATCCGCCAGCAGCATCCGGTCACTCAATTTACTGACCAGCTGCGCGGCATTATTCACGCCGACGAAAAACTGGCACGGGAAGATTTTATTATTCATCGCCGTGATGGTTTGTTTGCCTATAACCTGGCGGTGGTGGTGGATGATCACTTCCAGGGCGTGAGCGAAATTGTCCGCGGGGCAGATTTGATCGAACCGACAGTGCGGCAAATCTCGCTGTACCAGCTTTTTGGCTGGAAAGTGCCAGATTACATTCATTTACCGCTGGCGCTTAACACACAAGGCGCTAAACTTTCCAAGCAGAATCATGCGCCTGCGTTGCCGAAAGGCGATCCGCGCCCGGTACTAATCGCGGCACTTCATTTTCTGGGTCAGCAGGTAGAAACACACTGGCAGGATTTCAGCGTCGAGCAAATCCTTCAGTCAGCCGTCAAAAACTGGCGGCTCACCGCAGTGCCTGAGTCGGCAATTGTAAATTCAACATTCTCAAATGCGTCATGCTGAGCTATGATTAGCCGCTATTTTTTTGTCCTGAATGATGTTTGACACTACTGAGGTGTACTATTTTTACCCGAGTCGCTAATTTTTGCCGCAAGGTGCTAAGCCGCGAGGAAAGCGAGGCTGAACAGGCAGTCGCCCGTCCACAGGTGACGGTGATCCCGCGTGAGCAGCATGCTATTTCCCGCAAAGATATCAGTGAAAATGCCCTGAAGGTAATGTACAGGCTCAATAAAGCGGGATACGAAGCCTGGCTGGTTGGCGGCGGCGTGCGCGACCTGTTACTTGGCAAAAAGCCGAAAGATTTTGACGTAACCACTAACGCCACGCCTGAACAGGTACGTAAACTGTTCCGTAACTGCCGCCTGGTGGGTCGCCGTTTCCGTCTGGCTCATGTTATGTTTGGCCCGGAGATTATCGAAGTTGCGACCTTCCGTGGACATCACGAAGGTAACGTCAGCGACCGCACGACCTCCCAACGCGGGCAAAACGGTATGTTGCTGCGCGACAACATTTTCGGCTCCATCGAAGAAGACGCCCAGCGCCGCGATTTCACTATCAACAGCCTGTATTACAGCGTGGCAGATTTTACCGTCCGTGATTACGTTGGCGGCATGAAGGATCTGAAAGACGGCGTTATCCGTCTGATTGGTAACCCGGAAACGCGCTACCGTGAAGATCCGGTACGGATGCTGCGCGCGGTACGTTTTGCCGCCAAATTGGGTATGCGTATCAGTCCTGAAACCGCAGAACCGATCCCTCGCCTGGCTACCCTGCTGAACGATATCCCACCGGCACGTCTGTTTGAAGAATCTTTGAAACTGCTGCAAGCGGGCTACGGTTACGAAACCTATAAGCTGCTGTGTGAATATCATCTGTTCCAGCCACTGTTCCCGACCATTACCCGCTACTTCACGGAAAATGGCGACAGCCCGATGGAGCGGATCATTGAACAGGTGCTGAAGAATACCGATACGCGTATCCATAACGATATGCGCGTGAACCCGGCGTTCCTGTTTGCCGCCATGTTCTGGTACCCACTGCTGGAGACGGCACAGAAGATCGCCCAGGAAAGCGGCCTGACCTATCACGACGCTTTCGCGCTGGCGATGAACGACGTGCTGGACGAAGCCTGCCGTTCACTGGCGATCCCGAAACGTCTGACGACGTTAACCCGCGATATCTGGCAGTTGCAGTTGCGTATGTCCCGACGTCAGGGTAAACGCGCCTGGAAACTGCTGGAGCATCCTAAGTTCCGTGCGGCTTATGACCTGTTGGCCTTGCGAGCTGAAGTTGAACGTAATGCTGAACTGCAGCGTCTTGTGAAATGGTGGGGTGAGTTCCAGGTTTCCGCGCCACCAGATCAAAAAGGGATGCTCAACGAGCTGGATGAAGAGCCGTCACCGCGTCGCCGTTCTCGTCGTCCACGCAAACGCGCACCGCGTCGTGAGGGTACCGCATGACAGTGGCGTATATTGCCATAGGCAGCAATCTGGCCTCTCCGCTGGAGCAGGTCAATGCTGCCCTGAAAGCATTAGGCGATATCCCTGAAAGCCGCATTCTTGCCGTTTCTTCGTTCTACCGCACCCCACCGCTGGGGCCGCAAGATCAACCCGATTACTTAAACGCAGCCGTGACGCTGGAAACCTCTCTTTCACCTGAAGAGCTACTCAATCACACACAGCGTATCGAATTGCAGCAAGGTCGCGTCCGTAAAGCGGAACGCTGGGGACCGCGTACGCTGGATCTCGACATCATGCTGTTTGGTAATGAAGTGATAAATACCGAACGCCTGACCGTTCCGCACTACGATATGAAGAGTCGTGGATTTATGCTGTGGCCGCTGTTTGAAATTGCGCCGGGACTGGTGTTTCCTGATGGGGAGACGTTGCGTCAAATCTTACATACAAGAGCATTTGACAAATTAAACAAATGGTAATTTATTTATATTGCGAATATAAATATTTTCTGAAAATCACACCACCTCTCTTTCCTTAATAACGATTTTACTTTAAACATTTTTATAGAAACATAATATAAATTCCCGCAGATAAATATCAATCCCATCTCCATACCCTAACCAATTGCACTTGTGAACTTATTTTTACTTAATTTTGAATTAAGTAAATTTAATTTGTTCAAAAGTTTCTAAAGTGCACAATAGGCGACCTAATGAACAATGGTTGTAAATTTGGGTAACAAATATCATTGCTCATTAATATCTAACATTTGTTTCTCCTATTTGTGTCATGAATAGTCATTCTTCAAACATGTAGTCTGACTAATGGAATTTTATTCAAGGATTTTTATGTCTAAAAAATTAGGTTTTTCCCTGTCTGGTCTTATGCTGGCAATGGTTGCAGGTACTGCTTCTGCTGATATGGACGGTGGTCAGTTAAATATCAGTGGCCTGGTTGTTGATAACACCTGTGAAACCCGCGTTGACGGCGGTAACAAAGATGGGCTGATCCTGCTGCAAACCGCAACCGTTGGTGAAATCGATGCAGGCGTGCTCGAAACTACCGTTGGTGCCAAGGCTAAACCTTTCAGCATCACCGTTGATTGCAGCAAAGCAAACCCTGCACCGGGCAGCTCTGCCAAAATGACCTTCGGTTCCGTGTTCTTTGGTAACAGCAAAGGTACGCTGAACAACGATATGTCTATCAATAACCCATCTGACGGTGTGAATATTGCTCTGCACAACATTGACGGTTCCACTGTTAAGCAGGTAAAAATTAATAATCCTGGCGATGTTTACACTAAAGCACTGGACGCGACCACTAAATCTGTAACCTATGATTTTAAAGCATCCTATGTTCGTGCTGTAAATGACCAGACGGCAACTGCTGGTTATGTAAAAACCAATACCGCATATACCGTTACTTATCAGTAATATTTCACCGAATTAATTGATTTAGTGAATACATAGGGAATAACATTGCCTGTAATTATGACAATGATTATTCCCTGTTCTAAATAATTCGATCAGGGATGGTTTATGTTTTTTAATACAAAACATACTGTAGCATTATGCTTTGCAACCTGTTTAGCCTTTAGCTCTTCAGCTATTGCAGATATCGTCATTTCAGGTACACGCGTTATTTACACAAGCGATCAAAAAAGTGTCAATGTACGTCTGGAAAATAAAGGCAATAACCCATTGCTGGTCCAGAGTTGGTTAGATACCGGAGATGATAACGCCGAACCTGGCAGTATCAATGTCCCATTTACGGCGACTCCCCCTGTTTCACGTATTGACGGCAAACGCGGTCAAACAATCAAGCTGATGTATACCGGCAGTTCTGCTTTACCCAAAGATCGGGAAAGTGTGTTTTGGTTCAATGTCCTCGAAGTTCCACCAAAACCCGACGCGGAAAAAATGGCTAACCAAAGCATGTTGCAACTGGCCTTCCGTACTCGCATCAAACTGTTTTATCGTCCGGAAGGACTCACCGGAATACCTTCCGATGCTCCGGCTGCACTGAAGTGGTCGTGGACAACATCCGGCGGCAAAGTGGCGCTTCGTGTCGTTAATCCTACCCCCTTCTACGTCTCTTTCAGCAGTGGTGACGTTGTCGCCAGCGGAAAGCGTTATCCGTTAGACGTCAAAATGATCGCGCCACGCAGTGAAGATGCCATCACAGTTAATGGGATCAGTAGCAAAGTGAGTTCTGCAAAAGTTCACTTCTTTGCCATTAATGATTTTGGCGGCGCAATTGAAGGCAATGCCACTCTGTAAAGTCTTCAGGATCACACGCAGCAGGAAGCAAAACGTGAACAAAAAAACAACTACAAATTATCACTATCCCCTTACACATATCGCCACGTTTTGCGCACTGCTTTATAGCAGTAGTGCTTTAAGCGCCGAGCACGTTGAGTATGACAATACCTTCCTGATGGGTCGTGATGCTTCAAATATTGATCTTAGTCGCTATAGCGAGGGTAACCCAACATTACCAGGCCTTTACGACGTCAGCGTTTATATCAACGACCAGCCCGTCACCAACCAGAGCATTGCCTTTGTTACGGTTGAGGGTAAGAAAAACGCTCAGGCTTGTCTCACCCTGAAGAACTTATTGCAGTTTCATATCAATCAACCCGATATCAATGCTGCTAATGCCGTGCTGCTTGCAAGGGACAACGAACTCGGGGATTGCCTCAACCTGGCGGAACTCATCCCCCAGACGTCGATTCGTTATGATGTCAACGATCAGCGCCTGGACATCTATGTTCCCCAGGCATGGGTAATGAAAAATTACCAAAACTATGTTGATCCTTCCTTGTGGGAAAACGGTATCAACGCTGCCATGTTGTCTTACAACGTCAACGCATATCACAGTGAAAGCCCCGACAGGAAAAATGACAGTGTTTATGCTGCTTTTAATGGCGGTATGAATTTAGGAGCATGGCGGTTACGCGCTACCGGTAACTACAGTTGGAGGAATGATTCAGACAGTAACTATGACTTTCAGAATCGCTACCTCCAGCGCGATCTCGCATCCTTACGCTCGCAGTTAATTGTCGGTGAGTCATATACCACGGGTGAAACCTTCGATTCAGTCAGCATTCGGGGAGTTCGCTTATATAGCGACAGTCGCATGTTACCCCCTGCGTTAGCCAGTTTTGCACCAATTATTCATGGTGTTGCGAACACTAACGCCAAGGTCACTATTACCCAGGGCAGTTATAAGATCTATGAAACCACCGTACCGCCAGGTGCGTTTGTCATCGATGATCTTAGCCCATCGGGTTACGGCAGCGATCTTATCGTCACTATTGAAGAAGCGGATGGTTCAAAGCGTACTTTCTCACAACCATTTTCATCAGTTGTACAGATGTTACGACCAGGCGTCGGACGCTGGGATATCAGCGGTGGTCAGATCATAAAAGACGATATTCAAGACGAGCCCAATCTTTTTCAGGCCAGTTATTACTACGGTTTAAACAACTATCTGACCGGTTATACCGGGATCCAACTTACTGACAATCATTACGCTGCCGGATTACTGGGTCTGGGCCTGAATACCGCTGTAGGTGCTTTTTCATTCGATATCACCCATTCAAATGTCAGCATTCCGGATGATAAAACCTATCAGGGGCAAAGCTATCGCCTCTCATGGAACAAATTATTCGAAAATACCAACACATCACTAAATATCGCGGCTTATCGCTATTCAACGCAGAATTACCTTGGCCTTAACGACGCACTGACATTAATCGATGAAGTAAAACATCCGGAACAGGACCTCGAACCGCAAAACATGCGTAACTACTCACGCATGAAAAATCAGGTGACGATCAGCATTAGCCAACCGCTGAAATTTGAGAAGCAGGATTACGGTTCATTCTATCTCACTGGTGATTGGTCAGATTACTGGGCTTCCGGGCAAAATCGCAGCAATTACTCTATTGGTTACAGTAATAGCGCTTCCTGGGGAAGTTACAGCATCAGTGCACAACGTTCATGGAATGAGGATGGTGAAACGGATGATAGCATCTACCTTAGTTTCACCATTCCAATTGAAAAATTATTAGGCACAAGCCATCGCGATTCCGGTTTTCAGAGTATTGATACTCAGTTAAATAGTGATTTTAAAGGCAATAATCAGCTCAACATCAGCAGCAGTGGCTTTAGCGACGCAAATCGCGTCAGTTACAGCGTAAACACCGGCTATACAATGATGAAAGCCAGTGACGATTTAAGTTACATCGGTGGTTATGCCAGTTACGAATCGCCCTGGGGAACGCTTGCAGGTTCCGTTTCCGCAAGTAGCGATAACAGTCGTCAATTCTCGCTTAATACTGACGGTGGATTCGTGCTGCACAGCGGCGGCCTGACGTTCAGTAACGATAGTTTTAGCGACTCCGACACGCTTGCCGTTGTACAAGCACCTGGAGCAAAAGGTGCGCGCATTAACTATGGCAACAGTACAGTAGACCGCTGGGGATACGGCGTGACCAGCGCCCTCTCGCCATATCACGAAAACCGTATCGCTCTGGACATTAGCGGAATCGAAAATGATGTAGAAATGAAATCTACCAGTGCAATTGCCGTCCCTCGTCAGGGCTCTGTTGTCTTCGCCGATTTTGAAACCGTCCAGGGACAATCGGCAATCATGAATATTAAGCGTAATGACGGTAAAAATATTCCATTCGCGGCGGATATCTTTGATGAACAAAATAACATGATTGGTAACGTCGGCCAGGGCGGACAAGCTTTTGTTCGAGGCATCGAACAGCAAGGTAATATCCGCATAAACTGGGTTGAAGAGGGTAAACCTGTCGCATGTATTGCCCATTATAAGCAAACAGCGGATCAACAAAAATTAACACAAACTATTATTCTGAATGGAATTAGTTGTCAGATACAGTAACAACAAGGAATTTCACATGATAAAAATAGCACCCTATAAATTCGCGATACTGACAGGGATACTGTTATCTCCAGGTGTATTTGCTACCGATATAAATGTCGATTTTACGGCCACAGTTAAAGCGACAACATGTAATATTAAGATAACCGGTAATAATGTCACCGAAGACGGAAATGACAGTTATACGTTAACATTACCCAATATGGGTCTGGATCAAATAGTAAATAAAACCACCAGGGCCCAGGCTGACTTTACGATGGTAGCCAGTGGTTGCAGTGCAGGTATCAGCCATATTGATACTACATTGTCAGGTAATGGGTCCCGAACCTTTGATAGACTTGTTATACCGCTGTCTTCAGACACCACATCAACCACCAGTTATATCGGTATGGGGTTCAAAAAACGTAATGCTGGTGATGAAACATTTTTAAAACCAAACAGCGCAGAAAAAATACGCTGGAGTGCAACAGAAATTAGTACCACAGGTCTGGAAATGACCGTGGCACTACGTGAAACGAGCGCAGGTGAGGGGATACCCGGAGACTTTCGTGCTCAGGCAATTTTCAATTTCACCTATGAATAACAAGGATGACAATGATGAAATTTAAACCTTCACGTTTTGGATTATCGACTGCAACTATTCTGGCGGCATCAGTGCTCACTTTTTCGTCATTTGCTGCGACTGATAGCGTTAAATTAAATGTAAAAACCACGGTAGAAATGGGAACCTGTACAGCCAGTCTGGTTGATGATAATGATCAAACCATTTCTGTCGTTGCTTTTGGCGATGTTTATATTTCTGAAATCAATGCAAAAACAAAAATCAAAACCTTTAAATTACAGTTTAAAGACTGCGCGGGGATACCTGGCAAAAAAGCTAAGATTAAACTGACAAAACGTGCCACCTGTGAAGGAGCAAGTAACGACGGCCTCGGTTTTGCTAATGGCTCCACGGCTAGCGATAAAGCAAGTGCTGTTGCGGTTGAAGTGTGGAATACGAGCACTCCAGCAGTTGGTAGTGCCACACAATTCAGTTGCGTTACCCCAGCCGATCAGGAAGTGTCTATTGCCACAGCCACGGGGAATACAGTTGTAGATTATCCGATGAGTGCGCGCCTGGTCGTGGATAAGAGTAAAACCGTAAGCGATGTTACTGCGGGTACATTTTCAGCACCAGCAACTTTCTCTGTGACATACAACTAACGGCACGTCGAATTCAGGAACTGATTATGCTTTCCTCTAAACGTAAAATTAAGAAAAAAACAGGTCTGTTCCTGGCATTCATATTCACTACTTCCTTTTCGGCCTTCGCCGGGCAGGATATTAATTTAACTGCGAATGTAAAAAACAGCACTTGCCAGAGCGGTATCAGTAATCAGGGAAATATAGATCTGGGTGTGGTTGGCGTGGGCTATTTTGCTGGTAATATTTCTCCCGAGAGTTATCAGCCTGGTGGTAAAGAGTTCACCATATCGGTGAAAGACTGTGCATTTCAGGGAACAGGAAATGTATTAAATCAACTACACATAGACTTTAGGGCACAAAGTGGTGCAATGGCTAATGGTTCCCGACAAATATTTGCCAATGAAATTTCGTCAGGGGCGAGTAATGTAGGAGTGGTTATATTTTCCATCCAGGATTCGGCGAATATATTCAATGTTCTTAATGCTTCAGGCGGTTCTCGTTCCGTTTATCCAGTAATGTCGGATGACATGAATGGTTCGTCCTGGAAATTTAGCACCCGAATGCAAAAAATTGATCCTGCATTGAGTGTTACATCTGGTCAACTTATGAGCCATGTGTTAGTTGATATTTACTACGAATAACGAACAAAAATAACACCAACTCTAACAAAAACTCAATACTGGAGTAAAAATGAAGACACTCTTCAGATACTTTCTTTTTTTAGCACTGTATTCTTGTTGTTATACAGTTAGTGCATATACAAGTTTTATTGTGGGAAATAATGCAGGAGTTGATAATTATAAAGGACCTTCCACTGCTGCACGGGTAACCTTTAATTACACATCAACAGCAAGCAACCTGGTTTTTTATAAACCCACGCAACTCGGCCCGACAGGGGTAAAAATGTACTGGTCATACCTGGACACGGGTCCGAGTGGTATTCTTTACTGTAATACATCTGGCAGAGCAAATCCTGGGCCAATAACCATTGAAAATGCCATGGTTTATTCAGGTAAAGATTATGGTGGACATAAACTCTTTAAGACATCTGTTCCTGGTCTGTATTACACCATGTTAATATCAAGGGTCTGGTCTGCATACGAAACAACAACTGATATTCAATCACCAGGAATCTATATCGGAGACACTTCAACCCAACAATTTCACTTCTCCATAACAGACAACGATCTACAAACCAAGGGTTGCAACAAAGCAAACAGCTACGATAAGTTTTGGGCTATTGGTGGTGTTGTACACGACATAACTGTTGAATTTTATACAGATGCTAGTTTCGATCCTACACTTAATCAGCAAGTCCAGTTATCCAGTTCATCCGATTACCTTTATGCGTTTAAGGCCTACAGTCCAGGTACCAGAGTCGTAGATCATAGCCATCACCTTTATGTCAATTTCACACTGAATAATGTCAAATTAACCTTACCAACATGTTTTACCTCCATACTTACCGGATCATCAGTCAATGGTTCAACGGTTAGAATGGGAGAGTATAGTTCCGGGACAATTAAAAATGGTGCTTCACCTGTTCCCTTTGATATTTCGCTTCAGAACTGTATTCGTGTGCGTAATATTGAAACAAAACTCGTCACTGGAAAAGTAGGTACTGAAAACACACAACTGCTTGGCAATACGCTTACCGGAAGTACTGCTGCTAAAGGCGTTGGCGTACTCATTGAAGGATTAGCAACCAGTAAAAATCCGCTAATGACATTAAAACCTAACGATGCAACCTCTATTTATAAAGATTATGAAACCGAAGATGACACCTCCGATGGTGTTTACCCTAATCAAGGCAGCGGCACATCACAGCCTCTTCACTTCCAGGCAACGTTAAAACAAGACGGAAATATCGCTATCGAATCCGGTGAGTTCAAAGCCACCAGTACCTTCCAGGTAACCTATCCTTGATGACATTACCGCACCGCTATCATCTGGCGGTGCGGTAATTGATAAATCATTGCCCCCACCAATGTGACTGATAAAATGCCAGACAGCACGACATTACTTATCAGGATACGTTATGAAACCAACCACTATTGCTTCATTGCAGAAATGCAAGCAGGACAAAAAACGTTTCGCGACCATCACCGCTTACGACTATAGCTTCGCAAAACTGTTTGCCGATGAAGGGCTTAACGTCATGCTGGTTGGCGATTCACTGGGCATGACGGTTCAGGGGCATGACTCCACTCTGCCAGTTACCGTTGCCGATATCGCCTACCACACTGCTGCCGTACGTCGCGGTGCGCCAAACTGCCTGCTGCTGGCTGATCTGCCGTTTATGGCGTATGCCACACCAGAACAAGCCTTTGAAAACGCCGCAACGGTTATGCGTGCTGGGGCCAACATGGTCAAAATTGAAGGCGGTGAGTGGCTGGTAGAAACCGTACAAATGCTGACCGAACGTGCCGTTCCTGTTTGTGGTCACTTAGGTTTAACCCCACAGTCAGTGAATATTTTCGGTGGCTACAAAGTCCAGGGGCGCGGCGATGAAGCGGCCGATCGACTGCTCAGCGATGCATTAGCATTAGAAGCGGCAGGCGCACAACTTCTGGTGCTGGAATGCGTACCGGTTGAACTGGCAAAACGTATTACCGAAGCGCTGGCGATCCCGGTTATCGGTATTGGCGCAGGCAACGTTACCGATGGACAGATCCTCGTGATGCACGATGCGTTCGGCATTACTGGCGGTCACATTCCTAAATTCGCTAAAAATTTCCTCGCCGAAACGGGCGACATCCGCGCGGCTGTGCGGCAGTATATGGCTGAAGTGGAGTCCGGCGTTTATCCGGGCGAAGAACACAGTTTCCATTAAGGAGTGACGTTGTGTTAATTATCGAAACCCTGCCGCTGCTGCGTCAGCAAATCCGCCGCCTGCGTATGGAAGGTAAGCGCGTGGCGCTGGTGCCCACCATGGGTAACCTGCACGACGGCCATATGAAGCTGGTCGACGAAGCCAAAGCCCGCGCCGATGTGGTCGTCGTCAGTATTTTCGTTAACCCGATGCAGTTCGACCGCCCGGAAGACCTGGTTCGTTATCCACGGACCTTGCAGGAAGACTGCGAGAAGCTAAACAAACGTAAAGTGGATTTAGTTTTCGCCCCTTCGGTAAAAGAGATCTACCCGAACGGTACAGAAACCCACACCTATGTTGATGTTCCCGGCCTTTCTACCATGCTGGAAGGTGCCAGCCGTCCGGGGCATTTTCGCGGCGTGTCGACTATCGTCAGTAAGCTGTTCAATCTGGTCCAGCCGGACATCGCCTGCTTCGGTGAAAAAGATTTTCAGCAACTGGCGCTGATCCGCAAAATGGTTGCTGATATGGGCTTTGATATTGAGATTGTCGGTGTGCCAATTATGCGCGCCAAAGACGGTCTGGCGCTGAGTTCCCGTAACGGTTATCTGACGGCGGAACAACGCAAAATTGCGCCTGGTCTGTACAAGGTTTTAAGTTCGATTGCCGACAAATTGCAGGCTGGCGAACGGGATCTTGATGAAATTATTGCTATTGCCGGGCAAGAACTGAATGAAAAAGGCTTCCGCGCCGATGATATTCAGATTCGCGATGCCGACACGTTGCTGGAAGTCTCTGAAACCAGCAAACGAGCTGTGATTCTGGTAGCCGCCTGGCTTGGCGATGCCCGCCTGATCGACAACAAAATCGTCGAACTGGCGTAATGCTTAACTGGCGCTACGGCTGATGGCGCCAGTTATTCATTGCCATGTTATCTGTAAGCGATTATTCATAATGCAGACAACTTAGTTAGAGTTAATTAGCTTATCAATCTCTGCAAGAGATAAAGCTGTCACCTCTGCAACGTCTTCCCGAGACATCCCTTTACTTAGAAAACGCTGGGCGAATTCCTGTCTTACTTCCTGTCTTACTTCCTGTCTTACTTCCTGTCTTACTTCCTGTCTTACTTCTTGATACGCTTCTTGATACGCCTTCTGGAACCCCTTCTCTTCAAACCACTGCGCCAACGTCTGCCTGGTTTCTCTCCGTGTCTTTATTTCCATATGTTCCCTTAATTATCTGGTCAGTTAACAACAACAATTATCTGGCTATAGCCGATAATGCAGACAACTTAGTTAATCAGCTTATCAATCTCGGCAAGGGGTAAATTTGCCATCTCTGCAACGTCTTCCCGAGACATTCCTTTATTTAGAAGACGCAGGGCGAATTCTTGCCTTTCCTCCTGTCTTCCCCTCTCTTCAAACCACTGCGCCAGCGTCATCATAGACTTCCCTCCCGTTTCCCTGTCTCTCAGCACACCATAAAACAAATCCGCTTGTTCAGTATGACCGCGTTGCAGCATATAGTTTTGCATGGCAACTAACTGACTTCCGCTAGTGTACCCTTCGTCAATCAGCGTGACCAGTTGCTCCAGCAATAACATTAAGTCGCGCTGGCGAATATGTTTTTGCAGTAGTTCGAGAATCGCAATCCGCCGATGTTGCATGATTTCGTCATCCGGTGTGATGGTGATATCCACCAGCGGGAAAGGGTTGTTGTAAACGCGTCGCGCCAGCTCCGGCGAGTAAAACATATCAAACCAGCACATTGAGAGCGGATAAGGTGTGGCCTCGCCCTGATAAAACAGAATCGGCACCACCAGCGGCAGCTTATCGTGATCCGCCTCCAGATGCCGGTGCATGGCAGCAATAGAATAACGCATCATGCGAAAGGCCATTTTCTTATCCGGCTTACTTTGGTGTTCAATCACCACATGCAAATAACCGGGATTACCCTGCATTTGTACGGAATAGAGTACGTCCGTGCTGTGCCCTTTCAGGCTTTCCTCAATAAAACTCCCCGACTCAAGATGCAGCGTGTCGAGGTCACACAGTTCGCGTAGCTCCGCTGGCAAATGGATATCCAGAAAGTCGCGAGCCGTTTCCGCATGCATTAAAAATTGTTTAAATACCGCATCATGCGGTGTGGTACTCGGTGCATCCATCTTCCCTGCCTTCCGTGTTGTCTTGCGTGAAGGCAGTATCCAGTCAAGGCGCGCCGTCGTCAGCCGCCTCTTTAGTGTTTACCGAGCAGCGTTCAGAGAAATTTCAATTGGTTACAGGCGTTACATGGCACGCTTCGGCACGGTACGCAAACTGCTGATGCAAATGCCGTCAGATGAGTAGACACTAAACAAAAATCGGGCAATACTGCGTGAGAATTTCCTCAAAGCAGGCATCGCCTGCTTCGTTAACGACAGGGTAGAAAGGTAGAAGTTATGATTCGCACGATGCTGCAGGGCAAACTCCACCGCGTGAAAGTGACTCATGCGGACCTGCACTATGAAGGTTCTTGCGCCATTGACCAGGATTTTCTTGACGCAGCTGGTATTCTCGAAAACGAAGCCATTGATATCTGGAATGTGACCAACGGCAAGCGTTTCTCCACCTATGCCATCGCGGCAGAACGCGGTTCGAGAATTATTTCCGTTAACGGTGCGGCGGCCCACTGCGCCAGCGTCGGCGATATTGTCATCATCGCCAGCTTCGTTACTATGCCAGATGAAGAAGCTCGCACCTGGCGACCCAACGTCGCCTATTTTGAAGGCGACAATGAAATGAAACGTACCGCGAAAGCCATTCCGGTACAGGTTGCTTGATTGTTATCCCTGCGGCTGGTTACTCACCAGCCGCGACATCGTCTCCAGCGAATCCGTTCTTAAGATATAAAGTCGTTTTAGTAACAACGGATTATCCCCCGGTTTTACTTTGCCTTTCATGGTTGTCACCGCCAGGTGAAATCCGGCATCGTTTGCTGCCTTCACGGCTTTGTCATTAAATCCGCCAAACGGATATGAAAGATACCAGACATGCGGATTAAATTGCGCCAGAGCGCGGCGTGAACGTGCAAAATCAAACAGAATATTGTGCTCACTACGGCTCAGTAATATGGGTCGGCGATAACCATCCACCCGATGCAAAAAATGGGTATGTGACTGGAAATCAAATACATCGCGAATTTCGTTAAGTTCAGAAACGCTCATAAATTGCAGCGATTTTGGGTCCCACTTCTGCGGGTGACGTTTGATGCGCGAGGTAACAATAAACGCCGTCGCCTTCATGCCATATTGTTTCAACACAGGATACGCATAGCGGCTCACCGATTTGAGGCCATCATCAAAGGTAATCACCACCGCTCGCGCAGGGAGATTGATCTTATTCTTCACGTAACCTTCCAGCTGCACCATACTCAGTGTCGTGTATCCCCTGTCGCGCAGCCAGGCCATCTGGTTATTGAAAGCGCGTACCGAGGTGGTCGTCGAAGTATGGCGAAAACGGGTGTTTTCTTCGTCGCGCAGAATATGGTGATAGGTTAGCACCGGCAGGCCATTATCGGGGTGGGCATCCAGCGCGCTGATATAGGCCAGTCGATCGCCAATACGGATCTGATACCAGGTTTGATTTAACCTGTCTTTCAGTTTATGCAAAATCGGGTAGCGCAAATTGTCCGCCAGTACCCCAAACGGCGCACTGCCCGCACTCGGCGCGTTATAGACCGGCGTATCTTTCCAGGTAACTAAGTTCTGATTACTCAGCGGCTTGTTGAGGTCACCCAAACCGTCTTCAACTTTTTGTCGCCCCTGAACCGGCTCGAGATGACCTTTATCGATAAACCCTTTACCAAAGCCAAAATTAAATGCGTAATAACTTGCGGCAGTGGGCTCCACGGCAATGATTTGTCCGGCCCGAATATTCCCCACCGTCACCATCTTGTCGCCAATTTGCGCCCAGACCGCAGCATTTTCGATGGTTTGCATATAACGGGCAGGTAACGCGGCACTGACGCTTGCGGTAAACAGCATCAGCAGGAGAATAACAGCTTGTTTGTACATGAAAAAATAACCGAGGGTGAAACAACGCTTTTATTGTAGCAAAAGCGTCATCAGAATCGCGGGTTAATACTCATACAAATTATGTTTGAGGACGAAAGGCGGATTTTTTTGTTGCTGGTGCCAAAGACTACTCACCTCCGGCGCACCCAGTTCGACAATACGCTCGCGAAACTCTGCGCTGGATAACGTTTCACGGTAGACCAGCATCTGTTCAATTAACGGTAACGTGACACCAGAAATCACTTCGCAACGGGAGTGTTTGTGGCTTAATAATGAAGCCACGCGATACGGTGGCGCTCCGGCTATATCGGTTAAGAAGATGACACCCTCACCAGAGTCCGCTTCATGCAGAGCATCGCACATCATGCGGCTGAGCATATTAGAGCTTAACCCACGCCAGAAATTCACGGCCCGGCACTGAAGAAGTGCCCCATGTTTTTTCTCCAGCGCATCCAGTATCTCTTGCGCCCGGTCATCGTGACAGGTAATTACCCAACCTAACATCGCCTTCCTCCTTAGCCGAAAATCAGTCTACCCTGACCATTGTTGATAAAGGGTGATAGCCGTCAAAACTCCTCTCCCCCAAATCCAGAGGAGAGGAAATAGCCTTAGCTACGCAAACCACGTCCACGTTGGATCAGCGACCAACAGATCAAATAAAACGCCACAATAAAGACCACCAGTACACCGAAGGTAGTGACCAGCGGAACATCATTGATACCGAGGAAGCCGTAGCGGAAACCACTGATCATATAAACGATTGGGTTCAGGTGCGACAGCCCTTGCCAGAACGGCGGCAACAAAGTCAGTGAGTAAAAGACCCCGCCCAAATACGTAAGTGGCGTTAACACAAAGGTTGGCACCAGGCTGATGTCATCGAACGTTTTGGCAAACACGCCGTTCAGCAAACCCGCAAGGGAGAACAACACCGCCGTGAGCACCAGCGTTAAAGCGACAAATACCCACGAATGCACCTGAAACGGCACAAAAAACAGTGAAATTGCCGTCACCAGAATGCCAACAAACAGACCACGCGCCACGCCACCGCCGACATATCCGGCAATAATGACGTGAGTCGGAACCGGCGCTACCAGCAGCTCTTCAATATTACGCTGGAACTTGGCACCAAAAAATGATGACGCGACGTTAGCGTAGGCGTTGGTGATCACCGACATCATGATCAGCCCCGGTACGATGAACTGCATGTAGCTGAAGCCATGCATATCGCCAATACGCGAACCAATCAGGTTACCGAAGATAATAAAGTAAAGGGTCATGGTGATGACTGGCGGCACCAGCGTCTGCACCCAGATACGCATAAAGCGATGGATCTCTTTCGCCCAGATGCTTTTTAGCGCCACCCAGTAAAGATGCATCATGCGCGATCTCCTTGTTTTTCATTAACCAGTGAAACAAACAGCTCTTCCAGACGGTTAGCTTTGTTACGCATACTTAATACCTGAATGCCCTGCTCACTTAACTGCGTAAATACGCTGTTGATCCCCTGCTCACGCAGCACTTCAACTTCCAGCGTCGCGGTATCGACCAGTCGATACTGATAGCCATCGAGCTTCGGTAACGGGCTTTTCGGTGCGAGATCGAGAATAAAGGTTTCTGATTTCAGCTTCGCCAGCAGCGCCTTCATCGAAGTATTTTCTACCAGCTCACCGTGCTGAATAATGCCGATATTGCGGCACAGCATTTCTGCTTCTTCCAGGTAGTGTGTGGTGAGAATGATGGTGGTGCCTTTGTCGTTTAAATCCTTCAAAAAGCCCCACATTGAGCGGCGAAGTTCGATATCCACGCCTGCGGTCGGTTCGTCGAGAATCAGTAGTTTAGGTTCATGCATTAACGCACGGGCAATCATTAAACGGCGCTTCATCCCGCCAGATAACATGCGCGCACGTTCGTTGCGTTTCCCCCATAGATCGAGCTGTTTAAGATACTTTTCGCTGCGGATGTACGCTTCTTTGCGCTCCACACCGTAGTACCCTGCCTGATTCACCACAATTTGCTGTACGGTTTCAAACGGGTTGAAGTTAAATTCCTGCGGCACCAGTCCCAACTGACGTTTAGCGTTCACGACATCCTTCTCGAGATCGTAACCAAATACGCTGACCCGCCCGGAGGTTTTATTTACCAGAGAGCTGATAATACCGATAGTGGTCGATTTCCCGGCCCCGTTCGGCCCGAGAAGCGCATAAAAATCACCCGCTTCGACCTGCAAATCTATTCCACGAAGCGCCTGAACGCCGCCTGGATAGGTTTTTTTAAGCTGTTGAAGTTCCAGTGCAATGGTCATAAATTTTTACTTACCTTACGTTCTTACACTTTATCTGTGGTTTAAATCGTCCCGGAGTTGCCCTATATTAGCCAAACGTAATTATTTGGTTACAGGTCGTTAACCTCCATGAAAGACATAGATACACTCATCAGCAACAATGCACTATGGTCAAAAATGCTGGTGGAAGAGGATCCCGGGTTTTTTGAGAAACTGGCACAAGCGCAAAAACCGCGCTTTCTATGGATTGGATGTTCCGACAGTCGCGTTCCTGCAGAACGTTTAACCGGTCTTGAGCCGGGCGAACTCTTTGTTCACCGTAATGTTGCTAACCTGGTCATTCACACTGACCTGAACTGCCTTTCCGTGGTTCAGTATGCAGTGGATGTACTCGAAGTTGAACACATTATTATCTGTGGCCACTACGGTTGCGGCGGCGTACAAGCCGCAGTTGAAAACCCGGAACTGGGGCTTATCAACAACTGGCTGCTGCATATCCGCGATATCTGGTTCAAACATAGCTCATTGCTCGGCGAAATGCCGCAAGAGCGCCGTCTGGATACCTTGTGTGAACTGAACGTCATGGAACAGGTGTATAACCTGGGCCACTCCACCATTATGCAATCAGCGTGGAAACGCGGGCAGAAAGTCACCATTCACGGCTGGGCCTACGGCATTCACGACGGCTTGCTACGTGATCTGGATGTCACAGCGACTAACCGCGAAACCCTTGAGCAACGTTACCGTCACGGGATCTCCAACCTCAAGCTGAAACACGCCAACCACAAATAAAAATGCCATGCCGGATGCAACACATCCGGCAACTTCACACTTACTCGTCCAGCAGAATCACTTTACCGATATACGGCAGATGACGGTAACGCTGTGCGTAATCAATGCCGTAACCCACCACAAACTCATCCGGGATCGAGAAACCGATAAATTCTACCGGGACGTTCACTTCACGACGGGACGGTTTATCCAGCAGCGTACAAATCGCCAGCGACTTCGGCTCGCGCAGGCTTAAGATCTCACGCACTTTCGACAGTGTATTCCCCGAGTCGATGATATCTTCAACAATCAGCACGTCCTTGCCACGGATATCTTCATCCAGATCTTTGAGGATTTTCACATCACGGGTGGTGGACATGCCGCTACCGTAGCTGGAGGCGGTCATAAAATCGACTTCATGAGATACCTGAACTTCACGACACAGGTCCGCCATAAACATAAATGAGCCACGCAGCAGACCCACCAGCACCATATCGCTGCCGCTGTCTTTGTAACGCTCAGTAATCTGACGACCCAGTTCGGCGATACGCGCTTTAATCTCCGCTTCGGGGATCATTACTTCTACAGTATGTTTCATATCTCTAACCATATGATTTAAAAACAAATCACTTCGCACGGGCAGGTTTTGGCACCGCAACAAAGCGCAAGACACGCAGTATACCAGTAAAACTATTCATTCGCGGAATCTGTTAATAAAGCTCGAATTGTGATGACGATCACACATGTTAAAACCTATAATTAATTGCTACTAAAATATTAATGAATTGAAATGGTGTCTCTTTATGGCAATTAACAATACAGGCTCGCGACGATTACTCGTCACGCTAACAGCCCTTTTTGCAGCGCTTTGCGGGCTGTATCTACTCATTGGCGGAGGCTGGCTGGTCGCGATTGGCGGCTCCTGGTACTACCCTATCGCTGGCCTTGTGATGCTCGGCGTCGCCTGGATGCTGTGGCGCAGTAAACGCGCCGCGCTTTGGCTATACGCCGCCCTGCTGCTCGGCACCATGACTTGGGGCGTCTGGGAAGTTGGTTTCGACTTCTGGGCGCTGACTCCGCGCAGCGACATTCTGGTCTTCTTCGGCATCTGGCTGATCCTGCCGTTTGTCTGGCGTCGCCTGGTCATTCCTGCCAGCGGCGCAGTTGCCGCTCTGGTGGTGGCGTTGCTGATTAGTGGCGGAATCCTCACCTGGGCGGGATTTAACGATCCGCAGGAAATCAACGGCACCTTAAGCGCCGATGCCACACCTGCCGAAGCAATCTCCCCCGTTGCCGATCAGGACTGGCCTGCCTATGGTCGTAATCAGGAAGGTCAACGCTTTTCACCTCTGAAACAAATTAACGCCGATAACGTTCACAAGCTGAAAGAAGCCTGGGTGTTCCGTACTGGCGATGTGAAGCAGCCGAACGATCCGGGTGAAATCACCAATGAAGTGACGCCAATTAAAGTGGGCGACACCCTTTACCTGTGTACCGCGCACCAGCGCCTGTTTGCGCTCGATGCCGCCAGCGGTAAAGAGAAATGGCATTACGATCCTGAGCTGAAAACCAACGAGTCCTTCCAGCATGTAACCTGTCGTGGCGTCTCTTATCATGAAGCCAAAGCAGAAACTGCCTCGCCAGAAGTGATGGCGGATTGCCCGCGTCGTATCATTCTTCCGGTGAATGATGGTCGTCTGATTGCGATTAACGCTGAAAACGGCAAGCTGTGCGAAACCTTCGCTAATAAAGGCGTGCTCAATCTGCAAAGCAATATGCCGGACACCAAGCCGGGTCTGTATGAGCCGACTTCGCCGCCGATTATCACCGATAAAACCATCGTGATGGCCGGTTCAGTCACCGACAACTTCTCAACCCGCGAAACGTCTGGCGTGATCCGTGGTTTTGATGTCAACACCGGGGAGCTGTTGTGGGCTTTTGATCCTGGTGCGAAAGATCCTAACGCAATCCCGTCTGACGAACACACCTTTACCTTTAACTCGCCAAACTCGTGGGCACCAGCGGCCTATGATGCGAAGCTGGATCTGGTGTATCTGCCGATGGGCGTGACCACGCCGGATATCTGGGGCGGTAATCGCACACCGGAACAGGAACGTTATGCCAGCTCGATTCTGGCGCTGAATGCCACTACCGGGAAACTGGCGTGGAGCTACCAGACCGTTCACCACGACCTGTGGGATATGGATCTTCCGGCACAGCCGACGCTGGCGGACATCACCGTTAACGGTCAAAAGGTTCCGGTCATTTATGCTCCAGCGAAAACCGGCAACATTTTTGTGCTCGATCGTCGTAATGGTGAACTGGTGGTTCCGGCCCCGGAAAAACCGGTTCCCCAAGGTGCAGCGAAAGGCGATTACGTCACCCCGACCCAACCGTTCTCTGAACTGAGCTTCCGTCCGACGAAAGATTTAAGCGGTGCGGATATGTGGGGAGCCACCATGTTTGACCAGCTGGTGTGCCGCGTGATGTTCCACCAGATGCGCTATGAAGGCATTTTCACCCCGCCATCTGAACAGGGTACGCTGGTCTTCCCTGGTAACCTGGGGATGTTCGAATGGGGCGGGATTTCCGTTGATCCGAATCGTGAAGTGGCAATTGCCAACCCAATGGCACTGCCGTTTGTTTCGAAACTGATCCCACGCGGTCCTGGTAACCCGATGGAGCAGCCGAAAGACGCCAAAGGCACGGGTACGGAATCCGGCATTCAGCCGCAGTACGGTGTACCGTATGGCGTCACGCTCAATCCGTTCCTCTCACCTTTTGGTCTGCCGTGTAAACAGCCAGCATGGGGCTATATTTCGGCGCTGGATCTGAAAACCAACGAAGTGGTGTGGAAGAAACGCATTGGTACTCCGCAGGACAGTATGCCGTTCCCGATGCCGGTTCCGGTGCCGTTCAATATGGGGATGCCGATGCTGGGCGGGCCAATCTCCACGGCGGGTAACGTGCTGTTTATCGCCGCTACGGCAGACAACTACCTGCGCGCTTACAACATGAGCAACGGTGAAAAACTGTGGCAGGGTCGTTTACCAGCGGGTGGTCAGGCTACGCCAATGACCTATGAAGTGAATGGTAAGCAGTATGTGGTGATCTCCGCAGGCGGTCACGGTTCATTTGGTACGAAGATGGGCGACTATATTGTGGCTTATGCGCTGCCGGATGATGTGAAGTAACCATAATGCCCGGAGAGATCCGGGCATATTTCCGAATACGGTCTTTTTATACCGTAAACCCTAACATCATCCCCGTATCTTCATGCTCCAGCAGATGGCAGTGCGCCATATACGCATGTTCTTTCGGTGCCTCGTGATTAAACTTCACCAGCACTTCGCTGACATTACCTTCTACCTTAACGGTATCTTTCCAGCCCGCGCGATGAGCGGCTGGCGGTTTGCCATTTTCTGACAAGATACGGAACTGCGTACCGTGGATATGGAACGGATGCAGCATCATGTCGCCCACGCCAGAGATAACCCAACGTTCGTATTGCCCTTTCGCCGCCGCAAACATCGGCTTGTTCATATCAAACGCCTGACCGTTGATTTTATTGGCATGGTGGAAATCGAACTTCCCGCCGTGGTTCATATGATTCATATTGCCGTGCCCCATATGGCCCATCATCTGGCTGTGATCCATTCCGGCCATCGCCTGATCGCCATATTTCTCCATTAGCATCTGCATCCCCATCATATCGAGCATCGGGTCCATAGAAAGTTGCAGCTTGCGTACCGTCAGCCCTTCCAGCGAAGGGAACGCAGGCAGGCTACTTAATGTGTCTGGCAAAGCACCGGAGGCACTAATAGCAATCGGCTGAATCCGCATTACCGGATGCGGCTTGTCAAACGGTGCAATCGCCATCCCCATCTGGCTGACCGGCAGCGTCACCAGGTCAAAGGGTTTGTTGTCGTTAACCTCTACCAGCACTTCAAAACGCTCGCCCATCAGCACCGGCAGTTCGCTCACCTTCACCGGTTCAGGTAGCAGACCACCGTCGCTGGCAATCACATAAAGCGGGCGATTGTCGCTGGTGGCGAAATTGAGCGAGCGGGCGTTACAGCCATTGAGCAAACGCAGGCGCAGCCAACCACGCGGGGCAGCGTGTTGTGGGTAGATTGCACCGTTGGTCAGCAACGTATCGCCAAACCAGCCCACGGCGGCGGTCATCACATCCAGTTGATAATCAATCTGCCCGTCAGCGCTAAATTTCTTATCCTGAACGATCACCGGAACATCATCGATACCCCACTGTTTTGGCAGCATTAATTTCAGGATCTCGTCATCTTCAATCACCACCAAACCAGCCAGCCCCATCGCCACCTGACGTCCGGTCTTGCCGTGCTGATGCGGATGGAACCAGCAGGTAGCGGCAGGTTGATCAACGTTCAACGTCACCGAGCGCTTGCCACCTGGCGGAATAATTCCCTGCGGGCCGCCGTCCACTTCACCCGGTACTTCCAGCCCGTGCCAGTGCAACGTCGTCTCTTCCGTCAGTTGGTTATAGATATCAACCGTTACTGCTTTGCCGCGCTGTAATTTCACCGCCGGCCCCAGCAGATTGCCGTTATAGCCCCAGGTAGTTGCGGTTTTCCCGCTAAAGGTGGACTGGCCTGCGCCAATAGTTAACTGAATGCGATTACGGGCATCGGTCGTGAGCAAATCAGGGATCGGTAACGTTGGGCGTTCTGCCGCAAATACTGCGCGGCTCCACAGCGGCAAAGCCGAAGCCACGCCCAGCGCGACGGAATATTTTAAGAAATCACGACGTTGCATAGTTATTTCCTTATTCTTAAGCAGGTGAAACAAAATCAAACGTTGAGCATAGTCCTTCCCCTTACGGGAAGGTCAAGCCGCAGACACAATTTAATCGACAATAATGGTCGTCGCCTCGCTCGCAGTGTGCTAACGTTTATCTTCTTTAAGCCCCTGGTAGAAGCAATGAAGACGTTTTTCAGAACAGTGTTATTCGGCAGCCTGATGGCCGTCTGCGCAAACAGTTACGCGCTCAGCGAGTCTGAAGCCGAAGATATGGCCGATTTAACGGCAGTTTTTGTCTTTCTGAAGAACGATTGTGGTTACCAGAACTTACCTAACGGGCAAATTCGTCGCGCACTGGTCTTTTTCGCCCAGCAAAACCAGTGGGATCTCAGTAATTACGACACCTTCGACATGAAAACCCTCGGTGAAGACAGCTACCGCGATCTCAGCGGCATTGGCATTCCCGTCGCTAAAAAGTGCAAAGCCCTGGCTCGCGATTCCTTAAGCCTGCTTGCCTACGTCAAATAATCCCTGATACCTTTTTGTAGAAATATTGACCGTGCATCCGCGGTCAATGTTAGCTATTATGTTGCGCCCTTTTTTTACGGGTGTTAACAAAGGAGGTATCAACCCATGGCCGAAAAAAAACAGTGGCATGAAACGCTACACGACCAGTTTGGGCAGTACTTTGCGGTAGATAACGTTCTGTATCATGAAAAGACCGATCACCAGGATCTGATCATTTTTGAGAACGCCGCATTTGGCCGCGTAATGGCGCTGGATGGCGTAGTACAAACCACCGAGCGCGACGAGTTTATCTATCATGAGATGATGACCCATGTTCCGCTACTGGCCCACGGTCACGCGAAACATGTGCTGATTATCGGCGGGGGCGACGGGGGCAATCCGCGTGCAGTAACCCGACATAAAAACGTTGAGTCAATCACGATGGTGGAAATCGATGCGGGTGTCGTGTCGTTCTGCCGTCAGTATCTACCCAACCATAACGCCGGTAGCTACGACGATCCGCGCTTTAAACTGGTGATCGACGATGGCGTCAATTTCGTTAATCAAACCAGCCAGACCTTTGATGTCATTATCTCCGACTGCACCGATCCTATCGGTCCCGGCGAAAGTCTGTTCACCTCAGCATTTTATGAAGGCTGCAAACGTTGCCTTAATCCTGGCGGTATCTTCGTCGCACAAAACGGCGTCTGCTTTTTACAGCAGGAAGAGGCTATCGACAGTCATCGCAAACTCAGCCATTACTTCAGCGACGTTGGCTTTTATCAGGCGGCGATCCCGACCTATTACGGCGGCATCATGACCTTTGCATGGGCGACAGATAACGACGCCTTACGCCATCTCTCAACCGAAATTATTCAGGCGCGTTTTCTCGCTTCTGGCCTGAAATGCCGTTATTACAATCCGGCAGTCCATACGGCAGCTTTTGCCTTACCCCAGTATCTGCAAGACGCACTGGCTTCACAGCCGTCCTAAGGAGAAGATAAGAAATTGAAAAAACTGAAACTGCATGGCTTTAATAATCTGACCAAAAGTCTGAGTTTTTGTATTTACGATATCTGCTACGCCAAAACTGCCGAAGAACGCGACGGTTATATTGCTTATATCGATGAACTCTATAATGCCAACCGTCTGACCGAAATCCTGTCAGAAACCTGTTCCATTATCGGGGCCAATATTCTTAACATCGCCCGCCAGGATTACGAACCACAGGGTGCCAGCGTCACTATTCTGGTGAGTGAAGAACCGGTTGACCCGAAACTCATCGACAAAACAGAACACCCCGGCCCACTGCCAGAAACGGTCGTTGCCCATCTCGATAAAAGTCATATTTGCGTACATACCTACCCGGAAAGTCATCCTGAAGGCGGTTTATGTACCTTCCGCGCCGATATTGAAGTCTCTACCTGCGGCGTGATTTCTCCGCTGAAGGCGCTGAATTACCTGATCCACCAGCTTGAGTCCGATATCGTAACCATTGATTATCGCGTGCGCGGTTTTACTCGCGACATTAACGGTATGAAGCACTTTATCGACCATGAGATTAATTCGATTCAGAACTTTATGTCTGACGATATGAAGGCGCTGTATGACATGGTGGATGTAAACGTCTATCAGGAAAATATCTTCCATACCAAGATGTTGCTTAAAGAATTCGACCTTAAGCACTACATGTTCCACACCAAACCGGAAGATTTAACCGACAGCGAGCGCCAGGAAATTACCGCTGCGCTGTGGAAAGAAATGCGCGAGATTTATTACGGGCGCAATATGCCAGCCGTTTAACGGCTC
>OGTB01000612.1_pt1 | contig 28075 bp, 21 predicted proteins | sample 1553611 | NCBI WGS metagenome assembly OGTB01 (sample SAMEA2580032, study PRJEB22360) | human gut metagenome | biome: human gut; feature: human-associated habitat; material: faeces | place: Denmark | collected 2008/2010 | reverse complement strand
CGTGCTGCGAGTCTTTTCGAATGACAAGATTCAGGCGGCCAATATTATTAACACCATGACGCCGGGCGATGTTTATCAAACGCTGACGACCCGCCATCCCTCTGCGGAATCTCGCCGTTATCTTTATAAAGTGAATACTGCGCAAAAATCCTACCGCCGCCGATAATTCCACTAACCGCCCCTGACGATGCTCAGGGGAAAAAATGTTATCCACATCACAATTTCGTTTTGCAAATTGGGAATGTTTGCAATTATTTGCCACAGGTAACAAAAAAACAGTCCGCGAAGTTGATAGAATCCCATCATCTCGCACGGTCAAATGTGCTTTTTCAAACACTCATCCGCATCACGATGTGAGGAAATTAACATGAATCTTAAGCTGCAGCTGAAAATCCTCTCTTTTCTGCAGTTCTGTCTGTGGGGAAGTTGGCTGACGACCCTCGGTTCCTATATGTTTGTTACCCTGAAGTTTGACGGTGCTTCTATTGGCGCAGTTTATAGCTCACTGGGTATCGCCGCGGTATTTATGCCTGCGCTGCTGGGGATTGTGGCCGACAAATGGTTAAGTGCGAAATGGGTATATGCCATTTGCCACACCATTGGCGCTATCACGCTGTTCATGGCGGCACAGGTCACGACGCCGGAAGCGATGTTCCTTGTGATATTGATTAACTCGTTTGCTTATATGCCAACGCTTGGGTTAATCAACACCATCTCTTACTATCGCCTGCAAAATGCCGGGATGGATATCGTTACTGACTTCCCGCCAATCCGTATCTGGGGCACCATCGGCTTTATCATGGCAATGTGGGTGGTGAGCCTGTCTGGCTTCGAATTAAGCCACATGCAGCTGTATATTGGCGCAGCACTTTCCGCCATTCTGGTTCTGTTTACCCTGACTCTGCCGCACATTCCGGTTGCTAAACAGCAAGCGAATCAGAGCTGGACAACCCTGCTGGGCCTCGATGCATTCGCGCTGTTTAAAAACAAGCGTATGGCAATCTTCTTCATCTTCTCAATGCTGCTGGGCGCGGAACTGCAGATTACCAACATGTTCGGTAACACCTTCCTGCACAGCTTCGACAAAGATCCGATGTTTGCCAGCAGCTTCATCGTGCAGCATGCGTCAATCATCATGTCGATTTCGCAGATTTCTGAAACCCTGTTCATTCTGACCATCCCGTTCTTCTTAAGCCGCTACGGTATTAAGAACGTAATGATGATCAGTATTGTGGCGTGGATCCTGCGTTTTGCGCTGTTTGCTTACGGCGACCCGACTCCGTTCGGTACTGTACTGCTGGTACTGTCGATGATCGTTTACGGTTGCGCATTCGACTTCTTCAACATCTCTGGTTCGGTGTTTGTCGAAAAAGAAGTTAGCCCGGCAATTCGCGCCAGTGCGCAGGGGATGTTCCTGATGATGACTAACGGCTTCGGCTGTATCCTCGGCGGCATCGTGAGCGGTAAAGTGGTTGAGATGTACACCCAAAACGGCATTACCGACTGGCAGACCGTATGGTTGATTTTCGCTGGTTACTCCGTGGTTCTGGCCTTCGCGTTCATGGCGATGTTCAAATATAAACACGTTCGTGTCCCGACAGGCACACAGACGGTGAGCCACTAATTACGCAAAGAAAAACGGGTCGCCAGAAGGTGACCCTTTTTTTTCTTACTTCAACACATAACCGTACAATCGTTTCATGCCATCTGCATCGGTTTCGCTATAGACACCTTGCAGCTCCGGCGAAAATCCCGGCAACAAATTCACCCCTTCTTCCAGCGCAAGGAAATAACGTTGAACCGCCCCACCCCAGACTTCCCCGGGCACCACGCAAAGCACGCCTGGTGGATAAGGCAACGCCCCTTCTGCCGCAATTCGCCCTTCGGCATCACGAATCCGCACCAACTCCACTTCACCGCGAATATAAGCGCTATGCGCGTCCTGGGGGTTCATCACCACTGACGGGAAACTCTGCTGGCGGAACATCGCTTTTTGTAGGTCTTTGACGTCGAAACTGACATACAGATCGTGCATCTCCTGACACAACTGGCGCAGGGTGTAGTCGCGATAGCGCACCGGATATTTGTTATAAACGCTCGGCAACACCTCAGCCAGCGGTGAGTCATCCTCAATATGCTGTTCAAATTGCACCAGCATCGCAACCAGTTGTGCCAGCTTCTCGTGGCTTTCCGCCGGAGTTAATAAGAACAGAATGGAATTGAGATCGCACTTCTCCGGCACAATGCCGTTCTCACGCAGATAGTGCGCCAGAATCGTCGCCGGAACGCCAAAGTCGCTATATTCGCCAGTTTCGGCATTGATACCTGGTGTAGTGAGTAACAGCTTGCACGGATCAACAAAATACTGATCCACGGCATATCCTTCAAAGCCGTGCCACTTCGCCCCCGGCTCAAAACTGAAAAAACGACGGTCACTGGCTAACACTGATGTCGGATAATCCTGCCACAATTTGCCATCAACAACGGGCGGGATAAACGGGCGGAACAGCTTACAGTGCGCAAGAATAGCCTTGCGCGCTTCAATCCCTATCTCAACGCACTCAGCCCACAGCCGACGCCCACTCTCCCCTTCATGAATTTTGGCGTTAACGTCCAGCGCGGCAAACAACGGATAGAACGGGCTGGTAGAAGCATGGAGCATAAAGGCATTATTCAACCGCTTATGCGGGCAAAAACGCGCCTGCCCACGAATATGATTATCTTTTTTATGGATCTGCGACGTCTGTGAGAATCCCGCCTGCTGTTTGTGCACCGACTGGGTCACAAAGATCCCCGGATCGTTTTCGTTAAGTTCTAACAGCAGCGGCGAGCTATCCGCCATCATCGGGATAAACTGTTCGTAACCGACCCACGCGGAATCAAACAGAATGTAATCACACAGATGCCCAACGGTATCGACCACCTGACGGGCGTTATAGACAGTGCCGTCATAAGTTCCCAGCTGAATAATCGCCAGGCGAAACGGGCGCGGCAACTCCGCTTTTTCTGGCGCAACGTCGCGAATTTGCTGGCGCAGATACTCTTCATTAAAACAGTGCGCATCAATACCGCCAATGAAACCAAACGGGTTACGTGAAGCTTCCAGATAAACCGGCGTCGCCCCCGCCTGAATCAACGCGCCGTGATGATTCGACTTATGGTTGTTACGGTCGAAGAGCACCAGATCGCCACGCGTTAACAGCGCATTCGTCACTACTTTATTCGCTGCCGATGTGCCGTTCAGCACAAAATAGGTTTTATCGGCATGAAAGACTTTGGCTGCGAATTTCTGCGCATCTTTCGCCGATCCTTCATGAATAAGCAGATCGCCCAATTTTACGTCAGCGTTACACATATCGGCGCGAAAGACGTTCTCACCAAAGAAATCGTAAAAATGGCGTCCGGCAGGATGCTTTTTAAAAAACGCACCATGTTGATGTCCTGGGCAAGCAAAGGTGCTGTTGCCCATCTCAACGTACTGCGTCAGCGTGTCATAAAACGGTGGCAGCAAATTCTCTTCATACTGACAGGCTGCGGATTCCAGCTCCGCAGAAATTAGCCCCGGCTGCTCGTTCCCGTTGTTTCCCGCCGTAACGCCCGCAGGTAATTCAACAGCATGTTCGGAATACAAAAACACCGGTAGATGAAAACCGGTGCGCTTAAGCAACGCAAGAATGCCACTGCGACTATCCGCAGCGGTAATGACGACTGCCGCGACGTCCGTAAAATCAGTATCTCCCAACGCCACCACGCGACGATGAGAAGAAAGTCGGGATACCAGTTCACTACTGGCGGCAATATTCATTGATTTCATAAGCGCAAACCCGTTTCGGGGAAGTAAGAATACCGGACAAGGTGGAAAACCCTGCCCCATGAGATATGGGTCAAACTGGTCACCAGCTCCGACCGCCAGACATCAGTAAAAGCAGAAACGCTCTGATTTTACTGTTGTCCTGCAGTGAGCGTGCGTTAACTTCACCGCATGAGCAGTAACATAGAAAGGGAAACGTTTCGCGCGAAACGGCGATAAGCGAGAGAATGTAAGGAGATGGCGTGCATCGGGCAAACTCCGTACAGAGAGGAGAAAATTCGCGCAATCATGGCACCTTTCGCTAAAGCGTGCAAGCCAGGACTTTGCGAACAAACAAGCCATCGACGGCACCAAACGGTCATAATAAGAAAATCAGACAATGCAGCTAACAGGAACTCTTGTGGTCATCGGTCCTTTTATCAACGCAAGTGCAGTATTACTGGGTGGCGTGCTCGGTGCACTGCTTAGCCAACGCTTACCGGAACGTATCCGCGTCTCCATGACATCAATTTTTGGTCTGGCATCGCTGGGGATTGGTATTTTACTGGTGGTGAAATGCGCCAACCTTCCGGCGATGGTTTTAGCAACCTTACTCGGAGCATTAATCGGCGAAATTTGTCTGCTGGAGAAAGGCGTCAATACAGCGGTCGCCAAAGCACAAAATCTGTTTCGCCACTCACGTAAGAAGCCAGCGCATGAATCTTTTATTCAGAATTATGTCGCGATTATTGTCCTGTTTTGCGCCAGCGGCACCGGGATCTTCGGGGCGATGAACGAAGGGATGACCGGCGATCCGAGTATTTTAATCGCCAAGTCATTTCTCGATTTCTTTACGGCGATGATCTTCGCCTGCTCGTTGGGTATTGCGGTGTCGGTAATTAGTATCCCATTACTGATCATCCAGTTAACGCTGGCGTGGGCTGCCGCGCTGATATTACCGCTGACCACACCGTCGATGATGGCAGACTTCAGCGCTGTAGGCGGTTTATTGCTGCTGGCAACCGGATTACGCATCTGTGGCATTAAAATGTTCCCGGTGGTCAACATGCTTCCAGCACTCCTTCTGGCAATGCCGCTTTCCGCCGCCTGGACCGCCTGGTTTACCTGACAATGCGTGCAATAGCGGCAAAGTGATGATAGATTGTGCAGTCTGCAGTAAATTGAAGAAATTTGATTGACGAGACGAGGCGAATCAGGTTTAATGCGCCCCGTTGCCCGGATAGCTCAGTCGGTAGAGCAGGGGATTGAAAATCCCCGTGTCCTTGGTTCGATTCCGAGTCCGGGCACCACTAATTCTTAAGAACCCGCTCACAAGGCGGGTTTTTGCTTTTGGATCTTTATATAAAATAAACTTGGGAGCATAACGCCATCAGGTCTTAAACACTCCCGAATCATCAATAAACATCCCCCGCTAACAAAACACAGTTCAGTTCACATAACATCCCTGTTATCCCACACATATCTGCTGGCCGAACGACGCCAGTGCGCGTACGGAGGCAAGAGCAGCCCTGCACATGGCAGCGCTTGTGGTAACCTGGTTTAATCCGGTGAAAGAGGCGTTTTACATGCATCTGCCAGCAGCCGGAAAAACCAAAAAAGTGGCGCTGGTTGACTGTATGCGTAAATTGCTGACCATCCTGAACGCAATGCTCAGAAAGAACGAAGAGTGAAATGAATCGTAGCATCATGTTGCTCCATAATTTTTACGTTCAAGACAGTTGATTATCGGCGCATATGACTCAAAAAGAGCCTGATGATTGCCTCTTTTCCATAGGCTCTTTCTCTGAAGTGAAGGAAGGCCCGGACGAAAGCACTCGCTGGCATACGTGACTCCAGCTCAACCGGAGATAATCACCATTGTTATTTTTCTATTTAATAATAATCTCCTGAAAAATAGATATAGCAAAAATACAATCCGGCCAGATTTAATTCCGCATTCATTACCAGAAATAATCAACACCACAACTATCATATCATTCAATAGTCACCGCTAAAATTTTATTATTTTCCTCTTCTTTACATAGAAATTGTCAACCTGTTTATTATGCCGCACTTAAATAGTTAATCACAAAACAACATCACCATTATTTGCGTGTTTTATTTATTAATAACATAGTCATACGTTCTTTTTTTACAAGGAAATAATCAATTGATAAATTGTTTTTGGTCTTAATAGTCAAGTAGGAAACATTTTAATAAATGATAAAAATCCTAAATTCCTTGTTCATAATGTAGGGGTGTGTTAAATAGGTGGGCAAAATTTGGTTCCCCTTCTCGCCTGTAATATTGCAGCATCTTCGCACCTCCATGAGACATTGCGACTTAATAAGAAGGTGATAAGTCCTGCATATAAGCATGGACTGACCATGGTTTTATATTCATTAAAAATTTTGTTACAACCCATTGATTTAGCATAAATAAATTATAGTGGGTTCGGGTTTGTTGTGACTGTGGCATTATTTCCGTGCAAAGGAGCTGATATGTCTGAAAGACATTTACCTGATGACCAGAGCAGTACTATCGATCCATATCTAATTACCTCTGTTCGCCAGACTCTGGCAGAACAAGGCGCAGCATTACAAAACTTGTCTAAACAACTGGATTCCGGGCAGTACCAGCGTGTCCTTAATTTGATAATGAACTGTAAAGGTCACGTTATTCTTTCGGGAATGGGTAAATCAGGGCATGTCGGTCGTAAAATGTCAGCGACGCTGGCCTCTACGGGTACGCCTAGTTTCTTTATTCATCCTGCAGAAGCTTTCCATGGCGATCTGGGCATGATTACGCCTTACGATCTTCTGATCCTTATTTCTGCCAGCGGTGAAACGGATGAAATCCTCAAGCTAGTTCCTTCACTGAAAAATTTCGGCAACCGAATTATCGCCATTACCAATAATGGAAATTCCACGCTGGCGAAAAATGCTGATGCCGTGCTGGAACTCCACATGGCGAATGAAACCTGCCCGAATAATCTTGCACCAACAACGTCTACCACGCTGACGATGGCGATCGGCGATGCGCTGGCGATTGCCATGATCCACCAACGCAAATTTATGCCGAATGATTTTGCGCGCTATCACCCGGGCGGTTCATTAGGTCGTCGCCTGCTGACCCGCGTTGCTGATGTCATGCTGCATGATGTTCCTGCTGTACAGCTGGATGCGTCATTTAAAACCGTGATTCAACGTATCACCAGCGGATGCCAGGGAATGGTGATGGTAGAAGACGCAGAAGGTGGGCTAGCGGGCATTATCACCGACGGTGACCTGCGTCGCTTTATGGAAAAAGAGGATTCTCTGACATCCGCCACGGCTGCGCAGATGATGACACGTGAACCGCTGACGCTACCGGAAGACACCATGATCATTGAAGCGGAAGAAAAAATGCAAAAGCACCGCGTCTCAACGTTATTGGTGACCAACAAGGCAAATAAAGTCACTGGCCTTGTGCGCATTTTCGACTAATTAAGCAACGGGGTGCGAGAGGTTAGTCTCTCATTGAGTTTGCGCCCCACTGAAACTTTGATAATCGTTACATGTTGATAAAAGTGAAGTCTGCCGTATCCTGGATGCGTGCTCGTCTGTCTGCCATCTCACTGGCAGATATCCAAAAACACCTGGCGAAAATCATCATTCTGGCACCGATGGCGGTGCTGCTGATCTATCTGGCTATCTTCAGCCAGCCTCGCTATATGAGTGAGTCGAAAGTCGCCATTAAACGCTCGGATGATTTAAACAGCGGCAGCCTGAATTTTGGTCTGCTTCTGGGTGCCTCTAACCCCAGTTCCGCAGAAGATGCGTTGTATCTGAAAGAGTACATCAACTCGCCGGATATGCTGGCGGCGCTGGATAAGCAACTAAATTTTCGTGAAGCGTTTAGCCACAGCGGGCTCGATTTTCTTAATCATCTTAGCAAGGATGAAACTGCAGAAGGCTTCCTGAAGTACTACAAGGACCGTATCAACGTCTCGTATGACGATAAAACCGGATTACTGAATATTCAGACGCAGGGCTTTAGCCCGGAGTTTGCGCTTAAGTTTAACCAGACCGTGCTGAAAGAGTCAGAGCGCTTTATCAATGAGATGTCACATCGCATCGCGCGTGACCAGCTTGCCTTTGCAGAAACGGAGATGGAAAAGGCACGCCAGCGTCTGGACGCCAGCAAAGCGGAATTGCTCTCTTATCAGGACAACAACAACGTTCTGGATCCACAGGCACAGGCACAGGCGGCGAGCACGTTAGTGAATACGCTGATGGGCCAGAAGATCCAGATGGAAGCGGACCTGCGGAACTTGCTGACGTATCTGCGTGAGGACGCCCCGCAAGTTGTGAGTGCGCGTAATGCGATTCAGTCATTGCAGGCACAAATTGACGAAGAAAAAAGCAAAATCACAGCGCCGCAGGGTGACAAGCTAAACCGTATGGCGGTGGATTTTGAAGAAATCAAATCAAAAGTAGAGTTCAACACCGAGCTGTACAAACTGACCCTGACCTCCATTGAAAAGACCCGTGTAGAAGCGGCTCGTAAGCTCAAGGTGCTGTCAGTGATCAGTTCGCCACAGTTGCCGCAGGAATCGTCTTTTCCAAATATCCCTTATTTGATCGCCTGCTGGTTACTGGTGTGCTGCCTGCTGTTCGGCACCCTGAAACTGTTGCTGGCTGTTATTGAAGATCACCGAGACTAACGCTGTCGCTGAATGAGTTTGTGATGAAATTATTTAAATCAATTTTACTGATTGCCGCCTGTCACGCGGCGCAGGCCAGCGCGGCCATTGATATTAACGCTGACCCAAACCTTACAGGAGCCGCGCCGCTTACCGGTATTCTGAACGGGCAACAGTCGGATACGCAAAACATGAGCGGCTTCGACAATACCCCGCCGCCCGCACCGCCGGTGGTAATGAGCCGTATGTTTGGTGCTCAACTTTTCAACGGCACCAGCGCGGATAGCGGTGCGACGGTAGGATTCAACCCTGACTATATTCTGAATCCGGGTGATAGCATTCAGGTTCGCTTGTGGGGTGCGTTCACCTTTGATGGTGCATTACAGATTGATCCCAAAGGTAATATTTTTCTGCCAAACGTTGGTCCGGTGAAAGTTGCCGGGGTTAGCAATAGTCAGTTGAACACTCTGGTTACATCAAAAGTGAAGGAAGTGTACCAGTCCAACGTCAACGTCTACGCCTCCTTATTACAGGCGCAGCCAGTAAAAGTGTACGTGACCGGATTTGTGCGTAATCCTGGTCTGTATGGCGGTGTGACGTCTGATTCGTTACTCAATTATCTGATCAAGGCTGGCGGCGTTGATCCAGAGCGCGGAAGTTACGTTGATATTGTGGTCAAGCGCGGTAACCGCGTGCGCTCCAACGTCAACCTGTACGACTTCCTGCTGAACGGCAAACTGGGGCTTTCGCAGTTCGCCGATGGTGACACCATCATCGTCGGGCCGCGTCAGCATACTTTCAGCGTTCAGGGCGATGTCTTTAACAGCTACGACTTTGAGTTCCGCGAAAGCAGCATTCCCGTAACGGAAGCGTTGAGCTGGGCGCGCCCTAAGCCTGGCGCGACTCACATTACGATTATGCGTAAACAGGGGCTGCAAAAACGCAGCGAATACTATCCGATCAGTTCTGCGCCAGGCCGTATGTTGCAAAATGGCGATACCTTAATCGTGAGCACTGACCGCTATGCCGGCACCATTCAGGTGCGGGTTGAAGGCGCACACTCCGGTGAACATGCCATGGTACTGCCTTATGGTTCCACTATGCGTGCGGTTCTGGAAAAAGTCCGTCCGAACAGCATGTCGCAGATGAACGCGGTTCAGCTTTATCGCCCATCAGTGGCTCAGCGTCAGAAAGAGATGCTGAATCTCTCGCTGCAAAAGCTGGAGGAAGCCTCACTTTCTGCCCAGTCATCCACCAAAGAAGAAGCCAGCCTGCGAATGCAGGAAGCACAACTGATCAGCCGCTTTGTGGCGAAAGCACGCACCGTGGTTCCGAAAGGTGAAGTGATCCTCAACGAATCCAATATTGATTCTGTTCTGCTTGAAGATGGCGACGTCATCAATATTCCGGAGAAAACATCGCTGGTTATGGTTCATGGCGAAGTGCTGTTCCCGAACGCGGTGAGCTGGCAGAAGGGTATGACCACCGAGGATTACATCGAGAAATGTGGTGGCCTGACGCAAAAATCGGGTAACGCCAGAATTATCGTCATTCGTCAGAACGGTGCAGCCGTCAACGCAGAAGATGTGGATTCACTCAAACCGGGCGATGAGATTATGGTTCTGCCGAAATATGAATCGAAAAATATTGAAGTTACCCGTGGTATTTCCACCATCCTCTATCAGCTGGCGGTGGGTGCAAAAGTGATTCTGTCTTTGTAAGGAGTTGAGATGAGCAAAGCAGTTATTGTCATTCCGGCTCGCTATGGCTCCTCGCGCCTGCCGGGTAAGCCACTGCTCGATATTGTTGGTAAACCGATGATCCAGCATGTTTACGAGCGTGCGTTACAGGTGGCGGGCGTCGCAGAAGTTTGGGTGGCAACAGACGATCAGCGTGTTGAAAAGGCCGTGCAGGCATTTGGCGGGAAAGCCATCATGACGCGCAACGATCATGAATCCGGCACCGATCGGCTGGTCGAGGTGATGCATAAAGTCGAGGCAGATATCTACATTAACCTGCAGGGCGACGAACCAATGATTCGTCCGCGGGATGTAGAAACGCTGCTACAAGGAATGCGTGATGATCCCGCGTTGCCAGTGGCAACGCTATGCCACGCGATTTCTGCCGAAGAAGCGGCTGAGCCAAGCACGGTAAAAGTGGTGGTAAATACCCGCCAGGATGCGCTTTATTTCAGCCGTTCGCCTATTCCGTATCCGCGTAATGCTGAAAAAGCGCGCTACCTGAAACACGTTGGTATTTACGCTTATCGTCGCGATGTGCTGCAAAACTACAGTCAGTTACCAAGGACGGCATTAAGTCAAATCGAGGAACTGGAGCAGCTACGGTTAATGAACGCGGGGATCAACATTCGCACATTTGAGGTTGCCGCAACCGGTCCGGGCGTCGACACCCCGGCATGCCTTGAAAAGGTGCGTGCCCTGATGGCGCAAGAACTGGCTGAAAACGCATGATTGGCATTTACTCGCCTGGCATCTGGCGTATTCCGCATCTGGAGAAATTTCTGGCACAACCGTGCCAGAAACTTTCTCTGCTGCGTCCTGTTCCGCAAAACGTCGATGCTATCGCCGTGTGGGGACATCGTCCCAGCGCGGCGAAACCAGTCGCCATCGCCAAAGCAGCGGGAAAACCCGTCATTCGTCTGGAAGATGGATTTGTGCGTTCGCTGGATCTTGGCGTCAATGGCGAGCCGCCGCTTTCTCTGGTGGTGGATGATTGTGGCATTTACTACGATGCCAGCAAGCCTTCAGCACTGGAGAAACTGGTACAGGATAAAGCCGGAAATACAGCTCTGATAAGCCAGGCCAGAGAAGCGATGCACACCATCGTGACCGGGGATTTGTCGAAATATAACCTGGCACCTGCGTTTGTGGCTGATGAGTCAGAACGTTCAGACATCGTTCTGGTTGTCGATCAGACATTTAATGATATGTCAGTGACGTATGGCAATGCTGGCCCGCATGAGTTTGCTGCCATGCTGGAAGCCGCGATGGCGGAAAATCCTCAAGCCGAAATTTGGGTGAAGGTGCACCCAGATGTACTGGAAGGAAAGAAAACAGGTTATTTCGCCGATCTGCGCGCCACGCAACGAGTACGTTTAATTGCCGAGAATGTCAGCCCGCAGTCGCTGTTGCGACACGTTTCCCGGGTTTACGTCGTGACCTCCCAGTACGGCTTTGAAGCCTTGCTGGCAGGAAAACCGGTGACATGCTTCGGCCAGCCCTGGTATGCAGGCTGGGGCTTAACCGACGATCGCCATCCGCAGTCCGCTTTGTTATCTGCCCGACGCGGTTCTGCCACGCTGGAGGAACTTTTTGCCGCTGCATACCTGCGTTACTGTCGCTATATCGATCCGCAAACGGGAGAAGTAAGCGATCTATTTACCGTGCTGCAATGGCTGCAATTACAACGTCGACATCTGCAACAGCGTAATGGTTATTTATGGGCGCCAGGCTTAACGCTGTGGAAGTCGGCAATCCTGAAACCTTTCTTGCGTACCGCAACAAACAGACTGAGTTATTCACGCCGTTGTACTGCGGCGACGGCTTGCGTGGTATGGGGTGTAAAGGGAGAACAGCAATGGCGAGCCGAAGCGCAACAAAAATCACTGCCGTTATGGCGAATGGAAGATGGTTTTCTGCGTTCATCCGGACTTGGCTCTGACCTTTTGCCGCCGCTATCGTTGGTACTGGATAAACGCGGGATCTACTATGACGCCACGCGCCCCAGCGACCTGGAAGTCCTGCTTAATCACAGCCAGTTAACGCTGGCGCAGCAGATGCGAGCTGAAAAATTACGCCAGCGACTGGTTGAAAGCAAACTGAGCAAATACAACCTAGGGGCCGATTTTTCTCTGCCTGCCGAGGCCAAAGATAAAAAAATTATCCTGGTGCCGGGTCAGGTAGAAGACGATGCCTCGATTAAAACCGGCACAGTCTCGATTAAGAGCAACCTTGAGTTATTACGCACAGTACGCGAGCGTAATCCGCACGCTTACATTATTTATAAACCGCACCCGGATGTACTGGTGGGGAATCGCAAGGGCGATATTTCGGCAGAATTGACTGCTGAACTTGCTGACTATCAGGCACTGGACGCAGATATTATTCAATGCATTCAGCGCGCAGATGAAGTGCACACCATGACATCATTGTCCGGGTTTGAAGCGTTATTACATGGCAAGCAAGTTCATTGTTACGGCCTGCCCTTCTATGCCGGTTGGGGTTTAACCGTCGATGAACATCACTGCCCGCGCCGCGAACAAAAATTAACGTTAGCAGATTTGATCTATCAGGCGTTGATTGTTTATCCAACCTATATCCACCCAACACGGCTACAACCTATTACGGTTGAAGAGGCGGCGGAATATTTGATCCAGACGCCGCGCAAGCCGATGTTTATTACCCGAAAAAAAGCGGGGCGAGTAATACGCTATTACCGCAAATTAATTATGTTCTGCAAGGTCAGATTTGGCTAAACAATTTCATAGTTGACTATTACGCAAATTATTTATGCAAGACAACGCACTAACCATTTTATTATCGGGTAAAAAATATCTGCTATTGCAGGGGCCAATGGGACCCTTTTTCAATGACGTCGCCGAATGGTTAGAGTCATTAGGCCGTAACGCTGTGAATGTTGTCTTCAACGGCGGGGATCGTTTTTACTGCCGCCATCGACAATACCTGGCTTACTACCAAACGCCGAAAGAGTTTCCCGGTTGGCTGCGAGATCTCCACCGACAATATGACTTTGATACCATCCTCTGCTTTGGTGACTGCCGCCCATTGCACAAAGAAGCAAAACGCTGGGCAAAGTCGAAAGGGATCCGCTTTCTGGCATTTGAAGAAGGATATTTACGCCCGCAATTTATAACCGTTGAAGAAGGCGGAGTGAACGCATATTCATCGCTACCGCGCGACCCGGATTTTTATCGTAAGTTGCCAGATATGCCTGCGCCGCACGTTGAGAACTTAAAACCTTCAACGATGAAACGTATAGGTCATGCGATGTGGTATTACCTGATGGGTTGGCATTACCGTCATGAGTTCCCTCGCTACCGCCACCACAAATCATTTTCCCCGTGGTATGAAGCTCGTTGCTGGGTTCGTGCATACTGGCGCAAGCAACTTTACAAGGTAACACAGCGTAAGGTATTGCCGAGGTTAATGAATGAGCTGGATCAGCGTTATTATCTTGCCGTTTTGCAGGTGTATAACGATAGCCAGATTCGTAACCACAGCAATTATAACGATGTGCGTGACTATATTAATGAAGTCATGTACTCATTTTCGCGTAAAGCGCCAAAAGAAAGTTATTTGGTGATCAAACATCATCCGATGGATCGTGGTCACAGACTCTATCGACCATTAATTAAGCGGTTGAGTAAGGAATATGGCTTAGGTGAGCGCGTCATTTATGTGCACGATCTCCCGATGCCGGAATTATTACGCCACGCAAAAGCGGTGGTGACGATTAACAGTACGGCGGGGATCTCTGCGTTGATTCATAATAAACCACTTAAAGTGATGGGCAATGCCCTGTACGACATCAAAGGCTTAACGTATCAAGGGCATTTGCACCAGTTCTGGCAGGCCGATTTTAAACCGGATATGAAACTGTTTAAGAAGTTTCGGGGGTATTTATTGATGAAGACGCAGGTTAATGCGGTTTATTATGGGGGAGTAAGCATTGGAGAAAAAAATAGGTATGAAAGTGATTACTCCTATTATTCAAAGAAACCGCATCATAATGACTAATAATTAGATAATCTACTAATTTTAATCAAAAAAAATAATTATGTAAAACTAACTATATGGATTAATGTGTTCATTATCTTTAGTTGCTAAAAATTAGCAAGTTATATATTTATTTACACCTATAATTTTCGGGTGATGACATTGCCCAGGTTACTCCAGAAGATATGATGTTTGCCGGTGCCCCGGATATAATCTGATTAGATGTAAAAAATTTATTTTCCACAATACAACCGGCAGACACATAACATTCATCAGAAATATGTGTTCCTTTTAGCAACATCACACGTGACCCAATCCAAACCCTATCCCCTATATTTATAGGCTGGCCCGGGTTTAATAAGTAGCCATTGCTATCAAGAAGGGAATGCTCGTCCTGACAACAAATCTTAACATCGCTACCTATAACGCAACCATCTCCTATTTTACAACAATTATCGCCATTCAAATAAATATCTAGCTGCTTATCAATAATGCATGAGTTTCCAATACATACTTTTCCACCGATATTATTATTCAATATTGATAAGTTATTATATTTTGAATTTCCTAAATGAACATAACCTCCACTATTTAATAAAATTGTAGAATCCTTAAAAGTGGCTCCATCTTCAATTACCACCATATTATTAACACCACTGAATTTCAACATTAAACCAGAAACAGATTGATATGTACCATCTGATACATACTCTATTTTATTTCCATATATAATTGTATTCTTATTAACTTTAAAATCTTTATACTTATGAAATAATGAATATAATTCTTTAATTTTAGATTCAGATTTTGAACATTGCAAAAGTTTAATATCACCTGTAGAAATCTTGTTTATTTTTTCAATCCCAATGGAATCTTTCCCATAAATATCATATCCAGTTGCATGATCTATATATCGTTTTACGTACTCTTCAAAGTTTATAGACTCATTATAAAATGAATAACAATGATCGGTTTTGATAAAGTTAAGGTTCAAATGTTTTATTACACTAGGGTATAAGGGAACGTGAATATGATTTTTAGAAAAAGGATATATATCGATATTTCTTTTTTTATTAATTCCCAAACAATCAAGAATGCTATTTGTTAACCATAAAAAATAATCGTTTGTTGGGTGATTTACTGTCACCGACATATAATTACTGTAAATAGCATTTTTTAAATATGGTACTGAAGGTATATCAACTTTATTTAATTTTTCACGTTGGTTTAGATCATTAAATGTTTTTGTTAAATTGTCCGTTATTGTTTTTTCATCATAAAAGTCAGGATCAGAAACGATTTTTATAATGTTTTCTGTGCGAATATTTGCTAACAGCAAAGAATTTATATTTTTATCGCCGTATGGAAATATTCCTGAAGGAGATATCGAGTATTTCCTATTTGGCCTAATTACAGGATTTTGTGAGTGCTGGGGGAAATAAGCAGAAAGCCAAAAATTAGGAATGGATATTCGAATGCAATCCGAACGTAACTTACTACAAATATGATCTGTGCAAAAAAAAGGATCAAAGGTTGACGATACATGTTGATATATAAAAAGATCAATTTTGGATAATGTATCATCATCCAAATAAGACTTATCTTTTAGATACACATCTTTAACTTTAACTAGATTGAAATAATTTATAAAATCAGTTTGTTCAAGAAAATTTTGTAGATGTGTATGCTGGCAATTCCCATAAATCATACATAGTTTTTTCATAATGCACTACCAAAACATATGACTTTAATATTAGTGAAGCATCGAATATAATAAAAATTACTCAAGCCATTAAGAGTTGATATTAATTAATAACGATTGCATTTCGCTATGTAATTTATCTTATATTAATAGGAGGCATCGTTTATTGTAGATGCCTCCCATTAATGGGATTATATCACTTTATATTTCATGAAGGCTTTAGCATTTCATACAAAAACAACATTAGAATTAATTTAGATATTTCACATACATTTCACGCCCCTTATCCCAAATGATTTTTGTAATTTCACTTTTATAAAACTTGCGTTTGAAATATATAAAGGTATTCCTCTTCAAATTGGCTTCTTTTGGAACTGACTCCGGGACAGGACTAGGTTGCGTTTTGCTCTGTTCTTTATTTGGAATGATCTTTTTTACTGGTTTCGTAGCGGTAGTTGACTTCTTAAGTGGTGGATAAATTACAGGGAAATGTTTATCCTCATATAGAGGGTCGTCAGCGACATACTGATTTAATAACAATTGGTCTGTAGTATTACTGCAAAGATAAGACAATGGGTAAACGAATGCATCCCGTGTTTGAGAGTTAATATACTCCCATTTGCCTTTAAATAAAGAAACGTAATCTTTACAGAACTCCTTCATATATACTTGTGATTTTAAAGTTAAAAGAGATGTTGCTGTAATTTCAGACGGAAAAATAATTGGTTTTACTGCTGATTCTGATTTCTCATAACCGTAACAGGTAGATGTTAAAGCATCTGATAATAGTAATTCATAAAATGATGGGAGAAATACTCGAAGCCCACGTCTAAAAGGATTAAATGTATCAACTAAGTAACTATTTATGTCATTTACACATTTATGTTTCCTTTCACGGAACATAAATAAAGGTATATCAATCCCCATAAGATCAGCTAATATATCACGACTGGTTCCTCTTGCGCCCAAGTCGAATACAGCGAATTTTTTATTTTCGGTAATGCTAGTAATATATTCAATCAAATACTTATTTTTTTTATTTACTTCATTACTACATGAAGCAAAATCATAGTATTTATGTATAAACTGTGAAATTTCATGTTTATTTTTACTACTGTCAGCAGACAAGTTCAGCTTCAACTCTTGCACTAACTTTTTAGCTATTCTATCATTTGAAACGTCTATATCAAATACGTAATCTAAAAACTTTTTAACATTTAACTTTGAATTATAAAGAGACAGCAGCGTGCCTTTTAATGCTTTATTGTTATATGCAGACAAGGTAGCTGTTCTGGATATATAAAAGTATACACTTTTAGGTAACTGATGATTATACAGTGTATCATTTATATAATTGTAAACATCAAAAACGACTCTGGAATCTCTTGAAGAAAAAAGTATTTTCTCATAATTGCTATTTTTTGTATTTTGTATAAGCCAGTGAGTGAGACTTAAAACTAATGGTCCAAAAATATAATAACCAAGAAGCGCACTTGAATTATTGATAGAAGTTTTATGATCAAATGGAACGAATGGATTATCAAATAGCTTATTAGCGATCATTCCAAGATAAAATGAAAAGTTTTCTTTATAGACAAAACCTAATACATCAGGCTTAAACAGATTAGTTTTTCTAAATTCATCTATTGCCTTAGGATAATGCTCTGCCAGTAATCCATTATCGGTAGCTCTCTGAACATCAGATTTTAAATTATCCCCGATGAATAGAGTTTTAGAAGCATCAAAACCTTCTTTCAATAATATAAGCTTGAATAAGGAACCATTATATTTTACTTTATTGTACTCACATGAGATATAAACTGGTATCTGATTAATTTCATATCCATTACTTATTAAAATATCTTTTAATAAGTCTTCCGGTAAGTACATATCAGAAGCAACAAATAAATTTTTATGATGGATTTTAGCCAGTGTAAAATATTCTAACATTGTTTCTCTTGGAGTGAGTAACTGGCGTTCCATTTCACATTCTATGTTTTTTATTTTACTTATTGTATCATCTGTAAATCCAGTACTTTCTTGTAATTTATTATATATCTCATCTAGCGTTACTTCTATTTTACCTTGTCTAGCCAAGCTTTCTGCATGAATTCTTGTTGTTGAAAAATTAAAACTCCTTAATTTTGTTACTTTATATATATCTTCTTCTATTAGATTAAATAGATCTGTTGGCTTGACCAACGGACGGCATAACAAAGTATCAAAAATATCAAAACCAATATTTCTTATATTATCATTAATTAAATAACCAAGTAATTTTTCAAATTTAGTTTGCTCATAGTTTATATGTACATTATTCTGTAAAAGAAGCTGCTGAGAAAGTCTCGCTTTATATCCACGCAATGTTCCCAATTGCGGAAGATACTTAATATATTCGTTATTTTCAATGTTTTTTATTATTTGTTTTAAATATAAGAAACTATTTTTTTCATTACGTAAAAAACGAGTGTTAACTTTATGTGTTAATACGTATTTAATTATTTTATTACTTATATCAATATAATCAGATGAAAGAGTTGCATTGGTTGATAAATAATTATACACATGTTCAACAGTACCAATTGAAAATTTGCTATTAGGGCTATTTCCATAGCTAAAAATTGGCTTCCCTAAAAGCATGGCTGGCATAAATATATTTGAGTAAATATTTATAACAGCATCAACATGAGGAAGTACTCTTATAGAAATATCATTATCAATAGATGACACTTTATCGAGATTAATTATCCTTTCATTATTATCAATATAATGATCGTTTTCTGTTCTATCTAACGAGTGTTTTGAATAAACTATTGCGCAATCATTTGGAATTTGTTCTAAAAGAAACTGTAAAAAAGCTGCATTAGATGAAAATCCAGAATATTTTTTAAATCGTAATGAAGGAAAATTTCCCGGATAGAATATCAAATATTTAAATTTACCGTCAGGATCGAGAGTTTTTCTATTTATTTGTGTTTCAAATATAATGTTATCTTGATAATATTTTTTTAAATTTTGTATATCGATAACATCCTCTGGTACTATTTCAACTTTTTTTATAGCTTCAAAAAAGGCATCATCATATTTTTTGTCTTTTGTTGAAACATTAAATAACACATCGGGGTTGTTATTTTCCAATCGCCAGAAACCAGTATGAGAGCCCTCAAGCAAGACACTATCTTTAAAAACCTCTGCAAAAATTTCAGAACAAAATTCCCAGTAAATAACAATATCAGGATTTAAATTACCCAGCTTATTCCTAAAATAATCAACCAGATGTTCTTTTAGCTTTTTTGAAATGTCATTGCTAATAACCATCTCAACTGTCGAATCATAATAATCCAATATATTTCTTATTTCTGAGTCTGGTATATTAATCACTGTCACATTATTCTTTATTAAATTCTGTTTTATTTCTCTTTTTTCCAGAACGGAATCCAGGGCTAAATAGGTGACTTTTAGATCTTTTTGTTTTTTGGAGTATCGCCCAAGAAAGTCGGCATTAAGATCAAACTTTGCCACAAAACTTCTTTCATCAGCACCTTTATCTAAATCGACAAAGACATCCATATAATAAAGAACTTGCATATCAAACCTCTTAATTCTGTAATTACTTTAAATTATGACAAATAACTTTTGTGCTGAATTAGCTTTATGGTAGTTGACAATAAAATAATTTTACATTGCAGATACATCAACACATAAAAATACTACGGGAAGAACAAAATATTGTAGTTTCAAATAATAAATTGGTGGGAATAACTCCGTCTATTAACTTCGCCATTAACATTAATTCAAATATTAATGTCATTTATTACAATTACTTTAAAGTTTATAACTGTTATCTTTCTCATATTTCTTTCTAATAGAGTAAATTTCTGCAGCTAACTGGAAATCATCAACAGTATCAATATCGACCGTTGCTGTATTAGAAACATATAAATAAGGGTTTACGCCTATATGGTACTTATATGTTTCAATTGTTTCTCTTTTAAGTATAAAACAAGACCATAACACCTCATACCATGATGGTAAATTTTGTGAGACTTTATGCCAATACCCGAAAGAATAATTTAATGGGTTCCCTGATGCATCGATTAAATGTCCTTTATATTTTTTGACAGCAACCATAGAATCAAACTCATTCCTAATTGATTCCCATTCTTTTATCATGCAGGAGAATTCATTAAACAATGGGTTGGTCACTTGAACCCACATAATATCATCATTATCATTGCTATTTTTATTTATATCGTTAAGAATACCTCCAATTAATTCTGGTTGTTTAATCTCATTACCAGTTAATCTTTTATCTCGAAGTAAAAAGTTCACTCCTTTCTCATCACACATACGTTCAACTTCTTGAGCTTCAGATGATATATATATTGTTTCTGGTTTAATACCAGAATTAAGGAGCTGTTCTATTTTTATATCAAACAAAGACATTCCATTATAAAATGGAATTATGTTTTTCTTTGGTACGCGTGTCGAGCACGTTTGGAGTGGGATAATAACTTTCATGTCTAATCCTTTTCGCTTTTTCTATTTAACTCTTAATAAGATTAATAAATCTTTATATTCTGTTAATTGGTTATGCCAGATATTTTTAGACGAAGATATTTTGATCTTTTTTATACTCATCCACCCCTTCCTGAACATCCTCATAAAAACCAACCGCATTATCGTCTTTAAACACAATCGCCACATCACAAAACTCTTTCAATGAATTCAAACTATGTGAAACCATTAAAAAACTAGATTCTTTATGCCTTTCTTTAAACAATTGAGCGCATTTTTCTTTAAACCTGGCATCACCGACTGCGGTTACTTCATCGACGATATAATAATCAAACTTAAATGCCATGCTTAAACCAAAGCCTAAACGCGATCGCATACCAGATGAGTAAGTTTTAATCGGCATATCGAAGTACTTACCGAGTTCGGCAAATTCTTCGACAAACTCAATTTTCTCTTTCAGCTCTTCTTGCTTCGCGTATAACCGCGCAACAAATTTTACGTTTTCGCGTCCGGTTAAACTTCCCTGAAATCCACCTGCAAGGCCGACTGGCCATGATATCGTTTTATTGGTGATGATCTTTCCACTGTCGGGGCGGTCAATGCCGCCAATCATTCTCAGTAAAGTTGATTTACCCGCACCATTACGACCAATAAAGGCAACACTTTTTCCTGAAGGAATTTCGAGGTTTAAATCCTTAAACACATAGTGTCGCCCCGTTGGCGTGCGATATGACTTCGTCAAATTCTCAATCTTAATCATGATGTCAGCATTGCCTCTTCACGCGTTCGGTATAACGCCAGACCGATGAACAGGGTGACCAGAGTGAACATTGCCAGGTAGTTCAGACTCACGCCTTCGCTGATATAGCCAGGCATAACTGCCTCGCGGCTTAACTCCACGACATGCACTAATGGGTTCCAGAGTAGATATGACCAGTATTGCTTTGGAATCGAGTGTAGAGGGAACATGATGCAGGAGATGAAATACAGCGGCTTAAGCAGTATCGGCAGAACCTTTTGCATTTCGGGGAAAGTTTTACCAACGACCATGAATATTAAACCGACGCCACATGAAAGAATGATCAGCAGGCTCCAGGTAGCCACAAGTTGTAAAAAATTTGTTATCTCGAAATATTCGCCTGCCATCCAGACAATGAGCATAAGCAGAATATAAACAGCAACGTAAATCAGTGTCTCAAGCAGTGCGCGTGCAATGATCGTATCGATGGGTTTTACTGGTCGATAATTAAACAGCCCCTGATTCGCTTCAATAGCACCTACAGAACGATTGCTGATACTGCTAAAGATAAAAAAGGGAATCAGGCCATTAAGTAAAAACACCGGGAATGAGATGTCTGGCATCGTGCGGTGCATAATGTAACCAAAAATGCCCAACAGTATCAGCAAATGCGCAGAGGGTTCGAGAATCGCCCACAAATATCCCAGACGGAACTTACCAAAGCGTGTTCGTATTTCTCGTAGAAATAATGCCTCTACGGTGACTTTCTGGACTTCAAATCCACTTCTTGCCATTTGATGATGTGATCCTAATCTCTTCAGGTACGCTACCGCCCTTGGCTTAACAGCTACCAATACACTGGAGGTAATGCTTATTTGTAACTGGATAAAATTTACTCAGACGGTTTGACCTTTTTAATAGCCGCAAAAAATTTCAGCAGAAATTATTTCCGCAGGGATAAATAGATCTATTTCCGTCTCGTTTCTTCTAATCCATTCTTCAGGCATGAATGTATTCGGTCTTCTGGTAATTTCAGAAAACTGGCCGTTTTAGAATGTAGAGTTAATTTCCCAGGAAATTATTTTTTGTTATTACTGTTAACTACTTGATTATAATACCCCCATGGATTTTATGCGTAACAATACCTGCAATCTGTTTCAAACCAGAACGCACGCGATTGATTACCAATAAATTGTTCACCGAGAAACTATTTCCCTATTTAAAATTCACTCGTGTACTTCTTATTTATATCTACAGCCCCCTCTTTACAGCCATATTTGTGATTTATATCACATTTAAATGGTGTTATTTAAGTCGCATCAATAATCCCGAAGGTAATTATTTTCGTCGATTAAAATATACATCTTGATTATTTTGTGTATTTATTTTAACCAGTGTTACAACCAACACCATCCCTCAGTAGATATACCTGAGCAGACATTTCTTAAAATCAACGAATAGTTTCACTGGAAATTATTATGCTTATTTGAAATTCCCTTTCTGATTATCTCCAGGAATTTTACTAATTTCCAAGCTACACAAAATACAGATCACACAAGAATTATCCTATATGTTTTGGCCTATCAATTGTTACTCAATGATTTATTGCAACTATTAATAATCATAATGTGTCAAAACACTTAAGCAACTTTACAGTCTGAGAAAGGTGTCGATTAACGAAGGCTACATGGTGAAAAACAGGTTCCTTCAGTGTTACCGAATATTCCGTGGTGGTCTGGAGGGAGATAATTCTTGCTACATCGAAACTCAGCCCGGTGAGCGGGTTTGACAGTTCCGCACTCACCATTGGGCTAAGGGTTATCAGGTGGGGTTAAGGAAATGGCAATACCTACCCCCGTCCAAATTCCAGTCGCTGCACATTCACCATCCCAGGCTTCTCACCCGCACTGACATCAATTTGTGTCACCCGCAGCGCATATTTTTCATCCAGTGCTTTTAACCAGTTCAGCAGGTCATTAAACACCACCGGATCTATCCAGACTTGAATATTCTCCCCACGCTCGGCTATCCGCTTGATGACCACCGAGTGCGCGGAAGCACTGTCACTGATGACCCGCGATACCTGCGCAGGCGTTGTTGTGGCAGATTTTCGCGCTGCAATAATATCCGGCGCGGCGTTCTTCAGTCGGGTGTTCATCGCCACCAGCTGCTGCAACATCGTCTCCTGTTGTTCTATCCGTTCGCTCAACGGCTGCCAGATGAGGACGTAATATCCGACGCTAAACAGGAACACCACCGCTGCCAGTAACATGCCCTTTTCACGCGGAGAACGCCCCGCCAGGTGTTGTGTCAGCCAGTGTTCGCCACGGCTTAACTGGCGTTCACGCCATTGCTGAAAATAGTGAATAAATTTATCGCGTAACATGTTATTTCCTCCGCAACGTTACGCCGCCGGAAACCGCATCACCCTCTTTCTGTAACGCGTCCTGTTGCACAACATAATCTGCCGCCAGTGCGCTACGCAGTTTGTCGAAGCTGGCAAAGTTCGCAGCCCGTAGCTGGAGGTGAAGCGTCTGGCGTTTTTGATCAAAGGTGAAACCACGCATTTCGATGTCGGTAAGTGACGCTGATTTCAGGGTACTGGCGATCGCTGACAATTCTGCGAGCAACCGGGTATCGTCGGCCTGTGGGCGATATTTTTTCAGCGCCATCGTCACCTGAGAGCGTAAATTCACAATCCGCTTCTGCTCCGGGAATAGCGTTAAGAACTGTTTCTCCGCCTGGGTGCGGCTTTGCGCCACCTGTTCGCTGACGCTCCATAACGTCACGCCCCGTTCCACTACCAACGCAACCAGAATCAGCAATATCGGCAGAATCATCACCCGCCAGCGCGCCCACTGTTTTCGGTAGCTGACACGAGGCTGCCACGGCCCTGTTAGCAGGTTCCCTTCCGGTTCGCCATAAGTGGTAATGGCTGGCAGAGCCGTAACGGTCAGGCGTTCGGCGTCCGCACCAGCCCATGCAGATAGTTCTTCCGGTGCAATGCCGTCCACGGTTAGTGAAATCGGTAAATTCTGCTCATTGAGCTGTGCGCGGAACATGACCGGAGCCAGCGCCCGCCCGGCGCTCCATCCCCGGCATTCATCGATGCGGCAGATAACCCGTTGCGCATCGCCAGCCATAAACCCACAAGGAATGGACATCCAGTCCGGCGCGACGGTAGCGCGGGTGATGCCGTTTGCCTGCAACCACTGCGCAATGTTGCGCATATGCTGCTGGTGAATCACAGCTACGGTTGCCAGTTGCTGGTCGATTTTCAACGGGGCGAAATGCAGTTCATCGATATCCTGGTTCAGCTCTTCTTCCAGCAAGGCGGGCAAAATCGTCGGTATCTGCTTGCGGGGCACATCAGGCAGTTCAACCTGCCAGACGCTGATCCATTCGCCGGGAATGTAGAGTCGAATCGCATCAGTTTGCAGCCATTGCTGGAGACGTTCGTCAGCAACGTCAGGCCAGCTACCGTGCTCCACGTCGGGTGTACGGCGCTGCCAGCGGATGGTGTCGGAAGCGCAAAGCGGGAAAAAAATCTCAAGGATGGAACTCACTCACTTTCTCCTGTCTGATGCCAGAGAACCGAAAAGTGTTGTGGGCCCAAGCGGACAATTAACGAATTCATCGTCAGTTCAATCTCATTCACGGTGATATCTGAACGCAGCCAGAAGTAATTGCTGTCCACGCTCAGGACGGTTTTTAGCTGTTTTTTAGTACGCTCATCGACGTCAGCAAGTAGCGGCTGTGCAAGAAACTGATCGACATCTTCCCAGCCCTTCGCCGGACGTTGTTGTAATAATGCCCGCGCCTGAACAGGGCTTAACCACGGGTCAAACAGCGCCTCAAGAATCACACTTTGCGTGACATCTAATGTATTGATGTTGATTTGCTGGCGGGTCATCGGCAGCGCACAGACCAGCGGGTTCAGTTTTTGATAAAGCCCGGCGTCCATTCCCTGTACCACTCGCATCTCACTGATATCCGCCAGCGGTTGATTCGCGGCGTAGAACGGCACCGAGCGGGCGAGATACTCGCTGTCTTCACGCCCCAGACGCGTCTGCACGCTGCGGTCCTCGTCAATAAACTCCCACAGGCTTTCGGCTATCAGTTCGGCCCGATAAGCAGGCACATCCAGGCGCGAGATCAGGGCAATCAGTTGTTGTACCGCGATAGGACGCGACGCCGTTGTCGGCTGAGCGAGGGCATTCAGGTTAAAGCAGGCCTGGGCGTCACGCAGAGTGACGGCAATTTGCCCCTGCGGCAGTGGGAAAAAACGAGGGCCAGAAGCCCACGGCTGTGCCAGATGCACACGCTTTTCATTTTTCAGGCTCAGACTGAGTGCGCTCAACGCCAGGCTTTCTGCACTGGCGCTGTACCACAGCGCCTGCTGGTACTCCTGCTGGCTGCGCGTTCGCCCAAGTTGTTGCTGCATCCGCCCGGAAAGCGTGATGGTTACCAGCATCATAACCGCCAGCAATACCAGCACCACGACCAGTGCCATTCCGCGTTTTGGTGGTGAGGTGATCATGATAATTGCGGCCCGCGTAACAACCAGATGCGTTCAATTTCGCCCCATTGCGGCGAATGCAGGGTTATGCGTACCGCCACAGGGATCGCCTGTACTGACGACCAGCTCTCCTGCCAGCGCGTGCCGTCGTAGAACTGCAAACGGAGCGAATCCGCCGGAATCAACTTTTGCATTGTCGGCTTCACGCTGCCTGCGGCGTCGGTCAGCGGCCAGGCTAACCGTTCGAGATAACCGTCATGAATGCGGTAACCGACGGTGAGCAGATTGCTGCGTGGCAGACTCATCAACGGGTTAACCACACCGCCGCGCACAAAGCGCATCCCTTCACTCTCAGACGCCAGCACGCCAGGGCCAGCCAGTAACGCTGGTTCACGCTGGCCCTGATCGCCTCTTACCGGACGCGGCATCATTTGTGTCAGATCGTGGGTCAGAAAACTCATCGTTTGCTGCATGAGGTTTAGTTTTTGATCGTGTCCGGCGACGGCACTATTCACGCGTGTGACGCCGTTTGTCACCTGCTGCGCCATCAGTGCCAGTGAGGCAAAAATGGCGATTGCCACCAGCATTTCCAGTAACGTGAAACCAGCGCGAGCCCTTCTCACTGTTGGCCTCCCACGGCGCTAAACCAGGCGCGTCGTGACTGAATCACCGGCGAAAAATCTTCGTGACGGCTGACTTCAATATCCACCGCCTGGAGCAGCGCGTTACCTGTATTCAGCGGTATGGTGCGCCAGTACCAGCGGTTTCCAGCCATATCGCTCTCGCCCTGATGCCTGACCGCCCGCTGCTCGCGGGTCATCAGGTAGAGCAGCGCAGTCTGGTTTTCAGCCACCCAGCCTGCTACCGTTTTCTCCTCAAGAACGTGCTGATTACTCAGCGCACCGCTGGCAATCTGTAACACCGCCGTGGCAGCCAGCGCAAAAATCGCCAGTGCGAGCATCACTTCAAGCAAGGTAAATCCGCGCTTCATGGCATCCTCTCATTACATTGACTGAGGGATAACGCGCCATCGTGTGCCAGTTTTACCGCCCAACATGCGTTTTGCGCCGCCGAGTAGAAGCGCAGCGTAAACGGCGTGGCGGGTTCAAAAGGCGAAAAACGGATCTGCGGCGTCTTCTTTTTCGCCTCTTTTTGCAACTCCAGTTCAATATCGTGCAGCGTCAGGCGACGACGCTGCAGTTCCAGCGCATACTCCTTCTGCCAGATATCACTGCCGGGTTGTAACAGCATCTGCACCTGTTTTGGCACCGTAACCTGTGCCGATAACCGGGTCGCAGAAACGGGCAACCACTGCCCGTGACGACGCTGCATAAACTGATAGTCAGGAGGATCGATTAGTACACCGAGTGTTTGCCCTTCGATCACTGCCCTGTCCTTAAACTGCGCAAAGCGAGTCAGAAAATCCTGCGCCGCTTTTTTCGCAGGCGGCTCTGAAGCGGTCGCAAACGTCTGTACCACGCCCGCACTGGCAAGGCCGATAAGGAAAATCACCAGCATGATTTCCAGAAGTGTGAATCCGCGTTCAGGCACTGATTACTGAAACTCCTGCAAATTCCAGTTACCGATATCTGCGCCAGCGCCCTCCCCGTTTTCCTGACCATCTGCCCCCAGGGTATAAACATCAAACAGCCCTTTTTCACCCGGGCTGAGATACTGATAATCATTGCCCCACGGATCCTTTGGCAGTCGTTTGATGTATCCACCGGTACGGTAGTTGCGGGCGTCCGCCATATTGGCCGGTTGCTGGATCAGCGCCTCAAGCCCCTGCTCGGTAGTCGGATAACGCCCGTTATCCAGTCGGTACATATCCAGCGCATTCTCCAGCGCCACGATATCGCTGATGGCTTTTTGCCGATCCGCTTTCTCTTTATTGCCCAACAGGTTAGGCACCACCAGACTTGCCAGGACGCCAAGAATAACAATCACCACCATCACTTCCAGCAGGGTAAAACCTGCCCGTGGTTTTTGTGTGCGGGATAACGAATTCATGTGATAACTCCGTAAATTACATTCCAACCATATTGTTCAGTTGCAGCATCGGCTCGAGGATGGCGATGACAATAAACAGCACCACGCCCGCCATCATCACCACCAGAGCAGGCTCAAACAGCCCCAACGCCAGCCCCACCTGGGTATCAAATTCTCGTTCCTGGTTAACTGCGGCCTGTTCAAGCATGGTTTCCAGTTCACCGCTCTGTTCGCCGGAGGCGATCATGTACAGCATCATCGGCGGGAACAGGCGCAACTCCGCCAGCGCGGCGCGCAAGCTGCTTCCTTCGCGGATGCGATCTGCCGCCAGCAGCAGTTGTTGCTCGACATAACGATTTGCCGACACGGCGGCGGCGG
>OGTB01000598.1_pt1 | contig 28512 bp, 28 predicted proteins | sample 1553611 | NCBI WGS metagenome assembly OGTB01 (sample SAMEA2580032, study PRJEB22360) | human gut metagenome | biome: human gut; feature: human-associated habitat; material: faeces | place: Denmark | collected 2008/2010 | reverse complement strand
AAGGAGTCTTAAAAGACCAGACAACAAAGGAAGTGGAAGCAGAAAGTATCGCTTATATTGTCTGCAACCATTTTGGTCTGGATACTTCAGAATATTCGTTTACCTATATCGCCAGCTGGTGCGAGAGCAGGGATATGAAGGCGTTGAAAGCATCAATGGATACCATCCGAAAAACATCTGCAGAGATCATTGGGAACATTGAGGAGCAGATGCATGAGCTGGAAAGAGAAAATATCATGCAATATGAAGAAAAAGAAGCATCTGCCACCAGACAGGAAAAACTGGAACAGGACAGTGCGGAAAAGATTGATGAAACTTTGCTTTTTCATGGAGAAAGCGGTCGTTTTGCAATCTATCAGATGGATACGGGCGGAGAGCATACTTATCAGTTTATGGGTTTTGAATCAGCTAAAAAATTAGGCTATACCATTGAGGGGAAAGACTACAGGATGGTGTATGCGGCTCCGTGGACACCAACGATCACATTAGAGGATATTTTTGAGAGATTTAATATCAACCGCCCGAACGATTTTCATGGACATTCCTTATCGGTAAGCGACGTCATAGTTATAAACCGGACGGCGGAGACAAAGGCTTATTATGTGGATTCTTTCGGCTTTGAGGAACTTCCGGACTTTGTACAGCAGAGAATGGAGATGCTGGAAAATAATCATACCAGAGCCTATCCGCCAGTTTATAAAGGAACACTTGCTCAGGCAATGGAAGAACGGGATGTAGATGCTTATCTGGATTCCAGAAAGTTAAATATTGATTGTAAGAAAGCAATCGAGGAAGCAATCGCATTAAAATTTGACGGGCTGCATTTAGAGGAAGATGCCGCAACGCAAGTGTTAGAGCAGTTTGGAGAAGAGCGTATGACATTTATTATGGCAAATACGCTCCGGGAACTTTCTTATGACGGCAGATTTTCCAGACAGAACAAAGACTGGGCAGAGCATATCGAGATCCCGGAAAATATCAATCAGGGGAAGAATCTGAATCAGGATTATGTGATAGAAAGCCACCCAGCGGTGTTAGATGGATTTATTGATATGGCAAGGGCAGAGATCCGTATGCAGAAGATTGAACAGGCATTAGATGAAGCGGAAGTCACCATTACAGCAGATACCAGAGGATTTGAAGCAGATGGACATGCGGGAACCTGGCATACAGTAGATGAAAGAGAGTATGCAGGGGAGAAGTTTTTCTTCATGGAACATGATGAGTATGGTTCAGATGTGGCAGGGATTATCGTATCGGAACATGGTCAGCTTGTCGCAGAAGATCTCTGGAATGGGTATGATGCAGGAGCATTGGAAGCTATTTCAGAATATCTGCAGGAGAAAGGGATTTCTGTAGAGGGACTTATGCCGGAACTGGAGCCGGATGAACTGGCATATAAGATTGACGATAGGTATTTTGCAATCCAGAGAACAGAGGAAGGCTATGATTATACCTTTTATGCTTTGGATTATGATGAGATCGACGGCGGTGCCTATGATAATCCTGATATTTCTATGCGTCAGGCAATGGAAGATATTTTGGAAGATGGAGATATGTCCCTGGAAAATGCAGTTCCCGTTGACTATGAGGATTTGATGGCAGAAGTGGAAGAAGCAGGCGAACGGCAGATGCAGCTGGCACAGTTATTAAAGAATTGTCCACCAAGTATTTTTGAGGATTATGACAGGGAAAGAGCAGTGGATACCTGTGAGGGAATTGCAATGCAGTTTACCAAGAGCAAAGGGTATCTGACCGTACAGGCAACGGAAGAAGGCTATTTTTATATTTTTTATGATTCTGACCTGCACGAAATCCATTCCAATGATTATGACGATCCAAAAGTATCTGTTCAGAAAGCTACTTATGAAATCCTGAAAAGTGAAAGAATGGATGATATGGAATGTATCAAAGTGGACTATAAAGAATTTGAGGCAATGACCATCCAACATTCCAAAGACTTACTGCAGGCAGGTGAACTTCGTGCGACTTCTGAGATTGGAAGAGATGAGGTTGCATTAAATGGTCTTAGCAGGGCAGAAGTGGAACGGGGTGTCTTGTATCATGCACAGGGTATTCTGGAAGATATGGGATTAGAAAATGAAGTAGAGCTGCTTGCAGCAAGGGTGCATGGTTCCAGAAGCAGAGAGGAACTTTACAGAGATGATTCTGACCTTGATGTGGTGCTTTCTTATCATGGCAATATCCGGGAGGACAGTTTCTTCAATGAATTAAATGCTCATGGCATAGCAATGGCAGGTATTAAGGTGGACATCAATCCTATCGCAGAAGAAAGAATCACTCTGGCAGAATATATGAAAGAGTCAGAAGCCTATCTTGATCAGAAGGAAATCGAAAAGCTGGCGGTGGATTTAGATAATTTCAGCTATGAATATGACACTTACGAATATAAAGATACCGTTGAGAACAGGGAAGAACAGGTGGAGAAAATCACAGAGGACATTCTGAATAAGAAAACAGGGTGTTTAAAGGACTGGTTGGTTGAAGTATCGGAAGAATCTGATATAGACAGTGATGTGATAACTGCCCGGTCACTGCTCTCCCGTTTAGAAAATGCAGAAACCTTTTCTATCTTTACCAGACAATCAGAACAGGAACAGCCAGAAGCTACGATCAGTTTCTATGTAGCAGAGTGCATGGAGTTCCCGGTCATGGGTGAGTACCATAATAATCTTACTCTGGAAGAAGCAATCAAAATCTATGAAAGTATTCCGGCAGAACGCCTGCATGGAATCAAAGGGATTGGTTTTGATCTGCAGGACGGGGATGAGGATTATTCCGGGGAATACGGACTCATGAGTGGAGACAGGATAGACAGGGATCTGATTGATATGATTCCACATTATAAGGAAAGCCCATTGGTACAGAAAGCAATCAATGACATGGAAAAGTATCTGAATGAGAAACATGGAAAAGTGCAGGAGGCAGAACAGACCGTGGAAGTGAAACAGAAAGTTTCAGAAACACCATTCAAGAAAGAATCCGTATCAGTAGAATCGAACCGGGAACAAAACAAAGAGCCTGCAAAGGGTGGAAAAGGGGAACTGAAAAAATCCGTGCTGCAGTCGTTAAAAGAGTTCCAGGCAAGAGCAAAAGCACAGGAGCAGAAAGAAATGGCAACTGAAAAATCCAAAGCACATAAGAAGGGAAATGTAGAATTATGATGAATCTGGCAATGAACTTTGATACAGATGAATGCTTAGTGACCGCAATGTTTGATAAAGGCAACCGAAATGATACGATGGAAGCTATCGACAATATCATTCCATTTCTGAAAGGGGATGCGGATATGATCGGGCTTGTCTGCAATACCATAAGAAAGCTGTTCTGCATGAGCGATGAAGGCTATGAGATTTTTCTTATGGATCTGGAAGATTATAAAGCGGAACTGGAAGAGGAGGACGAGGAATGAGTACAAGTCAGTGTGCAATATATCAGGTAAAAGAAACACCAGAGTACCGGGATGTTCGTTTCCGTTCTTATGAAAAGCTGAGAAGCGAAGGAAAGAGCGTCAGCATTGAGAACTATCAGCAGGTGTACATTGGAAGAATCCAGCCGGGGGAAACTCCGGCGGATATAAAAATACGCCTGCAGAAACAACGACCGAAGAACTTCAAAGGTCATTCCATCGGATGCAGCGATGTTCTGGTTATCACAGATGAGGGAAAAACCACAGCTTACTATATTAATAAAGATGGATTCATCATTGTTCCAGAATTTCTCACAATTAAAAGTTCCTCTGATACCAGACTTTCCATTGATACAACCGGATATGAAATCGAAGGAAAGAAAGGTACATGGCTTGCTCAGGATTATATTTTGATGAACGAGAAGAAATGGTTCCTGATGGAACATGAAGAGTATGGGACAAGAGCCGCCTATGTGATTCTCAGTGAAGATGGTGCAGTAGTTATGAATGACTGTTATAATGGCTTTGACGAAGAAGCAAGACGGAACATTCAGAACTTTATGCAGCAACAGGCAGTGAATGAACAGGAACGGCAGAAACAACAGCAGGTGCAATCACAAATGCAACCAAATCAGATACAGCAGTCATCAGAGCAGCAGAAAAAGAAACCAGAGCTGGCAAACTGGCAGAAGGTCATGGACAACGGAGAATATCTTCGCAGTGCGGAGATGGCAGAAGAAGCCAATTACAACATGATTGATGGACTGATGAATAATACTCCAAAGAAAAAAGATAAAAATGCTCCCCGGAGATCAGTGTTGAAACGACTTCGCAAGCATCAGCAAAAGATAGCCAGTCAGAGCAAAGGACAACCACAGCAACAGAGGGCAGTGGAAGAAGAGATGGAAAGGAAGAAGAAGTAATTTTCAATGGAAATGGTCTTGCTACTTATGTGGCAGGGCCATTTTTGTTGAAAAAAAGAAATCAGTGCTTATAATATATGATAGAGGCGGCAATTAGTTTAATTTTACGGAGGAGAAAATATATTATGCTACGAAATCTATTCATATTATTGACGGCTATGTTTATGGGTCTTGTTTACTATAAATTTTCAATATCAAAGAGTAAAGATGCACAGAACATGGCTTTCTTTATGAAAATAACTTTTTTGATGTTATCACTTATATTGGCGTTCACCAGGAAAGAGTTTATTCTTATAGGAGATTTAGCCTTTGGTGGGAGAACTTCAGTGATGGTACTTGTACTTATTGAAATTGCAGATGCTTTTATTGATAGAAAGAATAATTCTACACAAGTGAATAAGAAAGAACAGTTTAAATGCAAAGAAGAAAATAATCTTTAGTTGGTGATAGTTATGGTGGAACTAATGGAATCAAAATAATAAGTAATGAAAGGAAAATATATGGAGATTAGTATGCAGAAAATATTTGAATGTTTAGAGTCAACGGTAAATAAATCAATATTAGAAAAATTTCAAAACTTTTTAAAACAGTATCCAGATGTGGACAAATGGTTTATGTGTAGTGATTATTGTATAGGTGATAAGAACAAAAAAAATGATGTTATTACGTTTGTTATATACCCATATATTTTGAACTTCGATGATTGGAAAAAAGTTATAAATAATTTGCAAAAAAAGGATTTAAAACATACTCGACTTGTATCGGATCAATTTTGCCAATTTTTGAATCAGGGATATTGTTTTTCTTTTAGTTTTATATTGCAAAAGAAAAATTATTTTGATGGATGGAAAAGAAAAGAAGCAGGGGATATGTTGATACAAACATATATAAATTTAACAGAAAATTGGCAGATTACTACACCAAGTAATGCAGAAAATTATAAAGAGATGAATAAAAAACTTCAAAAACTTAGGAACGAAAGTAGAAAGAAAAACTTTAACTATTCATTATTTGGTAGAATGATGACTATATGTTTTTTGGCAGGATATTTACGCTATTTGTTATTAAGAGAACAAAAAAACATAAAATTATTTAGTTGGTTATCTGATAGAGATGCTATTACAAATTGGAATGATGAAATATATCAGACGTTTTATCATATAATTTCACATTGTATAATTGCAAGCGAACAAGGTGAGGAGTATCATAGGATACAAGAGGTGTATTTAGAGAATATTAAAGAAGAAATATTTTATGATGAGATGAATCGAGTCGCAGATTATATATGTGGTACATTTGCAGATTTTGATTATACTGATGGTAGTGTGACAGGTGATAAGCAATGCAAAATGATGGAGGATGCAATTTCAAGTAATAATTACATAATAGGAATTAGTGTTGAAGAAAAGGGAGTAGCTCAAATTTGCCATTCAAAAATATTAAGAGAGTAAAATGCAGGTCAGTTTCGGTAAATGAAACTGACCTGTTTTTATAAATTCTGCTCTTTCTCAATCTGTTGTTCCTCCTCGTGACTCTTCCCAAGGATCATATCAATATTGGCAGACACGGTACGAAGCTCACGTTCATAATCCCGGTGGTTAGAAAAATCTTCCCGTTGCATATCTCGCACTTCAATAAGCCGGTCTTTTTCAGCATAGAGGGCTTTCATGGAAGGCAGCTTATTTCCGACAGATTTTTCTTTCAGTGTCCGGAGAGCTGTATCATAAAGGGAAAGCTCTGCCCGGTGTTCTTCGTAGAATTTATCCTTATTGCGGCTCTTACGGTAGTCTGCATATATGTTTTTGTATGCAAGGTATTGTCCGGTAAAATGTATTTGCTCGTTCACATCTTTAAGCTGCTGTTCTGTATCCTTTAAAGATTTTCTGGTGGCACTGGTCTGATCAGATGCCTGGTCAAGTGCAGTATGGAAATCTTCAAGAGAGTCATATCCATGTTCCTGGATATAGGCAACCGTCTGAGCCATCTGTTTCAAATTGGAGAGTTTGACTTTTTGAGCATAGGCTTCACTCTGCTGTGATTTGATACAGGTCTGTAAATCTATCACAAGTCGGAGATCTGATTTTATGAAAATGAACGGTACAGGAATATCGGGAGCATCAGAAGAAAGTGTCGTCTGCAAATCTTTTGTAGTAGTTGGAATTTGCGATTCTTCAATTTCCATTTTCCTATCAGAGATTGATTTTGCATTTTCCTTAAATACCTGTAATAGAAAATCTTCTTCATATCGTGTTCCGAGATTTCGTCCAGTGATATATTTTTTTCTGCCTGGATGAAGATAGCTGTATCGGTTTCTGCTGATCTTGAAGATGATATGATATTTTTTATCAAGAATTTTGGCAAACTCTTCTGGTGACTTGGCGGTGCTTGCAGCATCGTCAATAGCATCCCGGAGAAACTGTTTCTCTGTTTGATAGCGAGTCTCTTTTGGAGTGATACCATCTTCGAGCATTTTCTGGTTGAGCTTATCAAGTTTTTCCTGTCCACGACGCTGTGCCCAGTATTCTTTTTCCGTGATTTTTCTTTCAGCAGGAGAGAGCAAGTCAACTTGATGCAGGCCCTCTTTCTGACACATGTCCATAACATCTTGTTTTAAGTGAGTAAGGTAGGCTGTGCTTAGGTGGTGTTTATATCCGGCTTTTGATTCACAGTCAAATTCCATATAGGGTTCTTGGGGTACGTCATATTTCCGAAGGCTGTTGATTACAATATGTACATGGATATTGCCACTTTCGTTGTGACCATCTGTATGTGTGCAGACTAAAGCCTGATGACCGGGAAAGTTCTTCTTTGCAAAAGTTAGTCCCAGCTGTTGTGCCCGTTCACCAGTCAGTCCACATTCCTCTTTGTCTTTTGGGTCAAAGCTGATAATGTAATGATGAGACTTGATCTCATTGAAATTTTTATTTTTATGGTAATAGCTGTTTAGTTCCTGACATTCAGATGCAAAGGTAAACGGATCACAGTTCAGACCATCCAGGTAATATTCATCTCGTAATATCATATGCCCCTTATCATCGAGGATTGGTTTTTGGGTGTATTCATTATGCTGAAAGATGAGATACCGTTCAGATTCTCCATAGTCAGCATTTTTGCTTGCGATATGTTTAATTACTGCCACGAAAATCACCTGCCATTTTCATCACTTCATATTTCATTTCATAAATATCCCGGAGAGATTTTTTTATTTCTGTTCTCATTTCTGAGGAGATAATTCCACCTTGATTAAAATATCGGGCAATCTGATTGAGGTTGCTTCCTATCTTACCCAATTCACCAATCAGTCTTTTTATTTCTGGAACATCTGCAGTGATTTCATATTTGATAATAACATTCTGACTGTTCAAGGCATTTCGGATAAAATCAGAAACAGTCATGTTTGTTGCAGTGGCTCTTTCCAGAAGAATCTCATATTCCGTTTCATTCATACGCAGATGAACATCTTTAGTTTTGGTAAGTGCTTCATCTTTTTTTGGTCTTGTCATTCAATGCTCCTTTCTGCATAAAGGTTCCGCATAGGAAAGAGAAAATTTTACAGCTTGCTGTGAAAACAAGTGATGAACAATCATCACGCTGTGACCATGACAATGGGAACCAATACGCATATCTTTGATTGCGGTCGAGGGTATGGGGAAACGAAATCCCCATCAAGTTGCAAGTGGCCAGTAACCCCGGAAGGGGTTACTGTGCTACATTGCGAAACTTGCTCTAAGAGAGAATCCCTTCCCATAATCATGCGTGGGAGACATCAAAAAGACAGGTAAAAATATAAAAAAATAAAAAAAGTGAAAATTCATCTGACATTTTGCCCTCTGCCAGCTGTGATTAGTAGAAAAAGAGAGATCACAGGAGGTAGCCAGATGAAAAATATAGAAATGCCTACACTGGAAGAATTGCAGGAAATGGCAGCAGTGGACATCCGTACCGTAGATAGAAGTACGTTAGCAGAGCTGGATGATGTGGAGATTCATGAAGAATTACCGCAGGCAGAAAGAATTGCAGATTATATCAAGCAGATTAAAAATCCGTATTGCTATAAATCACATGGGGTAGTTGTGAAGATCAGCTTTGCAGGAAAATGCTCGCTGGAAGAAAGTCTGAGCAGATGTATCTCCATGTAAAAGAAAATCGTCCAGAAAAAATAATCGAAAAAAGAAAGAAAAAGGTATGGTAGTAATCCAGAAGTTATGTTAATATGGATGTGGGTCAAAATTTAAAAGCATTCAAGGAGCCGTGAATTTCTTGGTTTACACCGCCACAGAGCGAGTAAAGTAGGAGGTTGATGGCTTTATGTATTTCAATCAAAAGTCTATTTTAGCAGCGGATTATCTCCGGTTATCCAGAGAGGATGGAGACAAACTGGAGAGTGACAGCATCCGCAATCAAAGAAGTCTCATTAACGATTTTGTAAAACAGCACAAAGAGATTCAGCTGGTCGAGGAATATATCGACGATGGATACAGTGGAACGAACTTTGACCGTCCGGCATTCCAAAGGATGCTTGAGGATGTGAAAAGGAAGAAGATCAACTGTATCATCGTAAAAGATTTATCCAGATTGGGAAGAAACTACATTGAAACAGGAAGGTATCTGGAAAAGATCTTTCCATTTATGGGTGTACGGTTCATCGCAATCACAGACCATTATGACAGTGCTGCAGAATCGGATGATGCAGATCAGATCATTGTTCCGTTTAAGAATCTTATCAATGATGCTTATTGCAGGGACATCTCAATTAAAATCCGAAGTCAGTTAGATGTAAAAAGAAAAAACGGGCAGTTTATTGGCAACTTTGCAGCCTATGGATACTTAAAAGATCCAGAAGATAAGAACCATCTTATTGTTGATGAATATGCGGCAGATATTGTACGGCTTATTTTTAATCTGAAAATAGATGGGTACAGTTCACAAAGAATAGCAGCCCAGTTAAATGAAATGGGAGTTTTGCCGCCATTGGAATATAAGAGAAGCCGGGGGATGAATTATAACAGCGGATTCCGATCCGGTTCTGATCCCAAATGGGCAGTCACTTCCATCAACCGTATTTTGCAGAATGAACTTTACATAGGCACAATGGTTCAGGGCAAAAACCGAAAGATCAATTATAAGGTGAAGAAAAGTTCTCCTATAGCAAGAGAAAACTGGATTCGTGTAGAAAATACACATGAAGCAATCATTCCAGAAGAGAGTTTTCAATATGTACAAAGTCTGTTGGAAATAGATACCCGGATCGCTCCGAAAAGAAAATCCGTTTATTTGTTTTCTGGATTTGTACGTTGTGGGGACTGTGGTGAGAACATGGTCAAGAGAAGCACAACGAAGAAAGGAAAAAAATACTGTTATTATCATTGCTCCACTTATAAGAACAAAGAGGGATGCAGCTCCCATCTGATCAGTGAAAAAATGATTTATGAAGTTGTCCTGGATTCTATAAAAAAGCAGATCACATTATTGCTTGAAGCAGAAAAGATCATCAAGAAAAATGGAATGGATACTTACAAGAAAGTGGAGAACCGGTCATTAGAACAGCAGTTAATGGCACTTTATGAGGAAGTGGAAAGATATAAAGACTTAAAGGCGAGACTGTATCAGGATATGGTAGACGGTATTGTCAGCAGAGAAGAGTACCATGAATATAATCAGAGATTTACAGAGAAGATGCAGAAAGCAGAAAAGGCGAAACAGGAAACGGAAGAGAAGAAAGAAAAGTTATCTGCGGAAGAAAAACGGATGCACCCATGGATAGAGGATTTCAAAAAATATAAAAATATCCAAAGCCTTGACCGGAAAGCAGTTGTTACATTGATAGAGCAGATCATTGTATATAGCAAGGAGCAGATTGAGATTCAGTTCAAGTATAGTGACGAGATGCAGGAAATGATAGAAGCAGTGCAGATCATACGTGAGCGGCAGGAACGGAAAGGAGAATTTGTATGCGGTGCGTAAGTTATACCAGAATGACTTCCTGTAAAGGGGACGGAAAGATCCCGGCGGATATTATAAAACAGCAGGACCAGCATATACAGGAATACTTGAAAAAACAGGGATGGACATTATCTGCAAAGTATTGTGACAGAAAAAAAGATACAGAAGAGAACACAGCTTTTGAAGAACTGACAAAAGATGGGATCGACCGCAAATTTGATATGGTAGTTATAGACAGCATTGACAGATGCGGAAGGACAATATCCTGTGCAGATGATGTCTTAGTAAAAACATTTGTCCCGGCAGGAATACATTTTGCAGTTGTGCAGGATGAGTTTATCAGCATTGGAAAAACGAAAGAAGAATTATATGAATATATAAAGAAAGCAAGGTATGAAGCAGTTCAGTTAAAAGGCATGAGAGAGTATGCAGTCAGAGAACAGCTGGAGGGACTTTATACCGTGCATGATGAAAAGTATGGATACATTCTTTCTGATGACCGCAGGGAATTGCTTATTGATGAAGAAGCGGCAGTTGTTGTGCGGGAGATCTTTCAGATGGTATCGGATGGTATGCTTATTGCAAATATCGTGAAAATTTTAAATGACAGTGGAATAGAATCCCCGATGGTGCATAATGCACGGGTTGGTCATAAGGTATGGCCGGCATATGAGAATAAATGGTCATTCTGCTCTGTAAAGAGAATCCTTAGATGCACAGCGTATGCTGGTTACTGGCAAAAGACGATCAACAAAAAAATCTGTACACTTCCTATAGCTCCTATTTTGGAAGAAGGCATGTTTGAAAAAGTGCAGGAGATTCTCGATAAGAGAAAGAAGCCAAGAAAAACAAGACCAGGTAAAAATGGATTATTTGTAAAAAAGATATTTGATGCCGAGACAGGAAGAAAAATATCACAGAGAAATTTTAAAACGGGGGAAACGGTTTTTCTTTTCGCAAGTGGGACGAATCAGCTTCCAAGAGATAAAAGTACCTACATTTCTTTTGAAACCGTGATTGCTGAAGTAAGAAAAGCCATACAAAGAGAAATGGAACTGGCAGAACAGATAAAAAAGAAACTGTCAGCCAGAGAAGCAGAATCAGAAAAATATGAATGGTTGAAGCAGTATTCACAAAGAGCGTGGACAATCTTTGAAGAGATGGAGCAAGTGGAAAAAGAGCGTATTCCATTATATCAGAACTACCAGACAGGAAAAATCAATGAAGAAGAATATCTGGTGGGAAAAGAAGAAATACGGGATCAGCTTCGTATGTATGATGGAGATTTCAGTGAACTTATGAAAGAGGTATCCGTTATAGAAAAGGCATATAGCAATAAAAATGAATGGTTAGAGACTTTTAAGAAAGAGAATCTTCCGAAAGAACTACAGCCAGAGCATATCAATAAATGGATTGAGAAAGTATTGATAAGAGATTTTAAAGAAGTACAGGTATGTTTATCCAAGCAGGAATGGAAAAAATACTTTCCAGCAGAATGGATGGAGGAATAGGGATGGCAAGAAAGAGCAGAAAAAACAGAAACGTAGAATCTAATATACAAACGGTTGTCAAAAAAGAAAACTTACTGGATACGGCTGCGTATATTCGCCTGTCTGTTGAAAACGGAGGAAATGAAACGGATGAAACATTAGTTGTGCAGCAGATGCTTGTAGAAAGATTTATAGAAGAGCATCCGGATCTGAGATTGGAAGAGGTATACATTGATAATGGATTTACAGGCACAAATTTTGAACGTCCCGGATTTATGAGGTTAATGGAAGATGTTCGTTCTGGCAAGGTGCAATGTATCGTTGTAAAAGATTTGTCCAGATTCGGCAGAGACTATCTGGAAACAGGATATTACCTGGAGACTATATTGCCAAAGTTAAATGTACGCTTTATTGCGATTACGGATGATTATGATAGCTCCAGAAAAGAGGACAGGGAAAATATAAGTGTTCCCATCAAAAACATGGTAAATTCCATGTATGCAAAGGATATGTCTAAAAAAATCCTGGCGGCAAAGGAAGCACAAAAGCGGAACGGAAATATTACGTTATCTAAGGTTGCATTTGGTTATGTCCGTTCTGAGGATAAAACAAGACAGGTCGTAGATGAAACGGTTGCCCCGGTTGTGCGTATGATATTCCAATGGACATTGCTGGGAGTCAGTAAAAGAGAAATTGCTGACAGGCTGAACCTGTTGGAAATTGCGACACCCGGACAGAAAGAAAAAAGAAAGATAGCAAGAGTGCCACTTGAGGAGACAAAGTGGAATGGAGGAACTGTCAGAAAGATATTAGAAAATCCAACCTATACAGGAGATATTGTCACAGGAAAACTGAAACAGTCTTTGTACAAAGGAGTGAAACAGTATCGTACAGTACCAGAAGAGTGGGATGTGCAGAAAGATATGCATACTCCGCTGGTTGCGAGGGATGATTATGAGGAATTGCAGGAAAGCAGAGAAGAGATCCATAAGGTAACGAAGAAACGCCAGTCCAGATGTATGAAGGACAGAGAAAAGTATCAGGATAGTTTTCCGGGAATGGTCCGGTGTGGCGAGTGTGGAAACGTTATGTATTTCAGACGATATACCCATAATTATACAACCAATGAAAAAATGGGAAGCGATTACTATTGTGGGAATGAACAATGTTCCAGAAATTTGATAGAAGGAAACTTACTCAAGATCCTTGTGATGGATCAGATCCAGATTTTGATCAAGAGTATGTGTGACAGAAAATTGCTTTTGCAGAAAATGAAAAGTGCAACAAAAGAAAACAATATTTTTTATAAAGCAACGGCAAAGGTAAGGACATTGGAGCGTAAGATCGCACAGACGGAAGAACGCAATACAAGACTATATGAAGATTATGTAGCAGGTATTGTAGATAAAGATGATTTTGATATGATGAAGGAACGCTATATAGGGGAACTCCAAAATCTCCGGGAAGAGCTTCAGGTACAAGAACAGAATCAAAGGATCTTGGAAAAGAAAGCAAACCGATATATGGATATGGTAAATCATATGGAAAAATATCTGGATAAAAGAGAATATAATGAGGCACTTGTACAAGAACTGGTGGAATATGTAGAAGTATATGCAAATAGGAGTATCCATGTGTGCTTCAAATGTAAGGATGAATTCCAGCAGATAGCAGAAGAAATGGAAGGTGTTCAGATTGGCTAATGGATTGTATTTAAGACTCTCTATAGCAGATGGAGATTTAGGAAAAGAAAATAAAGATGAAAGCAACAGCATTGATAACCAGAGATCTCTTCTTGTCAGTTTTATCACTGACAGAGAGGACATGAGTGATGAATACATAGAATATGTGGATGATGGGTATTCCGGAACGAATTTTGACCGTCCGGCATTTAAGAAAATGATAGAAGATGCGAAGGCAGGAAAAATAGATACCGTCATTGTAAAAGACTTTTCACGATTTGGTAGAGATTATATTGGAGTTGGAGATTATCTGGAGCAAGTGTTCCCACTCCTGGGAATCCGCTTTATTTCATTAAACAATAATTATGACAGTAAAGAGTACATAGGAAAAACGATGGGATTAGATATGGCAATCAATAATCTTGTCAACAATCTTTACAGCAAGGATATATCTAAAAAGTTAAAGAGTGCCTTGAAAGTGAAATGGAAGAATGGAAAATGGACAGGCTCGAAACCTCCATTTGGTTATTTAAAAGATGAAGAGCATGGATGCTGGAAAATAGATCCGGTAGCGGGTAAATATGTCCGTATGATATTTGATAAAGCGATGGAAGGTTGTAATACTTCTCAGATCTGCTATTACATGAACGAGCAGAAGATACCGACACCTGGAAAATATAATCAGATGAACGGATTGCTGCGGCAGGGGAATTATAAAATGCCAGATAAGGAAGTTGTTTGGGATACCGGAATGATCCGTACAATTCTTGGAAGGTTTGAGTACACAGGTGCTTTAGTTATGGGAAGGCGGCATACGGTAGCGGTTGGAAGTAAAGTAACAAGAAAGACAGCAGAACGAGATGTTGTTATCCGGAAGAATATCAATCCGGCAATCATTACGGAAGAAGAGTATGAAGTGGCAAGTGCATCTATTATGTTTATGACAAAGCCAGAATATCGTGGTGCGAAAGACTTCCTTCTGAAAGGAAAAGTACGGTGTGGAAACTGCCACAGGGCATTAGCTTATACAGATGGTGGTATTCATCCAAAAATATATTGTCCCCATAAAGTTCAGGCAGGAAGATATTCCCATTGTTCTGAAGATGCGTACCCGGTATCTGTGATAGAGGGACATATCTGGTATTCTTTAAAAAGGATACTAAGGATATTGGATTCAGTGCAAAGAGAATCAGAAGAAAAATATACGGATAATAGTTTTACAGGGAAAAAACAACAAAGGGTGTTGGAATCGGAACTGGAAAAATTAAAAAATGAACGTATCCATCAGTATGAAGCTTATGCAGAAGGCGTACTTAACAGAGAAAAATATATAACAGTGAAGAAACAGCTGACAGAAAAAATCGAAAAGATACAATCCGAACAAAAAGCACTTGCCAGTGTGATCATTGAAGAAGAACGATACAGAAGCCGGATAAGAACAGCAGTCCAACAGTTGGAGGTACAGATAGAAAGAGGAAAGCTGACGAAAGAGATTATAGGTACAATGATTGATACCGTGTATGTGTATGATAAAAAACGGATTGAAGTAATTTTAAGATTTGATGATGTTTTACAAAAGGTAATCTCAGAATATATGGAAGGGGCGAAGGGTGCATGACATTTAAAAATTTTATGTATAAAGGGGTATTGATGATAGCTGTGCTGGCATTGATCGGATGGCTTGGAACGTATCTGTATCTGGTAGATGGAGAAATTGACTGGTTCCGGCTGATGCTGGTATATGGTGTTCCGGTAGGAATCCCATATATGTTTATTATCATTCCGTGGCACTGGGATTTATCTGGAACGATAGGAATGGTAGCTTTGTGTGCGATAATCGGAGCTGTATTTGGTTTTATTATTACGATTGGAATTGCAATCAGGGCAGTATGGTATGTAATCGCATTTCCAATAAGCTGTTTGCTGCGAAAGGAGAAAAACAGGATATGAGTACAGGCGAAAATATTAAAAGAATCCGGAAGTTTAGAGGAATGACACAGAAAGAACTTGGAATTGCGATTGGAATCGGAGAAGAAAGTGCAAGTCCAAGAATGGCACAATATGAAACTGACAATAGAACACCGAGAAAAGAAATGCTGCATAAAATGGCAGTAGTCCTTGATGTAGATCCGAGAAACATTTCCATTCCGACAGGCTATAGAGAAGAAGATATGATATATAGGCTTCTTGTGCTGGAAGATTACTTTCCAGAAATGAAACTGGAAAGAAATTTACAGACTGGAGATGTAGCAATCAACTTTCATAATAAAAAGCTGAATGAGTTTCTGTTTACGTGGGGAGTGATACGAGGAAAAAGGGCCAAAGGACTTATTTCAGAGGAAGAATATCGGGAGTGGAAATATAAATTGCAAAAATAGTTGTTAAGGTTTTTTGAAGAAATAAAAATGTTCCTATCATGATAAGTCTTGTGGTAAAATGAAAATATCAAATCAAAATTCTTAAGTTAAATTTTATATGGAGATAAAGGAGTTTCAACCGATTATGAATAAGGCTGAACAAATAAGATATAGTAAGAGAAAAAAATTAATTGGAAAACTTTTTGTTATTGCTGTAGGCATTAATGAGTATAGGCTCAAAGGTGACAATCTAAATAATTGTTGCACAGATGCGGAAATTATTTTTCATACACTTAAATCTAAAGAATATTTTAGAATGGATGATAATAGTGTATTGATAACATCTGATACATGTAATACAGAAAAACAAAATATATTGGAAAGCATAAAGGCTTGCGATGGATTTATAGATGAAAAAACAAATATTATTTTTTATTATAGTGGGCATGGTTGCAATATAGACGATACTTTTCACTTTTGGGTTTCAGATTCGGAATCATCTGTTAAGAATGTTATATCTATTAATGAGGTTACTGATATTTTATCTGGCATGAATAAAGGCAGATATAAAAGTATCACTATATTGATAGATGCATGTCAACAGCAAATTAGTCACAGTAAAGGATTAGAAAAGCAATCTCCTAAATTTCTTGATGAATATATTGATGATGCGAAAGGATTAGGGATTATTTATTCATGCAGTAAAGGGGAGTATTCGTTAGATGAATTTAATGGACATAGTATTAGTGTGTTTACATATTTGATTGTGCAAGCACTGAATGGGCATATTGATGCTGTAAATGCAAATTTTTTGACTTTTAATAAAATATATGAATTTTTACAGCTGAATTCCAGAAAAATTAGTAGAGAAAATATACAAATAAATCAGCATCCAGAGTATTCTTTTTCAGGAAAAGATATTGTATATGCGTATATACCAAATGATTTTTTACAAGATAAAGATATAGAAATAGAAATACCTACATATGAGGATACGTTTATGAATATCATGTTTGATTTACAAAATGTTACAGCATTACTTTACTATGAAAAGTGTTTGATTGTAGAAAGTAGCGATGGTGCGAATGAGGAGAATCCTTCAGAAAAGTTTATAAGAGAAGTGTGTGAAGAACTATCTCGAAATGAAATATTACAAGAATATCAGTACTCCGAAATACTTTCAAAAGCATTTACTTACCTGAATTTGATACACTTAAATTCAACAGAAAGTCTTCCGGCTTCATTAAAAATTCAGATGATTGATGATGTAATGATGCTATATAATGAGCTGGATACTATATATGAAAGATGTATTGATAGAAAGTCCTAGTATTCTAGCATGGATGGTATTTAATATATAATAGAACAGAATGAAAAGAAAACCGCAGGAATTTTCACCTGCGGTTTTTCTCTGCCCTGCTATATACAGAAATACCGCCATAGAAATATTGTTATACTATGACGGTATTACAAATCTTTTTCATCTTTAAAAGCGAACACATCATTGGGTGTACAGTTAAGAATATTGCACAGTTTTTCAACGGTAAGGATTGTGATGTTCTGATTTTTTCGGAGCTGATCGAGGGTGTGCTTGTCAATTCCTTTGTTAATCAGGGCATATTGGGAAATGTGGCGTTGTTTCATGGTTTCCCATAATGGACTGTAATCAATCAAGGTATCCCCGCCTTTCTTTGCTTTTTGGCATAAAATACCATTAATTTCAATTATAATTGTCGAATAAAATAAAAAATATGGTGGACATCTTCACCATAAGAGATATAATTTGATCGAGGGATATGTAAAATAAAGGAAAATAAAGCCGGGTAATGTAAGAATTGATTGATGGGTGCATGTGGGAGGAGAGTTATATAAGTGAATATTGAAAAGTTTTACTACGATGAACAGACAGAAATGTATGAGCAGATGAAGAAGGAACAGGATGAGCATGAACAGTCACTTTCGGTAGAGGAAAGGGAAAAAGAACATCAAAAATTATTCCAGGAAGCAAGAACAATTATGGAAAAAGCAGAGCGTAAAAAGAAAGAAGAATATCAGATCATCAATCCTGTAAAATATCAAAGATTTATATATCTGTCAGAACGGGCAATACAGTTTTCAAAAATCTCAGGATGTAATATTAAGATTCAGACATTTCCAGACATGTCTGCACTTATTAAAATGCAGACGGGATATATCTGGTTGTTGAGTGATGGTGAATCAGCACTGGAAGATAAGGAAACAATGAAAAGTCTGTTAAATGAAGCGGACTGGGTAGGTATTGGCAGCAGAAAATATGGAGAAAAAGATGTCGTTGAATTGGAGTTTTGGTTTGAACTGGCAGAAAAGTTAAAAAAGTAAATGGATATGAAATGACTATTTCACATATATCGTTACTGTGATAAAATGTGAGAAAAATATATATCAACATATGAAAAACGGAGGCAAGAGAGATATGTTCGATACCATTCATCATATTGCAATCATTGGAAGTGATTATGAAAAGTCAAAACATTTTTATGTGGATCTGCTTGGATTTGAGATAATTAGAGAAAATTATCGGAAAGAACGTGACGATTACAAGATTGATCTGGCATGTGGGCCGCAGGAAATAGAACTTTTTATCATAAAAAATGCTCCAGCTCGTGTAAATTATCCAGAAGCATTGGGATTACGCCATCTGGCATTTAAAGTTGAGAGTGTAGATGATACAGTAAAAGAATTGAATGGGAAAGGAATTGAAACAGAGCCGGTACGCCTGGATGATTATACCGGAAAGAAAATGACATTTTTCCATGATCCGGATGGGCTGCCATTGGAAATTCATGAGTAGAAAATAGCATAGGATAGAAAGAGACAGATGCAGGTAATGAAATATTCCCACATCTGTCTTTTTTGTGCAAAGATTTATTTATCGGAATGTCGCAGACAGCTTTTTATAAAGGCAGCGGCTTTTATCATTTGTTCTTTTTCTTCATCAGAGCAGTCAGAGGATAATTCAAACCAAGTCTGATCAGCAGAAGAAAGAGAAAGTGCAGGTTTACCGGAATCTGCAGATAAAGCAGGACTGTCAGTATGGATACTGCTATTGTCATCTAATAATCTGTTCTGGATTTCTGATAGAGCTTTTTCACGATATTGAGCATCCATGTCCTGGATACTTTCAACAGAAGCATGGTAATTGCCTAATATGTGATTGATGTATCCATTTTTAAAATGCAGAAAAAGAGCATCTTCAGATAGATTCGCCAAATCCTTTGAGGTTGCAATTTCTAAATCTGCCTGTCCCTCCATTTTAAACAGAATAGAAAACAGATCGGATACAGACTGAATTTCAAAATCTATAAAGAGATTCACACTGATACCTAACGCATCAGCAATTTTTGAAAGCTGTTCATATTTCGGATTACGTTCATTGGCTTCGTACTTGCGGAGTGTACTGAAACTGATCTCAGCGTCCTGTGCAAGTTGTTCCTGTGTCATGTTACGAGCCAGACGAAAATACTTGATTATTTCTCCTGTATTCATAGGCAAAGTCCTCCAATAGCAAAAGTATATCACATTTTTAAATGAAAGTGCCACAAAAGTTTTGAAAAATATATTGACAGGTACAAATGTGACATATATAATGATAACAGATACAAAAGTAACACATAACTTACACAACAGACACAAAAGTACAAGTAAACTTATACATAACTGTCATAAGAAATATGAAAAAAGTAAAACGGTTTGAAGTTAAGTAACAGTTAAGTATAAGATGATCAGGAAAGGATGGAATAGGATATGGCAGAAATTATTATGGGAATTGATCATGGAAACGGAAATATGAAAGGGGTACATGTAAACTTTCCATGTGGTCTGGTAAGATATACTTCTGAACCAGGACGATTTATGAATGAGGATATTCTGGAATACAACGGTGTGTATTATACGTTGTCAGAAACAAGGATGCCATTCAAAGCAGATAAGACAGTGGATGAAGATTACTTTATATTGACCTTATTTTCACTGGCTTTAGAAGCAAAGGAAAGAGGAATCACTTTATCCGGCAAAGATATTGTGCTGGGAGTTGGACTGCCACCAGCAGACTTCGGACAGCAGGCTCCGGGATTCAAAAAATACTTTATGGAACATTCAAAACATGGAATTTCTTTCCGATTCAATGGAAAGCCGGTAAATTGTTACCTGAAAGATGTTCTGGTAAGTCCTCAAAATTTTGCGGCAGTCATGTGCTATAAAGCAAGCCTGTTCCGTCAGTACCGAACGGTCAACTGCATTGATATTGGAGACGGAACTGTAGATTTACTGGTAATCAGAAAAGGACAGCCGGATTTGTCAGTTCGTGTCAGTGACAGATTTGGAATGGCGATTCTCCGTTCAGAAATTTCTAATTCCATTCAGCAGAATTACGGTATCCATCTGGAATCCTCAGACGTAGAGCAGGTATTAATGCAGGAAGCAACGATTCTGGATGAAGAAGTGGTAAGAGAGATTCAGAAAATGGCAGGAGACTGGATGCAGAGGATTATCAATAAACTCCATGCGTATGTACCAGACTTCCGAACTAATCCGGCAGTATTTCTTGGTGGAGGCAGCCTGTTACTGAAACAACAGATTGAAAAATCTTCTGATTTTAAATATATAGAGTTTATCGAGGACATCCGGGCAAATGCCGTAGGATATGAGAAAATGACAGCATTATACATCCAGAAAAGACAGGGGGTGTAATGTGTGGGAGAAATAAGGGTTGTATTGATATTTAATGAAGATAATGAACGGCAGAGAGAAATCGGAAGGTATCTGAAATCACAGAAAAGGTGCAAAACAGCACTGATTACAGAACTGGTTTATGCGTGGCTGCATAAAGAAAATACACCTGTTTCTTCCTATAATAATGCAAGTGTCAGTGTAGAGGAATTAAAGCAGCAGTTGTTGCAGGATACGGATTTTATACAGCAGATAAAAAAGAGTGTAGTTGTTGAAGAAGATGCCGGGAAAGTGATTGAAGAAGAACAGAGTGATGAACTGGATATGGATGAAGGGATGCTGATGGCAGGGCTGTCGATGTTTGAGAATAATTTATAGGATAGTTTTTTAAATATGGCAGTATTGTATATAAAAATATACAGTGTTGATTTTTTGTGTTAATATAACTGAAAAGAAAGTTTTTTGTTTTTTATGATTGGCGTAGAAATGAAAAAACAAATATCATGGGGGAAGGATTATGATTAAATATCCATTATATGTTACATTAGATACAAATATTTTTGATGCTAATAAGTTAGACTTCAGTAAAGAGAGTACATTAGGCTTGCTTGTTAATTATGTTGAAGCCGGAAAACTGAAAGTTGTATTGAGTAATATTGTTATAAAAGAAGTTGAAAGACACGTCATAAAATCAAGTGATGGTGTTTGTGCATCTTTTCGAGAATTGAGGAAACAAGCATTAAATAGAGTTTCTGAGGGACTCTTTGAACAAGTTTGGGTAAAGCCGGATACGTTATTTTTGGATAAAGAAAAATATAGAAAAAAATGTTTGGAGGTTTGGAAAAAATTTTTAAATAATCTAAATCCAGAAATTTTGGATTTAACATTAATAGATTTAGATAGTATAATTGATGACTATTTTAATTATAGACCACCATTTGAGAATAATGATAAAAAAAGAAAAGAATTTCCAGATGCTTTTATTGCTAATCAGATTCGCAAGAGATTTGGTAAGGATGAAATAATAGCCATAATAAGTAATGATAATGGATTCAAACAAGCCTGTGGTCGTTCTGAAAACCATATCTTTTTTTCGTCATTAGGTGAATTATATAACGTAATGAATAGTCAGGAGAAAGAATATAGAAAGGTTCTTCAAAAAATCAAATCTTTGATTTCAGGTTATTATTCTGAAATTAGAGATGCTATAAAAAATGAGGGGTGTGTTGAAGTACATGGATTATCATATGATAAAGATGGAATAGAAAGTGGCTTTAATTATATTGATTCTGAAGTTACATCTATAAAAAATATTAGTTGTTATGTAAGGACTATTGATGAAATTACAGATGAAATTGCGTTGGCTACGTTGGTATGTACTGCGGATGTAGAAGTGGAGTGTTCTTATGAGGATTATGATAATGCCGCATGGGATTCTGAAACAAAAAACTTTTATTTTTTAGAAACTAGAATAAATGTAGAAAGGCATTTAGCAAGATTTGGAATAAGAGTTGAATTAGATTGCAGTGAAAGTAATCTAAGAATTATCCCATTTAAAGTGATTTTAAATGGAGATACGTTGTATGAACGTTTTGAAGTGGGAGAAGATGAGGAATTCTATGATGAAATGGACATAATAAACCAAGATAGAGAAGATTTAGGATTATGTTCGTTGGATAAGTATGCGGATTATTTAGAGGATGATTTAGTAGACTCATCATTTATGAAAGATATTGTTGAAAAATTTGAAAAAATCAATGAATTGTATCAAGAATATGAAAATATAGCAGCAGTATATGATGAGTTATTGTCGGTTATTAAAGATACAGAATCAAAGGATATTATGAAACAGTTGATATTAAATTTAAAAAATATTACAGAATTTCCAGCTCCGTCTGATATTAATAATATAACTGCTCAAGAAAAAGATGAAATTATTTATTGGGTAGATCAATCATATGAAAGATTGTATAAACTTAGTGAACAAAAAGGTCTGCCAGATAATTTTAAATATGGAGATATAATAGAAATACAAAATGGTTTAGAAAAGTATCAGTTTAATATTGGCGAGTTTTCAGGTATAGCGGTAGCTGGAGATCAAGAAGACATTGACTTATCAATAAAAGATCAGAATGGAAAAATAATCGGAAAAGGTCATATAAGCCTTACAGTAGGGAATATTGATTTTGATGAAGATGGATGTGCAAGTAACGGAATAGATGATAGTATAGAATACTATTACGAAGATATTGTAAAAGCATTAGAAAATATTGCAGAAGTTATTGAACAAGATATTAAAAAAGAAGGAGATATTGCGGGAAAAATTGAAAAAATAATAACCACAGAATAAAATAGTAATAGTGAAAATGGAAAAGAACAATAGGGCGTAGAGGAGAACATGAAAATTTCCTCTACGCTCTTTTGGTTTTGGCTATTTCCGTCAAGACCGCAACACCGCAAGACCGCAATGTTGCAAAATAAAACTGTCGGATGCATCGGTTCCGACAGTTATTTATCATGTATATCATCATCTGTAAAAGTTAAAATGTCATTTGGGGTACAAGATAAGATTCGGCAAAGTTTTTCGATAGTTGATGCGGTAATATTCTGGTTATTCCGGAGTTGCTGCATAGTTCGGTAGTCGATGCCATTGTTGACGAGATAATATTGAGATATATTTCGTTTTTCCATTGTAATCCATAACGGACTATAATCAATCACATTGTCCCCGCCCTTCTAATTTATTTCCTGATTGTTTAATTATAAGTAGGGGAAAATGCAAAAATATAGTGAATAAATTCACTAGATAATATATAATTGGAAATATAAAAAAAGAAAGCAGTATTTATGGATTAAAAATATTATAAAGCATTGTTAAGTGGAAATTAGTCTGGTTCTCGAAAGAGGAACCGCAGTTCCCCAAACGAGAACTATAAATTGATAGAATATACTAAAATACTGTAAAATCAAAAATTTTCATAGTGCATAGAAAGGTAAGATGCACATGATGGAATCATTAGGAAATAGATTAAAGCAATTAAGACAAAACAATCGCTTGCGGCAAGATCAGGTAGCAAGTTTGGTTGGAGTAAATAAAAATACAATGTGTTCCTATGAAAATGATGTCAGACAGCCTTCTTATGAAATTTTGGTCAGATTAGCTACAATTTATAGAGTGAGTACCGACTATCTGCTGGGGTGTGAAAGTAAAAGAACAGTTGACGTATCTGGTCTTACACCAAAAGAAATACAAACAATTACAGAACTGGTTGCAGATATGACGGAGAAAAATAAAAAGCTGGAAGGATTATAGATGGCTCAAAATGAAAAGGAACAAAATGATTATAGAATTACATATTACAATACAGTTTCATCAAAAGAAGTTGATTGGTTATGGTATCCGTATATTCCCTATGGAAAGATAACGATATTGCAAGGCGATCCAGGAGAAGGAAAATCCACAATGATGATGCAGCTTGCAGCACTTATCACAAATGGAGATGCTATGCCAGATGGAAGCGGGGACAGGATACCTGGAAATGTAATTTATCAGGCAGCAGAAGATGGGATTGAAGATACAATCAAGCCACGATTGGAAGCAGCAGGAGCAGATTGTAGTCGGATCGCATTTTTGGAACAGTCTGATGAAGAACCTATCTTATTAAATGATGTGAGACTGGCACAGGCGATCGAAGGTACAAAGGCAAAATTATTGGTTATTGATCCCCTTCAGGCATACTTGGGAATGGACGGGGAAATGCAACGTTCAAGTTCGGTACGTTCCGTTCTTGGAAATCTTGTAAAAGTTGCAGAACGGACAGGATGTGCAGTTGTATTGATTGGACATATGAATAAAAGCAATCGTGCAAAAGGCATATACAGAGGACTTGGAAGTATAGACATAGCTGCAGTGGCAAGGAGCATTTTATTGGTAGGAAGGGATAGGAATATTCCATATTATCGTGTAATGCTTCAGATTAAAAACAATTTGGCACCAGAAGGAAAAGCCTATGTTTTTGAATTAAATCCGGATTATGGATTCCGATGGATAGGGCAGGATGAGTATGAAGTAGAAGATATTCTGGTGCGTAAACCAAGAATGGACAGCAAATTGGACAAGGCAAAGGATTATCTGCGATTGTTATTGAATGGAACAGATATGGCATGTGCAGATATATTTGATAAAATGCGGGCAAATGGAATTGGAAAGCGTACTGTGGAACAGGCAAAAAAAGATATGGGGATTATATCTTATAAATTGGGAGATAAATGGTATTGGCAGTTAAATGGGAGTGATGTAGGTGAACGGATATGAAAAAGAAATAAATAGCCGAGAAGAACAGAAGAATAGGATTCGTGAAAGATATAAAGGTGTTGATCGAAGCGAATTGGAATTTATTCCGGCAAAACCAAAAGAAAAATTATTTGAAGATACAACGGAGAAACGGGTATGTGCGTATTGTCGTGTGTCTACAGATGATGTGAACCAGACATCTTCTTATGAATTGCAGAAAAATCATTATGAGGATATGATAAAGGAACATCAGGGATGGAAACTGGTTGGAATTTATGCAGATGAAGGAATTTCCGGAACCTCCTTACAGCACAGGGATGAGTTTAACCGAATGATAGAGGACTGCAAATCCGGGAAAATAGATCTGATCGTTACGAAAAGTGTTTCCAGATTTGCAAGAAATATTGTAGATTGTATTGCTAAGGTTCGTGAACTTGCAAATATGATGCCGCAAGTAGGTGTATTTTTTGAAACGGAGCATATCTACACTTTGGATAATACCAGTGAAATGATGCTGGCAGTATTATCTGCAGCTGCACAGGAAGAGTCTCATACGAAAAGTGAGATTATGAATATTTCCATAGAGCAGCGTTTTTCAAGAGGGATATTTCTTACACCAAAATTATTGGGATATGATGTAGACGAAGATGGTAATCTGGTAATTAATAAAGAAGAAGCAGAAACAGTGCGTTTATGCTACTATTTGTTTCTTAACGGTTTTCCAACTGCGGAAATTGCAGAAATACTGATGCAATTAAAGCGGAAAACGAAACTTGGAAATACCAAATGGTCAAGTGGTACTGTGGGAAGTTTATTGAGAAATGAGAGGTATTGTGGAGATGTACTTTCCAGAAAGACATTTACACCTAATTATCTTGATCATAAATCAAAAAAGAATCATCATGATCGGAACCAGTACCGACAAACAGATCATCATGAGGCTATTGTTGACAGGGACATTTACAATGCAGCACAGAAGATGCTGACAGCAACCAAGTATGCGAAAAAAGGATTTCCATTTCCTAATCTCAAGGTAGTAGATGGTGGAGCATTAAAAGGTTTTGTGTCAGTTAATCGGTCTTGGACAGGATTTACCGTAGAGGATTATAAAAAAGCAAGTCAGAGCGTGTATTCTGATCAGAATAGTATACAAGATATTGAAGAATCAAGAGAAGAAAAGAAAGACGGAGGATTTGATTTATCTGGATACGAGATTGTTCGGGCACAGTTCTTTTCTACAAGGTTGAATCCAGCCATGACAATCTCAGAAGGACGGATTACCTTTAATACTGCCTGTTTGAAGAAATTTGAAGATGTGGAATATGTAGAAATTCTTTTTAATTCAATAGAAAGATGTATCGCTGTAAGACCATGCGATAAGGATAACATCAATGCCGTAAAATGGGGAACGATACGAAAGGGTAAATGGGCAGTCCTTCCTAAAAGCTGCCGGGGATTTTCAGAACCACTATTTGAATTAATGGATTGGAATAATGAGTGTAAATATCGTTTTAGAGGTCAATATTCAAAGGAAGATAACGAACAGATCTTATTGTTTGACTTGGAAGAACCAGAAGTGATTAAACATGAGATAATTCAAGAGGATTTACCTGATACAGATACGACTGAAACGGAAGAGAATATAGTAGATATATCTGAAAATAAAACAAAGAAGATTGTCAGAACACTTTTCCCGAAGCAGTGGCAGAATCATTTTGGCGATAGCCCGGAAGAGGTTGTTCTTTTACATAGAGTTAAGTATTGTGGAAATTGGGATGTGCTGCGTCCAGCTAAAATAGTAGAAGGTTTGGAACCTATATCAGAAAATTTATTGGATAAGCTGAATGAAGAAGCACAGAACATGATAGAAAAGATGAGGTGTGCAGTATGAGTGAAATGATGATAAATCAGACTATTGAGAATACAGAAAACATAGATCAGAAGGCACTGGAACTGGCACAGGATTTTAGTTATGATGGTTACCAGGTTGTAAGAAGGGAACTTTTTGCACATTTACGGGAGCCAGCCGTTGTAATCCGAAGAGATAGTGTGACATTTAATACTGCCTGCATTGCCGGTTTAGAGGATGCAGTTTACATACAGATTCTTGTTAACCAGGATAATAAGCGAATGGTAGTGCGGAAATGCGAAGAAAACGACAAAGATGCTTTGAGATGGTGTATTGAAAAACCTGATAAGAGAAAAAGTAGAAAAATGTCAAATAAATTATTTTCAGTAATGATGTATGACATGATGGGGTGGAATACAGACTGCCGATATAAGATTTTGGGGCATAAAATAACACATGAAGATGAAACTATGTATATTTTTGATCTGTTGGAAACAGAGATATTCATGGATACAAAAAGAAAGAAAAAAGCAAATCCGGATTCGTTGGAGAAAAATGAAGAATTAGTTACTGCAGAAACAGATCAGACACCGGAGCAGAATCAGGAAGAGATAGCAGCAAAAGTGGCGAGAAAGTTGAACAGAATACCATTTTATCCTAAAGATTGGAAGGATTCTTTTGGCTTATCAGTAGAAGAACATAAAAAGGCACTGGAAACTAATTTAACAGACGGCTATATAGAATTTTCAGCAACAAGGTGATAGGAGAAAGTGCACTCATTTGGAAGGGAGGAGTGCAGATGCCGAAAACCACAGTAAATATCACAGGGGTATCTCTGTGCCAAAAAAAAGGAATAATACGAATATTTCGATCAACGATAAAAGAATTGGGTGATCCGAGGTATATTCGCTTCTTATTTAACCCGGAGAAAAGAACTTTAGCAGTTCAGTCTGTCAGCCGAAAAGAAGCGGAGTGTTTTCGTGTGCCTAAATATAATCCTAAAGACTGGGATTTTAAAATTTGCAGTATTCAAATGCTGAGGATAATCTGGAGAGTTTGTGAGTGGAATGAAAATGACACGTATCGAATAGCAGGAACGCATTATCCAGAATATAATCTGGTGGAATTTAATTTGAATCAGGCTAGGATAGTGCAATTTGGAGAAATAGAGTAGACATAGAATCGAAGAATTTGGGACTTCTGAGAAATCAGGGGTTCTTTTTTTGTGCTTATTTTGAGGGTAAGTTGATAATACTGTGCTTTATGAGATATTTTTGAAAAAAAGTTGTTCCTGAGTTGACATAAGGAGGCGATATGTCCTTAGTCGGAACCCGCCCGCCAACAGTAGACGAATGGGATAAATACGAACTTCATCACCGTGCTCGCCTCGCAACCAAGCCGGGACTTACCGGAATGTGGCAGGTAAGCGGACGAAGCAACATCACAGACTTGACAAGGAGATGGATAGAAAGTTTCCTTTTGCGAGTAATGTACCGGTAGTAAGAGTAGATGTTATTAATGGTGAGGCAGAAAAGGATGATTTATATAGAATTCTTGAAAACATCATGATAGAAACTATTAGATTTAATTATGTAAAAGAAAAATTGGAATCATTGAGATTGGAAATGCCAGGAAGAGTAAGCCTAATAGATTATTGCTTTCGTGTGCAGCTAATTTCAGTTCTGTAAAGGAAATAGAAGATGCATATAAATTTTTCAGTGATGAACTGGTTATATATAGTTCGAATAATCAGGATAATTGGATGCAGTATTCATTATATCAGATAAACACGAATGAAGAGGTGAAACAGTCTGTTATAAGGTTTATGCAGAATTTG